>Ga0066903_100003583_pt1 | contig 12742 bp, 11 predicted proteins | sample PanSoiMetaGPlot1_FD_67491 | JGI IMG/M metagenome (GOLD analysis project Ga0066903, IMG submission 67491) | Tropical forest soil microbial communities from Panama analyzed to predict greenhouse gas emissions - Panama Soil - Plot 1 (version 2) | ecosystem: Environmental > Terrestrial > Soil >... | reverse complement strand
ACCACAGCTAAAGACGAACCCTTCCCGGCACGGCTGGGCTGGTTGTTTCAGCAGCATGAAAGAATCGAAACCGCCTTCCGCTCCACCGAGTTTTTTTCGAGCTTAGTTCTGCCAGGAACAGGTATGGCACACCCGGTGAGCATCGTTTGGTGTACCGATGACGCGCCGCTGCCATGGCGCAAAATCCGGCTTTGGCAAAATGAGCAGGACGACTCCACGCTCTGCATGTTGAAGGGGTATCAATCGACACAGGTCGGATGGACCTTTACCTATGACGAAGGTTTGAGTGCGCCGATGATGAAAGCGATGGGCCGGTGGGCAATCAAGCCGACGATACCGTGCCGCGATATCTGGACGTTGCTCGCGACTATCAACGACCTACCCGTGATCGTCGAACGCATCGAGCCCTCGCGCGGTTACGTCTCGCGCGGCTCGTACAAGAAGTTCCTCACTCACAGCGTCATCCATCTCACCGTGCCGGAGACGCGCTGGTACAAGATCGCGCGCAAGATCAGCGCGCTCATTCGCCGGCGCGCGCATCAGGTGCGTGGGCACTGGCGCACTGACTGGCACGCGCGACCGACCAAGGGTTGCGGGCACGACTGGGACGTGAACATGAAGTGCAAGCTCTGCGGCGGCCACAAGCTGTGGATTGCCGAGCACCAGCGTGGCGACGCCAGCCTGGGCTTTGTCACGCACGATTACGACGTAACGGTAGCCAAGGACGTGGCATGACCATCAACACGACGCTGACCAAACGTCCCGCATTGCACAAAGGCGAGGTCGGATTTTTCCCAGACAATCCAATGAGCCAGGACGATATCGCCGTTTTTGCGATGTACGCGGAGACCATGCACGCCATCCGCACCGAACGAAACCTGCAGGCGCTCAAGTTCCTATGGGGACTGGTGCACAAGACTGCGGACAACACCGATTATTTTTTGGACAAGGACGATGCGATGGATAGCCTCAAGATCAAAGTCGGCTATAGTAAGTCCGTATACGATCCGCATACGCGGGAGATGGAGGTGCGCCCGAAAAGCCTGAAGCACATCAGCGACGAGCAGCTGCGGTTGCTGACGGAAAGGATGATGGACGTGATTTGCGCTGAGATTATTCCTGGCATGGAAAAGAACACCTTGCGCAAGGAGATCGAAGAGATGACCGGCGTCACCAGCGTCTCGGAGGAATAGGATGGGCAATAAGAAACGATCAACCTTCCAACACACAGGAGGTCGCATGAAGCGACTTTTGTTTGCGAGTACGGCTTTGGCCTTCATCTGGGCGACCGGAGTGGCCAAGGCCGACGTTATCGTCCAAGACACGGGCGGTTCGACGGGTGATCTCGTCAATTTCCAATCGCAGACGGGTAATCTCGTCGTCGGTGCTTTCAACGGGCAGCATACTGGCATCGTTGATTTTAACTGCCTGGGCGGATGCACCAACTTCGTTGGCGCGCAGAGCGGCAACGACATGAAGATCACGGCTGACGGCCTCACCAATATGTCAGTTCAGGTCTTCGATACGTCACTTAACGTGCTCGCCACGGACAAGGACATCTTCTCGATCACAGGCACCGGGAACGTGTTCGTGGGCGTGACGGCGAACGAACCGGGTGGTGGCACTTCGTTGCTCACCTTCGACCTCCACTCGATGTTTGGGGCGCTTGGCCCCGGACAGAACTTCTTCACGTTGACGGCAGTCAATGGGGAGACCATCAACAAGTTCACGCTACTCGATACCGGTGGCACCATCACCGACTTCGAGCACTATCGAGTTGACGTGGCGGCGGCAGCGGTTCCTGGACCGATCGTCGGCGCTGGACTCCCCGGCCTGTTTGCGGCTGGGCTCGGCTTGTTTGGGCTCAACCGCTTCCGGCGTAAGCGTCGCGTCGTAGCGTAAGTGGTATCGCGAGCGGCACCTTCATCCGCTCGCGACGAGGGCCGCCGGTTGGATGTATCCCCGCCGGCGGCCTGACTCTCATCATAGGAGGACACGATGGCAGATGAATCTATGCGGCAAGTCGCGGGCCGTCCCGGAGCCGACGAAGCGCTCACGGCCATGCGACAGGCCGCAGGGCGTCCTGGCAACGGGCCCGTCGTAGCAGCGGACGCGGCACCTCGGCGCCAGGCGGTGCTGATGACGCTCGAAGACATGCGCAAGCGCAGCGATGACGACTGGGCGCAGTTCATCAGTTCGATACGCTCTTTCGCTGAGCAGCGGGAGAACGACGTGACTTCCTTCAAGCGCTGGCTGGGCATCCCATGAGAGGAACCTCGCTGACGATTGACGCGCTCGTGGCGGTCGGACTGCTGGCCGCGTTCGCCATGATGCTGCACACGATCCTGTTTCACTGAGATGTCGCGGAAAAGAGACTGGCCGCGCTATGCCATGGTGCTCGATCTACGTCTCGAAGGACAGAGCTTGAAAGCGATTGGTTGCCAGATCGGGGTGACCGACGAGCGCGTGCGCCAGATGCTGATGGTGGCGCGGCGGCGGTTGGCCTATCGCGTGTTCGGCACGCCGCCGATCAAGTGGGTATTCGACCGCGAGCGCGGCGCATGGATGGTGGAGCGATGAGACTGCGCACGCGCCGTGCCCTGTGGGATCTCATCAGCGTGCTGGCGATGATCGGCCTGGCCTACGGGGCGTGGGAGATCATCGCCATCAAAGGCTGGGGGCTGGGGGTTCCGATGGCGATCATTGCCGCGATCTTTGGCTACATCTGTTTCGAGGTCATTTACCCGCTGTGGTTTGGTCGTTCTTGAATATCCCGGCGCCGCCGCCATGGGTATTCTGGGCGATCGTGATCGCAATGCTGGTAATTCTGGCAATGAGCCTGCAGCCATGAAGGATCTGAGATCCCTGCTGTTGGCACTGTGCGAAGCGGAGGAGCGCCGTCTGAAGCAGGAGGTCCTGCAGCTGCTTGCGCGCGTCAAGCGCGAGTGTCGGCCCGAGTTCGCCGAACGTGTCGAGACACATTTGCGACGCGAAGGGTTGCTCGACCGCAATCAAGCCAGCAACTAATCCTAGCGTTTAACGCGGCCCCACGCTCTTTTCCCGCTCCTCGACCTTGCCCATCGCGTGGATATAGGCGCGTCGAGCTTGGGCAACGCCAACAGATGCGCGGCCGGGTTGCCCGCTCTCGTCCTTCATCCACACCTCGAATAGATGCCGCACCCGTTCCTTGTAAGCCTCGTCCAGCGCCTCCTTGTCGAGAGCAATGAAGCGGCCCTCGAACTTGGAGACCTCGAACTGCACCGGCTCGCTCTCCGCTTGCAGCATCAATATGGCGAGCGTGATGATCACGACGATGGCAAGCAGCAGCAAGCCGCGCTGCCACCAGGTCAGGTCTTCGAGCCGGGGAATCATGCCGGCAGTATAGTCGTAGTTGGGAGCCGCCAAGCGTGTCAGTGGAGGGCGACTGGCGGCTCCCGCATCCGGGCCTTGCAGGGGGGCTGATGGGGCTCGGATGATCGATTTGCGGGGGCGCGCCAGCCTAGGAGACGGCGCGCCCCTTCTACCTTCCTGCTCACCTAGGATTGCGGGAAGAAGTTGCCTAGCCTCCTCGCCGTCCTAGACGCCGCTTAGCTTTTGGAGGGCGTCGGAACGCCCTGCTCTCCTGATGGTACGATCGCCACTCCCCATCCGGTGGCCGGGGACCAGTAGGTCTTCACTTCCCAATTCTCCAATACCTGCGGCTTCTCGGGCTCTGGCGGCACCACGATCGGATGCGTGGGCACACCAGGAACCCCCGGCGACGGAGGGATCACAATCGGGTGCTCGGGAACGCCGGGAATAGTCCCAGGAGGCAGCACGATTGGGTGAGATGGGAAGCCGGGTGTCGGTGGAGTTGGCAATGGATAGCCAACTTGCGGGGGAGCACCACCCCAGATTATCGGAGGCGGCCCACCGGGCGCGATTGGATGCGTCACATGCGGAGGTGCAACTCCACCCCAAATGCCAAGCGGCGGCTGCGGCAGCGGATAGCCGACCTGTGGAGGAGCACCGCCCCAGATTATGGGCGGCGGCCCTCCCGGCGCGATTGGATGTCCCATAATCGGCAAGTTGCCACCACCCCATATCTGGAGCGGCGGACCGCCACCTCCTGCAGGCGGCAGCGGATACCCGACGCTCAGGCCGGGATCGTACATTTCGCCGATAATGACGACAGGTCTTCCGGGCATGTTGAGTCTCCTAGGCTTGATGCCAGCGAGCCCGGCTGGCGCGGGTTCTAATCGCCCCCCGCAATAGGATAAGCGACCTCGCATTCGTCGTCGGTGCTCAGCCCCAGCGCCTCTGCCAGGGCAGGCGATAGGTCGGCCGCTCTCCCGGTGTCCTCCTCGTGCGGCCCCCAGTCAGCGGGGAATGCCGCGAACACCTTGCCGGTGCGTGGATTGCGTACGGCGGCCTTGAGGTTCTGATTGCGCAGCATGCTCTTGGGAACGCCCTCTTCGTATGGCCAACGGCACGCCACGTAGAACACGTTCGTGTCTAGGCGCCTGGCCATGCCGGTGGTGTTTGCAGGTTGCTCCGGGAGCATAAGATGCGGGCACTCGCTCGGCTCATAGAAGAACGCGAGGCCCTCTGAGGAACTTACCCCTTGGTCCGATGGGCCCCCAAATGTGCTCATACGGCCGCGCGCATAGAACAGATATTCCGGTTTCGGTGGCCGGTCCTCGGGCCACTCGGGCGGCTCGGTCGGTGGCGGATCGATGCTGCGCTCGGCGAGCACCTCGGCTATCGCACGACAGATCCTGTCACCTTGCGCGGTCACCTTCTGGCAGTCGGAAGTGTTGTCGCAGAATGCGATCTCAATCAGGCAGGAAATTTCCTCGGTCTCGCGCAGCCACTGGAGATTATCTCGGGGCTTTGGTCCTCGGTTGGTGAAGCCGCCGGCCTCACAGATGGCGTCGACCAACTCCTGCGCCAGTTCGCCGCCGGCGTCCGAGGTGTGCCAATAGAGCACCTCGCAGCCATGTGCGTTGCCGTCATAGGCGTTCATGTGGACGCTGATGTCGTAATCGCGCTCGGTCGCGTTGTGCTCCCGGACCAAATAATCGAGGTTGGCCGACTGTGAGCGGCTGACGTTGTCATGTATGACGTGCGCCTCGGCCCCGGCGCTTTGGAGATACCGCGCGACGCGATCGACCACCCACCTAGCGGTGTCCACCTCGTCCAGCTGGGGTGGAACGGGATCCCCCGACGCGCCCCTCACATAGAGCCCATGCCCTGACGACACGGTAATGGCTGTCATATTTGCACCGTCCGAATCGGTGTCCAATGGTAGCGTCGGGGTGTCGACAGGAAAATGACGGCACCCCGACTGTGCGTGGGAGAGTTCATAGAATATTCGGAGAGTTGTGTGGATTCTCCCTATCTTGCCGGGTCACCGGCGGGCGCGGCCGGCGCGCGTTCCTCCGCGGCTTAAATCTGGACTAGGCCACCAACGGCAAAGGCGGGCTTACGTTTCTCGGCAGCAGCACGGTTCCGCTCTAGCACACGCCGCGCCTGCATCATATTCCTGAGTTGTTGTTCGTCTATCTTTTTAATGCGTTGTTCCTTCTCGGCCTCCGACAGCTTGTCGTTGGCAGCGATCGCATCACGCTGTTTGTAGAGCGCGCTGTTAGCTTTTTGGGCGGTCCTGAACGCGCCTGCCGATCGCATCTCCGGGCCCGGCGTCTTACGCTGTGCCGCGGCTTCGACCTCCATACGCTGGTCCCTGTAGAGCGCGCGCATGGATCCCGGCGTCAGAGACTCGCCATAGAACCTGCGCACGAACGGCGTCCTCTCTTGTTGCCACTCCTGCCCGTTGTACCAGCGCGTACCGGTCGACAGCATATTCATGCCAAAGCGACCGAGACCTCCGGTCACGAAGCCTGTCAGATAATCCAGCACCTCCGGGTGCACGTCGAGATATCCCGGCGTCTTCTTGTCGCCGCCGCTCAACTCGTTGAGCATCTTCGCTGCCCACTTGGCGGCACCTGACGTGCCAGGAAGCGTGAAGCCTTCCGACTTTGGTTTGTATTTGCTCCATGGTTGCTCCTCCGGGTAGATGGTACGCCCGAAGGCATCTTTGTCGAGAAGCAGCTGAGAGACCGGCTTGAGAATGGTCGGCGCGAAGTGTGCCCAGCCTTCGTCCTGGCCCAGCGGATCGACGGCCTTGATCGAATCCCAGATGATACCGCTCGCCGCCTTCGCCGCGTCGCGGTGATCGAAGACGAACTGCGCCAGGTGATCGCCGGCGCCGGCGAACATACCAAAGAAGAACGGCTTGGGGACCATGATGTAGCTCCCGCTGCCGCTCGGATCCATGAAGATGAAGTTGAGTTCCCGCCGGTAAGCAGGGATGTGGGAATAGTTCGACTGACCGTCTTCCGCCGTGCCGCCGGCGAAGATGTTGTAGGTCGTCAGCGCCGCACCGCTGGCTGCCATCACGGCCGCCGCTTTCCGCGCGCGAGGAGAATTTTTCAATGACTGTGCGCCGCGCACCGTGCCCTGCAGGCCGGCGTTGGCAAACATATACGCCGCGCTCAGCGCCCGGCTCTCGCCACGCCGGTTGAAGTTGACCGTCGCCTCACGCGCCATGAAGGCGGCCTTCGGTTTCGAGAAACCATTCTCGCGCGCGGCGATGTAGACCGCCAGGCGCGTGGCGTTCTCCACCGTCGTGTTGATCTCATCGATCTTCTCGACGACAAACTTGCCCATGTTCTTTATGGTGTTGAGCTTGCCGTTCTGCGCGCGGTCGAGCATCTTCTGGAAGTTTGCGGCGTGTGTCTCCGGTTCCATTGCGCCATAGAAACCGATCTTGCCGCCCTCCTCCACGAACTCGCGATACCACTGGGCATGCGCGCTCCCCAGCGTCACCCTGTCCTGTCCGGACCACGCACCTTCCAGTGCCGGGATGAGATGGTTGCGGAAGGAAGATACCAATCCCGCCTGCTGGTCGGCCGGCAGATTGATGAACGCCTCGCCGGCGTCCCGGATGAAGTTGGAGATAACGAACTCGGGGTTGAGCGAGGTATTCATGCGCGCCAGCTGGCGCGTCGTCCAAGCCATCGCGCGCACGATCTCGCCAGCTTGTTTCACCTCCATGTTCTTGAGCGCACGAATGAGCTTGCCGCCGTATTCGCCCTTGAAATAGACGTGCCGCTCAATCCCATTGTCCTTCCAGATGTAGATGCCGGGATCCTGTTTCCACAACGGATGCACCATCTCCGCAACCTGTCCGGTCTTCGGATCGATGTAGCGATACATCGGCTTCTCGGTGGTGCTCCACAGATCGGGCTCATTGTTCATACGCACGAACTCGTCGACGGCTTTCCCCACCTGGTTTTTCTCGCCGCGCACGATGGCGCGTTGCATCTGCATCAAGGCGTATTGGAGCGGATTGTCGGCCCTGCTGAGCCGACCGAATGCCTGCTGGGATTCCTTGCCGCGGATATCCACGCCGCGACCGACGCCCATGATGTCACCGACCTCGGTGTGCCGCATCGGCACATAGTTGGGCCAGCGCTTGCGCCAATCAGCCGCCACCTGCGCCTGGATGAGCCCATCACGCACCATGCCGTCGAGCGTATCGTCGATCATGGCGCGCAGCCTCGTCCACGCGGCGTCGAACGCGGCTTGCCGCGGTGCGGCCGCGGCCTTGATACGTTGCGCCTCGGCGTCCGACATGCCGGCGGGATCGGCAAGGGTTGGATTTATCCTGCGCAGTTCACGGTTACGCTCCTCCGCGTGCATGGCCTGGGCGTACTCGCCGAACTCTTCGTAGGTCAGACCGTTGCGAGCCATCTCATCGGCCAACGGCTTCGTGTACTTTTCCTCCGCCGCATCTATGCGCTCGGCAATCTTGCCGTGCGATAGCGCCTCGACCTGGTATGGGTTCGCCTCGTCGGGGAGCACCGCGCCCGGGTTGTCCCGCATCCATTGCTCGGCTGCGCGCCGCCAGCGCAAGAAGGCGTCTTGAGTTTTTACTCGCGCCTCGGTGAAGTTGTGCATCCACTCCGGAGCGGCCTTGGGAACGAGCCTGCCAACGGCACCAGGAACTCTCGAAAGAAGCCCGGCATAGGTCTTGGTGGTCAGCGCCTCATCGCCTGCATCGATGATCAGTGGCGCCTCTTTACGGCCGCCCAGCGCGCCGAATAGGTCCTGCTGCGCGGTAGCTTCTGCGCGTCCCTGCAGGTCGAACATCCCGCCCGGCGCTTTCTGCTCGGCCTTTGCCCGCATCGGCGCCGCCGCCCTGCGCTGCAGCGCCTCGCCCGGCCGCTGCTCGGCGCCGGGCATGACCAGCTGCGGCTTGCCCTCGGCGCCGGGCTCCTCTTCGGGCCTCGCCATCGGCGCTTCACGTCTAAGCTGCTCGTTCAGGCGATCGCGGTGGATATTCGCACGACCATGCGCAACGCCCCGCTCGCTCTCCTTGGGACCGTATTTGTAGCTGGCGACTACCTCGCCGGTGGAGCGCTCGACGACCTGATAGACTCGTTTGTCCGGGTCAGCGCGGACATCGTAAAACTTGCGCGGCTCTCCCGCCATCGCCGCCTCGGTGCGCCCTACCGGCGCGCCTTCCTCGCGACCGATGGCTTCCTCGCCGACACGCATGATGGTTTCGAGCATGCTGGTGGCACCTCGCGGCGCCCCAATCAACCGGCGAACGGTTTCGACGAAACTATTCCAGAGCGAACTGGGCGCCTTGGGAGTGACGCCAGTGACCTCAAACAGGCGAGCTACATTTGCCGGCGCCTCGATCCTACTCAGTGCCTCTTGCAAGGCTCGATTGCTGAAAGCTTCAGAGAGAAACTCGTGCTCGTTGGTGAAGGCATAGATATCTCGGTACTTGGGCCCCAAGCGCTCCCGCGTCTCGTTCATTATGAGACGGATGGCGTGCTTGAGTTCTGGCTTCTTCTCCAGATTGTTGTAGGCTGCGGCATGCGTCGCTTCATGCAGTATTGTGTGCGTGCCTACACGCGGATCCGCATTCACGTCCGCGTTGACCAAGATGAAGCTGCGGCGGTTGCCAGCGCGATCGTTGGCCTCAACCCAGACACCGCCGACGGTCCCCCTCACCCCCTCCGGCAACTCCGGGAAGTAACGCCGCATGTCGCGATCGGTAATGAAGTGGACTGGGGTGTCGCCGACCAGTCTACCCAGCCGATTGCGCACCCAGTCCGCGACGGTTCGGGGGACACCGGTGAGGTGACGAACGTCAAGCTCTTTGAGCGCCGTAGCAAGCGGGACCGAATCGAGTGCGTTGACCCGGTGCCCGGGGCCGAGTTTGTCCTCCCACGTATCCTGAAGGTGGATTAAGTCTTCTCTTGAGACTTCTTGGCGAGGAGATGGGCGAGCCGGGCGAGCGCCTGGTGGTTCTTGGCGTGCTGCAGGAATCGCTTTCTCCACGCGGGGTCCTGCTCTTGGTTTGCCCGCTTCAGGTACTTCCTCGCCGCCAGGGCGCACTCCTGAGCGCTGCGCATAGTCTCTCTCCGCTATCTCCACTGCCGCGCGGTCATAGGCGTCGAGCGGGCTCCTGACGTCACCACGATAAAGGCTCTCTGCCGCACGGTATAGCGTCTCCGTGTCGACGCCCTCGCCGCGGACCCCAGCCTTCGCAAGCTCATCCCGTATGCGCGTGGCGGTGGCCTCGACGCCGGCCTCGTATTCGCTCGGTGCGCGCCCGGCCGCAACCTCCTCGCCTCGCGCCCAAACGCGCCCTTCTGTGTTGCCTGCGGCCCGCGCTCGCTGGTCCCGGTCCATCGCGTCGATCAGGTCGGCAATGGTGCTGGTGCGCTCGCCGCCACCGCGGAAGCCGGGATCCTCGATGTACCCGGCCTCGACCGCACCCTCCAACAAGCGATCGAGCGACTTACCACCCCTACGGATGAGCGGGTTCACCTTGCCCAGAACGCTGCGCACGTCGCCGATCAGGGGGTCCTTCGTGCTGATGCCACCCCGCTCCCGAATAAAGTCCAGCAGCGACTGGCGCGGCTCCCGCGCGCGAGGCGGCTCCTCCGGGATCTCCGGCACGCGCCCCCTCGGTTCCGGCGCAGGAGGCGCCGGCGGCGCGGCCTCCTCCGGTATCTCCGGGATACGCTCGGTGACCCACGGCGGCGGCTCGCCGACCTCGCCCTCACGCGGGGCGCCCTCGAAGAGGTTCGACGGCGCGGCCGGGCGTTCCGCCGGGACTGGCTCCCGCGCGCGAGGCGGCTCCGCGGGAGCAGGCGGCTCAATCGGTCGCGGCGGTGTCTCTACGCGGGGCCGAACTGGTACGCGCGGTGCGGCCGCCGCTGCCATCGGCACGGTAGGTGGCGTCGGCGGCTCGCCTTCTCCGCCCATGACCGCCCAATCGAATAAGCTAGGAGTAGTAGACGGCGGCGCCGCCGGCGGCTCTTGGGCCTCTGACGACGGCGCGGTTCCAGGAAATCCGGGCTCACGCGGCGCCCCGGCGAACAGATCCTCGCCCGCGGCCGTCGGCGCTTTGGGCTCTCCCGGGGGCTCTGCCGGCGGCTTGGCTGGAGGCGCCTCGGCTTGCGGCTTCGGCGGGGCTTCAGGTTTGCCTCTGAATATGCGGCCCGCAACTTTACCGGCAACCACGGGGGCAGCGCCGATGGCACCTGCCAGTGCCGCCTCGCCTGCGCCTTGAAAGGCTTTCTCCGGCGGCAAGCCAGCGAGATAGTTCTGGAGCACTTGTGCGCCGGCACCGATGGTTGGCTGGCCCAGCACCTGCACAAAAACTTTGAGAGGCAAGCCGAACATGGCAGCTGTCGCAGCCGCACTTACGCCTGAGCTTTGCAAGGCGCCCCGGAGCGCCTGGTCCTCCGGGATTCCGGCTTCCACATTTGCGCGAAATGCCGGACCGTATTCGGTGATAAACTGCGTCAGACCTGATGCAAACATCCCCCCAAGAACGCCACCAGTAAGACCATAGGCGGCCATCGCTGGCGCACCGCGCCCCAACATTTGCCCCCACCAATAAGGGTTGCGCCAACCTTCGGAAGGCGGCAGTTCTGCAACCTCGGGCCGACTGAGCGGTGATTCAGTCGGCTCGGCAAGCGGTCGCCCGCGCAGCCGATTGACGACGGCTTCGCCGGTCTCGGCGGCACCAGCTACGCCAGCGCCGGCTCCCTCCAAAGCGCCTTGGATGAACCCCGGCTCCTCGCGTGGCGTCTCACGCGGGACGCCCTGCGGCACGAAGCGCGGCTTGGGTGCAAGCTCCGGCGGCACCTCCTGGCCAGGCTCTACAGCCGGCTGAGCCGGCGGCTCGGCGGTGTACTCACCCTCCTTCGGTGCGCCTGCAAAGAGGTTGTTTTCGTCGGCCATGACACATCATTGCAGCGTGATGCCGGCCTCTTGCAGCATGCGCAGCACCCATGCCCGGCTTGCGCCGTTCTGGATAGCCGCCCGTGCCTGCGCGATGGCCTGGTCTCTTGTCATCTGGCCACCCTGGATGCGAGCCCGGAGTTGCTGTCCTTGCGCGATCGGATCGGCTGCAGCCCCCTGTTGGCCTTGCTGCTGGGTCTGCGGTGCGGGCGTTGCTGGTGCTGCGGGTTCGGCTGGTTTCTCCTCGGCCTTGGCCGGCGCGCTGCTGCCGGTGAGAGCCTGCGTAATCCAATTCCACCATCCGCCGCTAGGTTTCGCCGTCCCCGCTGGCGGTGTCGGCGGCGCCTCGGGCACGTTGAAGTTGGTGCCCCACATCTTGTTGTAGTTCTCTATCGCTTGCCGTGTCTTTGCGATGACATCCGGATCGTTCATGTCCGGGTTGTCGCCGAGTGAAGTCTGCAGCTGCTTCTGCAGCTGGCGCATGTGGAAACGGTTGGTGGTCTCTATTTGACCAGGCGCGCCACGGCCGCCGGCGAGCCGCCTCTCACGCTCGTCGATTTGCTCAAGCCGCCGCCGCTGGTATTCGCTCAGCGGTTTGCCCGTTGCCTTGGGCGAGGCGATGTCGGTAGAAATCAGCTTATTGCCAACACGGTAGTGCAGCCGTTTGCCGTCATCGATCAGCTGCGGCTTTTGATCGAGAAGATCCTCCTTGCGGCTGCGCTCGATGGCGCTGGTCGCACCCATCATGCCGGCGGCGAGCCCTTGGCCAAAGTAGGGGCTGCGGCTTCCCAGCATCGCGATGCCGGCATTCCAGAACGGGTTGACCGCCAGGCGCTGGAAATAGTTACGCGGCGGAGGACCGAGGCCGGGGATCGTACGCACGCTATATCCGCCGCGGCCGCCGCCGGCTTGGGCATTGGCGGCACGCACCGCTGCCGGTACGCGCCCTAGCTCGGCGCCGGCTTCGGTCAGCGGTTCGCCGGCTTCTTCGTGCCCACCCTCGTCCAGCGTGTATCCTAATGCCGGCGGCCGCGGTTGAGGCGTGGGGATCTGATCCTGGTCAGGGCCGGGGCCAGCGGCGGCAAGCTGCGCCGGCAAGCCCGCAGGGACGGGGGCACCGCGGCCTGTTGTCTCGGTGTCAGTGTCGGTATCAGTGTCGGTGTCGTCGTCGTCATCGTCGTTGCCGCCATTCGCGAAGCGCTTAACACTGCCGCCGCGCCTGCGGCCCCAAGTAGGTGACGGTCTGCTGCCCCAAGAGGATGGCGTACTGTCCCCCCAAGAAGTCATGGACGGGGCGAGCATGGCTTCTGCGCCGGCAATCGATGCCGGATTGAGCGGATCCCCGGTAAGGTCAGGCCGACTCGTCAGAAAGCCAAGCTCCGGCATAAGCGACCGCGCACCCGCGATCGACGTCGGGTCGAGAGGATCA
>Ga0066903_100003582_pt1 | contig 12742 bp, 11 predicted proteins | sample PanSoiMetaGPlot1_FD_67491 | JGI IMG/M metagenome (GOLD analysis project Ga0066903, IMG submission 67491) | Tropical forest soil microbial communities from Panama analyzed to predict greenhouse gas emissions - Panama Soil - Plot 1 (version 2) | ecosystem: Environmental > Terrestrial > Soil >... | reverse complement strand
CGACGCGGGCGACGTCGACGAGCCGGAGGTGCCTGCGCCTGTGCAGGCAGCCGCAGACAGGAGGCTTGTCGCCGCGATGAGCACCCAGGAGACTCTCTTCATGTGATCGCTCCGTTCTGTGCGACGAGAGACTGCACGGACCGGACGTATTCTTGAAGCGCGACTGCAGCGTGTCAAGGTATAAACAACAGGCTGTCGTCTACCTCGATCGGAGTACGTAAGGAGGAACCATGCGACTCGAACACGGGCCCGCGCGGCGAGCCGCCGGAGCTGCCCTCATGCTGCTGGCCGCGTTGACGGTGACGCTGTCGGCGCAGAGCACCAGGAAGTTCCTGACCGCGCCGCTGACCATCGAAGATCAGGGAAGCTTCTTCATCGGCGGGGTCCCGAAGGTCACCGATTACGCATCGGCGCCCCCGCCCGCGGCGCCTGGCGCGCCTCCCGCACCTTCGGCGGTCGCACCTCATCAGATCACGATCGGCCAGATGTACGTCCAGTTCCAGATTCCCGCGAGGAAGTACGCGGCCGGCTGGCCGGTCATCATGGTCCACGGATCGAGCCACACCGGCGCGTGCCTCGAATCGACGCCCGACGGCCGCGAAGGCTGGTATCCGTACTTCGTCCGTAAAGGCGTGCCGACGTACGTCGTCGATCAGGCGGGCCGGGGCCGATCGGGGTTCGACGAATCGGTCATCCACGAGGGCGAAGCGGACATCGTCGCCGGCGACGTCAAGAAAGGGACCGACCTCATCCCCGGCTTCGGCCGCATTACCGACGACGGGGCGTGGACGAACTGGTTCGGTCACCTCGTGCCCGCGAACTCGACGATTCTCACGGGCCGGTTGATCCCGCACGGCGACGCCGCAGATCCGAACCCGCATCCCGACGCGTTTGCGCACGTGGCTCCGCTGTTTCCGCTCGACACCGTCGACAACGCGCTGGTGTCACGCAAGGGCGCGATCGGCAGCGCGCCGGCGGGCCCCGACCGGGCGTATGCGCTCGAGTACTACAAGCAGCTCGTGCCGAATGCCGAGGTGACGCTGCCCGGGTCGACATGCGCCACGTGCGATCCGCAGGCGTTGTCGCCGGCCAACACCTGGACGCCGCAGAATCTCGCCGCGCTCGTCGAGCGGCTGGGCGGCGCCGTGGTCGTCACGCACTCGCAGTCGGGGATCATGGGCCACCACATGGCCCGCATCCTCAAGGAACACGGACATCTCGACATGCTCAAGGGCTTGATCACACTCGAGGGATCGTGCTCGCTGCCGAACAGCGGCCTGACCGCAGCGGACTTCGACAACATCCCGTACATGGCGCTCAAGGGCGATTACACGGGGACGAGCCAGGTGTGTGAAGAGACGGTAAGCGCCATCAACGCGCGCCGGGCCGCGAAGCAGGGCACGGCCAAAGCCGACTATCTCAAGCTCGACGAGATGGGCATCCTGGGCGTGACGCACATGATGATGCTCGACAAGAAGAATCTCGAGATCGCCGACATCATCTACAACTGGGCGGACAAGAACATCCGCGCGAATAAGCGCGGGGCCACCCGGTAGAAAATTGCAGGATGGCAGGATTGCAGGAAGTGAGTGCAGGAAGTGAAGAACTGATGACTTCCTGCAATTCTGCCATGCTGACATTCTGCAATCCGTACGTAGGCCGGGCCTTCAGGCCCGGCTCCGGCGGACCTGAAGGTCCGCCCTACGTACGTGACGCACGCCGCAGGTTCCACAATCCATCCGGCGCGGCCACGATCGTCACGATATAGATCGCGCCGAGAATCAGCAGCCACCGCTGCGTATAGGCGCTGATCACGTTCTTCAGCAGCACGATCGCGCCGGCCCCGAGCGCCGGGCCGACCAGCGTGCCCGGGCCGCCCATCGTCACCATCAGGAAGAGCTCGGACGATGCGGTGAGATCCAGGTATGTCGGGCTGACGAACCCGTTGTAGTACGCCCACACCACGCCTGCCACGCTCGCAAAAAAGCCGGCGAGGATCGAGCCCAGATAACAGTGCAGCCAGGTGTTGAACCCGAGGCTCTTCATTCGCGTCTCGTTCTCGCGAATGCCGCGCAGCGTGTAGCCGAAGGGCGAGCTGACAATCCGGCTCATGCCGCCGCCGCAGGCCACGGTCACCAGCAGCGCGAGGTAATAGAACGGCATCGTCCCGAGCCTGGGAATTCCGGAGATGCCGTTGTCGCCGCCCGTGACCGGAATCCAGCGGTAGCTCACGCCCCACAACACCATTCCGAGTGCGAGGGTGATCATCAGAAAGTACACATCCCTGACGTGCGAGACGAGGAGCCCGAACACGACGGCCACCAGCGTGCCGATGGCGATGCCGCCCGCCACGCAAATCCAGACGTTGAAGTGGTAGGTCGTGGACAGAACAGCCACACCATACGCAGCCACGCCGAAGATGCCCGCATGGCCGAGCGACGGCAGACCGAGATACCCGATGAGAAGATCCAGGCTCATCGCCAGCAGCGCGAAGATCAGCATCTGCGTCAGCAGCCCGATCCAGTACGTGCTGACGACAAGCGGCACGGCCAGGAACAACACACCGGCCAGGTAGGGAACGGGCTTCAGTCCGTTCCGGGGCGGAGCGATCTCACGCTCGCCCATACAACCCCGTGGGCTTGATGGCGAGGACGATCACCATCGGCGCAAACAGCGTGAAGTACGACAACTCGGGCACGAGCGCCTTGCCGAAGTTGTCGAGCAGTCCGACCACGACGCTCCCGACGAGCGCGCCTTTCAGGCTGCCCATCCCACCGATGATGACGACGACGAACGCCAGCGGCAGCAGATCGAAGTCGAGGCCGGTGTAGCCGCCGAGAATCGGTCCGCTCATCACGCCGCCGAACGCCGCGAGGCCAGCGCCGACGGCAAAGACGGCAGCCGACCAGACCGCCACGTTGATGCCGGTCGCTCCCGCCATCTCGGCGTCGTCCACGGCGGCGCGAAGGCGCGCGCCGGCGAGCGTCTTCTCGTTGACGATCCAGAGGGCGATGCCGACGAGCGCGGCCACGGCGATGACCACCAGCCGGTACACCGGGAACACGACGCCTCCAGCCTCGGTCGAACCACTCAGCCCGTGCGGATACGGGAGCGTGAACGGATCGCCGCCCCACACGAGGAATGTGAGGTCGCGAAACAGCAGCGCGAACCCCATGGTGAGCATCATCTGCGCGAGCGGCCGCGACGTGAACCGCCGCAGGAACAGCGCCTCGACCGCTCCGCCGACAGCCGCGACCGTCGCGACGGCGGCGATCGCGCCGAGCACGAAACTCCGGCTGCGTGCGACGACAGTCGACGCCACGTACGCGCCGAGCATGTAGAACGACCCGTGCGCGATGTTGACGATGCGCATCACGCCGAAGACCAGCGTGAGGCCGCTCGCGATCAGGAACAGCAGCGCCGCGGAGAAGAGGCCGTTGAGAGTTTGCGTAACGAGGTACGTCACGGTTCCGGTAGGGGACGGGCTGAAGCCCGTTCCCTACCGCCCTCTTGCTGGCGGGCCGCCCGCACCCGGCGCCGGTGGCGGTGGCAGCGGCGGCTGTGGGCCGAGCACTTTCGTGAGCGCTGTGTACGCGCACTGCTCATCCATGTTCCCGCCGCCCACGCCGATCGCGCCGATGAGTTCGTCCTGTACGACGATGGGCAGCCCGCCGCCGACGAAGTAATACGCCAGCCCCGAGCTGCGTCCGAGATCCGTGCGGATCAGGCGGCCGTCTATCGTCGGGAAGCGCTGCGCCACGGCGCTCGACGGCGTTCGCGCGTACAGCGCGGTCTTCGCCTTCAGCATTCCTGTTTCCACGCCGATCGGCAGCACACCGTCCATCACGTGCGCGTCGACGATGTCGCCGTTCGGCGCGAGCACGAAGATCGCGTACGTGCCGGGCCCTCCCTGCTGTCCGCGCGCGAACTCCACGCAGGCGTCGACGATCTGGCGCGCCACGGTGGCGCTGATCTGCGTCTTCAACAGCGTACGCTTGGCGACATCTGCCGACACGGTCGCCTTGTCGAGCGGCAACGGTGTCGCACCCTGCGCGAACGCCTGCGACGCCGCAACGGTCAGCGCGGCCGCTATCGCCGCCGAAAGGATGAATCGTTTGATGATCATGTCGTCTTCCTTTGTGTCCTTCTTCTCGTGAGCAGCCTCTGTGTCCTGCCTATCCATGGTCCAGGATGATTTTCATCCGGTGCGCACTATCCGACCCCAGCATCCCGATCGCGCTTTTCAGCTCACCCAGCGGCATCACGTCGCTCACCAGCGGCTCGAGCTTCACCTGACCTGCCTGCACGAGCGCGAGCGCCGCCGGATAGTCCTCGCTCTTCGCGACCCGCGCGCTGATGAGGGCGAGTTCCTTGAAATAGAGATCGTAGAACGGCAGCGCGCCTTCCTTGGCTGTGATGATGCCGAACAGCAGAAGTCGTCCACCGGAGCGCGCCATGTCGATGGCAGCGGCGACCGATGGCACCATGCCGGTCGTCTCGATCACGACGTCGGCCCCGCGGCCTTCCGTGGCCTCGCGCACCTTCGCGATCGCGTCGGCGCCCGCTGGAATCGTCAGGTCGGCTCCGAGTGTCTCGGCCAGATCGCGCTTCGGCTTCGCGCGCGTGATGCCGATGACCGGGTAAGCGCCGCGCGCTTTGGCCAGCTGCACATGGAGCTGCCCGGTCACCCCAAGTCCCATCACCGCCACCGATTCTCCAGGGAAGATCTGAATCTGGCGCTGCGCGTGCAGACACGTGGTGAGCACCTGGACGAGCGGCGCCGTGCGGCTGTCGACCTCGGGCGGGAGGCGAAAGACATGGCTGGCCGGCGCCGAGACGAACTCGGCGAATCCGCCGTCGACGTCGCGGCCGATCAACATCCCGCTCGGGCACAGATGTGTCTGCCCGATGCGGCAATGGAAACAGGCGCCGCAATAGAGCTCGGGGTCGACGATCACGCGACCGCCCGTCCCCATCACCTCCCCGGTCATCTCGTGCCCCATGACGCGCGGATAGGCGACGGGAATCGAGCCCTTGTAGATTTTGAAGTCGGTCCCGCAGATGCCGCTGTGCGTCACGCGCACGAGCGCGTGGCCGGGAGGCGGCTCAGGACGCGCGAGCTCGCCGGCTTTCAGCTCTTCGGGCGCCGTCAACACCATCGCTCTCATATCACCGCCGTCCGGCCCGCCATCCGGCGTGCATATACTTCATAGCGTCCTGTTCCGTTCGAGTCATCCGCCAGCCCGCCGCGTCCTCGGGGCCGGGCGAGTGGCTGCATTATAGAAAATGCCAGACGAAGCACGCCGGCAACCTGACGATGTCCTCGCCTCGTTCGTCGAGGCGGCGTGTGTGCCGCTGGTCGGCGGCTACACATCGGGCACGCTCGACGCGGCGAACCAGATCCTGGCTGCGCACCCGGAAATAGCCGCCGGCAGCCTCCACGCGGCGGCGATCGTCGGCCACGTCACGACTGTCCGCCGGTATCTGGAGCTCGACCCGGGAACCGTGGCCGCCAAAGGCGGTCCGCGCCGGTGGGATCCGCTGACGCATCTCTGTTTCTCAAGATACCTTCGGCTCGATCGCACCCGGGCTCCGGCGTTTGCCAGGTCCGCGCGCCTCCTCCTGGCGGCAGGCGCCGACCCGAACACGGGGTTTTACGTCAGGGCCCAGCCTCCCGAGTTCCAGAGCGTGCTCTACGCAGTCGCCGGCATCGTGCGCGACGAGGAGCTCACGCGGCTGCTGGTCGAGCGGGGCGCCGACGTCAACAACAGCGAGGTCGTCTATCACGCCCCCGAGACCCACGACAACGCGTGTGTGCGCGTCCTCCTCGAATCCGGGAGGCTCACCCCCGACAGCCTGACGACGATGCTGCTGCGGAAGCTCGACTGGCACGATTACGACGGCATCAAGCTGCTGATCGAGCACGGCGCCGATCCGAACCGCATGACGCGCTGGAGCCATTCGGCGCTCCAGCAGGCCATCCGTCGCGACAACGACCTGGCCATTATCGACCTCCTGCTGCAGCACGGCGCCGACCCGCACGTCGAGGGCCAGAGCGGGTCGGCCATCATGCTCGCCGCGCGCGACGGCCGCGGCGACGTGCTCGACGCCATCGAACGACGCGGCTTCCCCATCGATCTCCGTGGGGCCGACGAACTGCTCGCGGCCATCTCGAGAAACGATTCGCAGACCGTGGCGTCGATGGCCCGCGATGCCGGGCGTGTCAAGCAGCTGATAGCCCAGGGCGGACGGCTCCTGCGCGAGTTCACTGGCGTCGGCAACATCGAGGGTGTGCGCCAGCTCCTCGACCTCGGCGTGAAGGTCGACGACGTCGACAAGGACGGCGACGGCTACTGGGGCATCGCCAGCGCCAGCACGGCGCTTCATGTCGCGGCCTGGCGCGCGCGGCACGACATCGTGACGCTCCTCATCGCGCGCGGCGCGCGAATCGACGCCGTGGACGGCAGGGGCCGGACGCCGCTGGCACTGGCGGTGCGTGCCTGCGTCGACTCGTTCTGGAGCGATCGCCGCTCGCCCCAGTCAGTCGCTGCGCTGCTCGCGGCAGGCGCCTCGACGGACCGCGTGCGTTATCCATGCGGCTACGAAGCGGTGGACAAGCTCCTGCGCCAGCACGGGCGGAAGAAGGTCTAAACGGTTAGAGCGACCGCTGAACATCCGGGTTGACCGCGTTTCGGGGTGCGCGGCCGCTCAGCACAGCGACGACTTCCTCTGCCGCCTTGCGCTGCAGTTCGAGCAGCGATTCCTCCGAATAGAAGCTCGTGTGAGGGGTGATGAGGATGTCGGGGCGGCCGACGAGCGGCGAGTTCACCGGTGGCTCCTGCGGCATCACGTCGAGCGCGGCGCCTCCGAGATGCCCTTGGTCGAGCGCCTCGGCCAGCGCCGCCTCGTCGACGATCGGCCCGCGCGCCGTATTGACAAGGTACGCGCCGGGCTTCATCTTGCGGAACACGTCGCGGCTGAAGAGATTGCGCGTCTCGGGCACCAGCGGCGTGTGGATGGAAACGTAGTCCGACTGCCGCAACAGTTCGTCGAAGGCGACGGCCTCGACGCCGTGACCCGCCAGCACGTCGGCCGGCGCGAACGGATCGTGGGCCACGACGCGCATGCCGAACGCTTGTGCCTTGGGAGCGACAAGCTGCGGGATTCTCCCGAAACCGACCAGCCCGAGGACAGTGCCCCGCAGACGATGGATGGGCACCACGGCCTTCATTTCCCAGCGCCCTTCATGTACTTGCGCGTTGGAAGCGGGAATCTTCCGCACCAGCGCGAGCAACAGCGCCATCGCGTGGTCCGACACTTCGTCGATACAGTAGTCCGGCACCTTGGTCACGACGATGCCAGCGGACGTGGCGGCGTCGATGTCCACGTTGTCGACGCCAATCCCGAAGCGTGAGATGACGCGACACTTCTTCATCGCGCCGATCATCTCGGCGGTGATTTTCGCGTAGGTGACGAGCAAGGCGTCGGCGCCCTCGGCGATCCGCAGAATCGCGTCAGGCGTGGCCTGGGCGGCGAGCTCGAGGTCCGCGCCGATCGTCGCCAGCACCGCGCGCGCCGGATCGAGCGAGGGAAAGACCGAGTCGGTCACCGCCACAAAGGGCCGCATCGCGGCGGATTATAGACGAACGCTGTGTGGATTTCTGACGAGCGGAGGACTAGATTGGAAACATGAAGAACTTCAAACTCAGAAGAGCCGGACTGGCAGCCACTCTCTTTGCGGCAGTGCTCGGCGTCGAGTGCTCGGGCGACACCATGGTCAAGCCCGATAATACGGACACATCGGTCAACGGCGCACAATCGGCAAAAGTGCGCGTCCTGTCGGAAGTGCGCTTTCCGAGCTGCACCGATGGACAGTGCCAGATTGAAGGCACGCTGGTGAACGACGGCCCCGACTGCGCCACCAGCGTTCGCGGTGTCACGCACCTGCTCGACGCCGACGGCAAGGAGCTCACGTCGGTGAACTGGACCTTCGGTGCCCGCCTCCGCCCGAACCGTCAGGAACAGTTCAGCGGCTGCTGTATTTCGGAGAAAACCATGCAGGCTCAGCGCTCCTCGCGTACCGACGTGTCCTTCGAGGCGCTGCAGTGCATCTAACTCAGTGCTTTCGCTGACGTTCCAGCTCCTCGTCGATGATCTGCTTGAACTGCTCGAACGGCGCCACCCCGGAGATCAGCCGACCGTTGACGAAGAATGACGGTGTGCCGGTGACGCCCGCATCGCTCCCCGCCCTGATATCTGCATCGACGTCGGCGTTGTGCGCGCGCGCGTCGAGACACTTGTTGAACCGGGCCGGGTCGGCGCCCAGCTCGGCCGCGTGCTGCTTCAGATCCGCATCGCTCAGCTTCGACTGGTTCGTGAACAGCCGGTCGTGGTACGTCCAGAACTTGTCCTGATCCGCCGCGCACGCCGCAGCTTCGGCCGCCGATCGGGCGTTCGGATGGATCGGCAGCGGAAACGCCCTGTATACGAATCGGATGCGTTCGCCGTAGGCCTCGAACACACGCTGAAGGATCGGCTCCGCGCGCTGGCAGTACGGGCACTCGAAGTCGGTGAATTCCACGAGCTCGATCGGCGCGCCCGCCGGTCCCTTCGCCGGCTTGCCAGCCGAGTCGAGCATCAGCCGCGGCGGATCCAGCAGAATCCGGACGGTCGTCCTGGCTTTCAAGCGATCGACAAACGTCGTGTGCGCCTGGGCGGTCCGCTCCTGAACCAGAAGCGAGCGGATCGGCTCACGAACCTGCTCGAGCGTCGCCCCCTGCACACGGGCCGGATTGGCCTGGTACCACGTCTGGATGTCGGCCTCGCTCACCGGCGCGACCTTGCTGGTGATCTCCTGAGCGATGAGCGCCGTCCGATCGATGCCGCGGGCCTTTGCCTCGCGCTCGAGCAGCTCGCGATCGACGAGCTCGCCGACGGCGACCCGCCGCGCCTCGAACAGGGCCTGCGCCAGCTTGACCTCGCCGAAGCGTGTGGCCGACTGCTTCATCGCGATGGCATCGGCCTCGCCCAGCGTGATCGAGACGCTGCCGACGGTAGCCACCACCGTCTTCGCGTCCGTTGACGTTGCCGGCACCTGAGCGGCGGCCGAGGACGCGGAGAGCAGAAGAAGGCCCAGCGCGCGGATGACTCCGCGCGCTGGACCGGACGCCGTTGCTAGGGATCGGGCCATGTCACTTGTACTGCAAGGTGAATTGCTTCATCTCGCACTGACCAAGAGTGAAGCTCGTGCTGATCGGCTTGCTGTTGTTCTGCGCCGTGATGGTGTACGAGGCTTTCGGGTTCGATCCCGTCGTGCCGGCGGGCGGAAGCGTCTCGTTGTCCAGGTGGTACAGGATCGGCGGATTTCCGCAGATCGCCGTCGACGACACCGTGACGTTGGACAGCTTCTGCGAGAACTGCGGACTCAGGCCGTTGCTCGACAACGTCAACGACTTCAACGGCGCGATCGGGTTGGCTGAGCCGTCGGTCACCAGCACGCGGATACCGCTTCGCGTCGTCGGCTCTCCGCAGAGGTTGGCACTTGGCCCGACCGGGTCGTTGCTGGCAATCGTGAACGTGCCGGTCTGCTGGTCCGGAGCGTTGTTCAACTGACCCGCGAGCACCGTCGGCTTGAAGCGAATCGTCACCGGCACAGGCGAGGCGCCCGGGCCAATCGTGAGCGGCACGGTGGGGTTGATGACGTTGAACGTGTTCGATGGTCCGGCCGTGAGCGCTGTAATCTTCAGCGGACACACGCCGGCATTTGAGATCGAGATCTGCCTGTCGGTGTAGCACCCGAGGTTGCCCGTCGGATCCGAGACTGTCGCCGGGAACGCAAAGATGCCGTCCAGATTCTGCGGGCTGAGCACGATCTTCGGGCATCCTTCGAATCCGGAGACCCCCTGCACCAGACTGGGCGTCGTCGGGTCGTTGCTGACGACGGTGATGTCGGACGTTCTGGGGACGCTGTCACTGCACACGCCGGTCGGCTTGAACCGGATTGGAATGTTGACGTTCGCGTCGTGGCTGAGGACCAGCGGCAGCCCCACCGTCGGCGCTTCAAACTGTCCGTTGGACGAGTTGATGGCCGTGATGTTCAGGTTGCACTGGCCCTGATTGAGGAGCTGCAGCGTCAGATCTGAGGAGTTTCCTTCGCAGACGTTGCCAAATCCGCCTGTGTTCGCGATCGTCGCGTTGATGTGCGGGCACGGCACGAGGCCGCTGACGGTCTCCACCAGCGCGGTGTGCGCAGGATCGTTGCTGTTGATGGTAATCGAGCCGGTTCGCGCAACCGAGTCGCTGCACGCGAGCCCGGCCGGCTGGAACCGGATCGGGAGCGGCACGGTGCCCTCCGGGGGCACGATCATCGGCGCCGCCGGATTGATCGTCGGCGTCAGGAAGCTGGTGCTGTTCGAGGTAATGCTCGAGATCGTCAGCGAGCACTTGCTCGTGTTCGTCGCGTACAGAATCGGCGCGTCGGAGAAGCTCGCCGGGCACGTGTTGCCGAACGCGCCGCCGTTGGCCAGGGTCGTCACGAGAGTCGGCGCGGCGGAGGTCGCCGTCACCTGGACCGTCGCCGTCGGCGTGTTCGGATCGTTCGACGAGATGGTGAGCGTGGCGTTCAACGTGCCCGTCGCGTTGGCGTCGTAGTGCACCTGGAACGGGAAGCAGAAGTCGTGGCTGATGACCAGCGAGTAACCCGGATTGTCGACCGTCACCCTCGGGCTGCTGGACGTGATGTTGTTGATGACGAGGTCCTCGCGTCCTGTGTTGCAGATGTTCAGTACCTGCGTGTCCACGGTGCCGACGCAGGCATCGAACGACAGCGGGCCCGTGAGCGTGAGGCCCGGTCCGTTGACCACGAACTTCTTCGAGGGAATGCCGTTCGCAATCACCTCGAGGTCGCTCTCTCCGTCTTCCAGGTCGTCCGGCGTGTCGAAGAACGTCGAGATGGTGTCGGTGTTGGTGATCAACTCGACGCCCATCCTGCTGTGATTATGGGTCCGCGCGTAAAACACGTGGCCACTGGAGTGGTTGGTGATGCGCACGAGCGGATAGTTCGTCGACGGACGCGCGTCGTCGCCGTACGCCGCGCCTTCCGAGAACCCGTTGAACAGCCTTCCGGAAATGGTGTAGGTGTTGCCAGCACTCAGCGCCTTCGGCGACGAGGTGATCACCGGCCGCCACGCGTCATCGGGCGCACCCCCGTTGGAGTACACCTGGAGGGTCTGCGTCGACCCCTGGTCGTGCGCGGCAAGCATCACTTCACCGTTGGGAAGCACCAGCAGATTTCCCTGATAGCTCTTGTAGCTGCCGGAGTTGGCGGCATCGGTCACGGCGTTCAGGTTCGTGCCGTCGAATTCGTAGAAATGGCTGGGCGTATTGAAGGGGTTCGTCAGCGTCACAGGGCTGGCCATGACCAGCACGTGTCCGTCGGGCAGCAGCGCGGCAGGGCCGTCTGCAACGGAGAAATGATTCGTGCCGGAGCTGACTGGAAAGTCCATTGCGGCCGTGTTCGTCCAGTTGCCGGTCGCCGTGTCGTACACCGCGTTCTGACCGAGTGAGTTGCCCGAGAAATAGATGACCGTTCCATCCGGCCGCATCACCGCGGGGCCGACCTCCTGCGAGTTCTTGGAGCCGGCCGGGAAGCCGATATCTGCGAGATTCACAGGCATGTTCTTTGAGGTCCATGCATTGGCGACCGGGTCGTAGATGAACGATGTGCTCGCCTGGTTCGCGGAGACAGTCAGCAGGGTGTTGTCCGGCAGAATGGTCCAGCCTTCCTCGTCGTTTTTGCCCGGATGGCCGGTCGGCGTGGCGAGCGCCGTGAACGTCAGCGTGTTCGCATTGAACGATTCGATCTGGTTGTTGCTGATATTCGCCATCAGCACCGTCCCGTCCTGCAGCACCGTCGTCTGTGCGTCGCCGACGTTGCCGTCGCCAAACGCCTCGCCGATCTGATTCGACCACGAATTGGTGAAGGGGTTGTAGACGAACCCGATGTTGGTCCACGTCTGAGCCGTGCTGTTGTACTCGCCGCCGGCCACGAGAACGCGGCCATCGATCATCACGACCGACGAGAAGAACCTCGGCGCGTACGTGCAGTTCGGGGTGCACGCCACCGTGGTATCCGTCCCGTTCGGCATGTCGGGGATGTTCGGATATTTGGCGGTATTCGGATCCTAGGTCCCGGTTCTGTAGCTGCCGTCGTTCTGATTGGGAACGAGCCGATGCCAGTGATTGGTGTCGTACTGGTGACACATCACCGACCCGTCAGTGAGGAGCGCGCAATGGAACGTGTTGCCAGACGGAAAGCCGGGCAGATTGAACCAGGGCTGCGCATCTGCAGACGAAGCCAGACCCACGAGCAGCACGAACGCGGCGGCGAGCCCCGCCGCAACCTTCAGGGACTGTGTTCGCATGACATCTCCTCGCGCACGACGGACACATCTGCGACCGTCGGCTTTTCGTACGTCAGGGAATCCGTGAGAGCGAGAGCGTCTCTCACCGCGCACAGCGGGTCAATTGGGATGATGGGTTAGCCGGACGGACTATTCGTTCGGACTATTCGTTCGGACCACACCGGACGTCAAAGGACGAACTCCAGCCCTATCCGGAACGTCGGCGGGTTCGACGACAGCGGCTCGACCCACCGAACCTGCGTCAGGATGGGAATGCCGACTGGCAGCAACGCGAAATGGAAATGACACGGGAGCAGCGTGAACACGCTCACCGATTGATC
>Ga0066903_100003581_pt1 | contig 12743 bp, 11 predicted proteins | sample PanSoiMetaGPlot1_FD_67491 | JGI IMG/M metagenome (GOLD analysis project Ga0066903, IMG submission 67491) | Tropical forest soil microbial communities from Panama analyzed to predict greenhouse gas emissions - Panama Soil - Plot 1 (version 2) | ecosystem: Environmental > Terrestrial > Soil >... | reverse complement strand
GTCGAGCTGCATGAAAATCAAGCCAAGCGCGGGCAACCTTTGGTATTCTTCGGCGGCCAGTACCGTCGCCTGGGCATCGTCGAGGCGAATGCGCCGCCCGATATCGTCAATTTCCTGCATGGATGGTGAAGCGCCATGGGCGTCAACAAGAAGCACGACGAATTCCATATCCTCGACATGAGCGCCGGCTGGGAAACGCCGCCCGGTTATCCAAAAGGCATTGAGCAGAAGATTTTGTCCGGCGCGCTCGACGAGGCAAACAAGCGTGGCACGCGCACACGGCTCCTGCGCTTTGCGCCGGGTGTGTTCACCACAAGGCCCTTCGTGCACGATTACTGGGAAGAAGTCTTTCTCGTGTCGGGCGATCTGACCGTCGGCAACAACGAGCAAGGAGCCGGCGGCAAGTCATTCCCGCCCAACACGTACGCTGTCCGCCCGCCCGGCGTCTATCACGGCCCATTCAAGTCGAACGACGGCTGCATGCTCTTGGAAATCCACTACTTCGACCCGGTCTGAGCGACCCGGCATGCTGCCGGGCGTCCGCCTTCTTCTTGTCGCTCTTCAAGTCGCGGCAAAACTCATGCGGCGGCAGTGGTCCTGACAGGAGTGGCGAAGTCCGTCCACAGCTTCCCGACGTCTTGCATCACATCGACTGCTCAAACTGCACCCTGCGCCTTCATGGTTTCCTTGAGTTTGTAACGTATGATCTTGCCCGAGCCGGTCCGAGGGATCTCGGCAATTAATTGCACCGTGTGGGGCACTTTGTAGGCCGATAGATGCATGCGGCAATGGGCGATCAGCGCCTCATCTTCGACCGTCTTGCCCGGTCGCGGCACTACAAACAGCGCCGGAACCTCGCCCAGGTGCTCGTGCGGCATGCCGACCACAGCGCAATCGAGTACTGCCTCGAAGGTATTCACAACTTCCTCTATTTCGGCGGGTGCGATGTTTTGCCCGCCGCGAATGATCAGTTCTTTCAAACGGCCGGTGATGGTGAGGAAACCGTTCTCGTCGCTCTTGGCGAGGTCACCAGTGTGATACCAGCCCTTGCGCAGCGCGCTGCGCGTCTCTTCAGCCTTGTTGTGGTAGCCGGGCATTACGTTAGGTCCATGGACGATCAGCTCCCCTTCCTGGCCCGGCTCGCAATCCGCGCCGCTCACTGGATCGACGATACGCACGGCAAGCCCCGGTAGCGGCAGCCCGCAGGAGCCGAGAATGCGCCCGCCGGACGGCCAGTTCATCGTCACCATGGTGGAGGTCTCGGTGATGCCATATCCGTCGAGTAGCGGCAGGCCGAAATGCGCCTCAAATTCGCGATTGAGGGTCGCGGGCATAATCGCGCCCGCCGAAACGCAAAGCCGAAGGTTCGGGAATCTCACGTCCTTTTCGACGCGCGTCGCCTGCAGCAAGTAGTGAAACATCGTCGGCACGCCAGGGAAAAATGTGAACCCGCCGGTCTTGAGCAGACGCACCGCTTCACTCGTGGAGAATTTCTCCATGATGTATGCGGTCGCGCCGGTGGCGAGGATCGTTAACACAGACAAATTCAGCGCGTAGGAATGGAAAAGCGGCAGCGGCGACAGCACGGTGTCCTTGTCCGAAAGCCGGGTGATCGGTGCCCAGCAGGCGGCGGCGACCCACAACATGCCGTGCACTGTAAGCTCTACGCCCTTGGCGCGACCGGTGGTACCGGACGTATAGAGGATGTACATCGGCTCATGCAGCGAGACCGCATCACGCGGCGCCGATTTCGAAGCTGAACTGATCAGCGTGGAATAACGCAACGCATCCGCGCTGCATTGGCCGCGATCCGTCACGATCAGTGTCTTCAGATTGGGCGCCGATGGTTTGAGCTTCGCAAACAGGTCACCGCGCTCGGCCGTGGTGAAGACCGCCTTGCAATTCGCGTCGGTCAGACGATACGCGATCTCGCTTTCGGTTGCGTCATAGTTGATCGGCACGCCGATCGCACCCGCACGGGTGATCGCAAAGGACGCTTCGATCCACTGGACCGAATTCGGCATCATGATCGCGACCGTGTCGTTCGCCGCTATCCCGTTGTCAGCAAGATGGCCTGCGAGCGTGCCGGTGCGGGCGAGCAGCGCCGCATAGGTGACCGACGAATGCCCGTCGCGGTATGCCACTTTGGTTCCGCGCGCGGCGGCGTGCCGCTTGAGCAACTCCGGTATGGGCGCGATCAGATCCGTGTGCAGCATCTCCAGTTCCTGTCAAACCATGCTAAACCCGCCGCTCACGCTGATCACCTGTCCGGTGATCCAGCCGCTGTGTGGTGACGCAAGCAGCGTCACTATCGGCGCAACATCGCCCGGCTGGCCGAGCCGACGCACCGGATAGAGTTTCACCAGCTTTTCACGGTTGGCGTCGAGCCAGTCCTTGTCGTGCGCGGTTTCCACAAGACCGAGCGACACCGTGTTCGCCGTCGTGCCAGAGCGGCCAAACTCGCGTGCCAGCGATTTCATCAGCGCGACCACGCCAGCACGCGCGGCGGCGACGATGGCGAGTCCAGATTCGCCGACACGAGAGGAATCGCCGATCACGCTTACAATGCGGCCGTTCTTCGCGGCTTCGAGGTGCGGCGCGACAGTATAGCAACAATGGATCGCGCCATAGAGACAGGCGTCGATCTGGCGATGCCAGTCTTCCGGCTTGGTCTCGATGAAACGCTGCCGCAACGCCAGGCCGGCATTGTTGATGAGAATATTGAGCCCGCTGAAATTCTTCGCGATCTCGTCAACCATCGCCTTTACCGCCGCAAAATCGGCGACATCCGCCTTGTAGGCCTTGGCCTTGACGCCTTTCGCCGCGATCTCGGAAACCAGCGCATCGGCTTCCTTGTCAGAGCTGCGGTAGTTGACCGCAACATTCGCCCCCTCTGCCGCCAGGCTGAGCGCGATCTCGCGCCCGACCCCGTGCGCCGCGCCCGTCACGAGAGCGGTCTTGCCCTTCAATCCCAAATCCATGATCGCCCTTTCAGTTTTTCCCGCGCCCGCGCCGACTCAATCAGGCGAAACAACCGCTCTGGCGTTACCGGAAGCTCATTAATCTCGATGCCAAGCGGCGACAGCGCATCGCTGACCGCGTTCGCGATTGCGGCTGGAGAGCCGATCATGCCGCCCTCGCCCATGCCACGGAAGCCGCCAAGCGTGGTCGGCGATTCTGATTCAAGGTGGACGACCCGCATTGGCGGAATCTCGCACGCCGACGGCACCAGATAGTCGACAAGGCTTGCGGTGTTGATCTGGCCCTGGTCGTCGTAGATGACTTCTTCGTAGAGCGCTGCACCGATGCCTTGCGCAACGCCCCCGTGCACCTGACCGTCCACAATCAACGGGTTGACAAGGCGGCCACAGTCTTCCGCCACGGTGTACCGATCTACTTTGATCTCGTACGTATCGCGATCAATCTCGACCGTTGCAATGTGCGTCGCCGAGGTGGTGGTGCCGAACACTGGATCATAGGTCTTGGTGGCAGCGAGTTCGCCGCGCGCGTCCGGCGGCAACCGGCCCATCTCAGAATAAACGGCGTGAGCTACCTCGCGAAATGTCACCGAGCGATCGGTGCCGACGACGGAAACTTTTCCCTCTCCCGCAACGAGATCGGCTAAAGACGCTTCGAGCAGGTGCGACGCGGCGTTGAGCACCTTCTCCCGCACCGCACGCGCCGCTAGCGTCGCGGCACCTCCGGCAAGGACAAGACTTCGGCTAGCGTACGTGCCGGTGCCGCCCGGCACGGCGGCGCTGTCGCCCTGCACGATGCGAACGTCCTCGAAGCGAGCCCCAAGGTGCTCGGCTACAACCTGCGCCAACGTCGTTTCCAGGCCCTGCCCGTGCGAGGCGACGCCGAATGCGGCAGTGATCGCGCCGGTCGAATCGATGCGGATATTGGCCGTTTCAGTGCCGGTATTGATCGGCATTCCGGGCGCTACCGAAATACGCGAACCGATTCCGGTCAGCTCCGCGTAAGACGCAATGCCGATACCGAACCAGCGTCCTTTTGCACGTTCCTCTTTTTGCGTCGCGCGCAGCGCGTCATAGTCGATCGCGTTGCAGGCGGCGTTGAGACATTCTTGAAAGCCTGACTTGTCCCACACGATACCGGACGCGACCTTATAAGGAAGTTCGCCAGCGCCAACGAGATTGCGCAGACGGATTTCTTTCGTGTCCAGCCCAAGCTTGGCGGCGGCCATGTCTATCAGCCGTTCCATGACAAAGGTCGAGGTCGGCCGCCCCACGCCGCGATACGGGCCGGTCGGCGCCTTCGATGTCGCCACTGCGCGCACGCGGCCCCGGTAGTGCTCGATGCGGTACGGCCCCGGCAGGAAGCTTACGACCTGCACCGGCTCGAGCGCCGCGGTCCACGGATAGATCGAATAAGCGCCGACGTCGCCGATCACATCGGCGCGCAGGGCCACGATATGGCCCTCGTTGTCCAGTCCGAGCTCCGCATCGATGATCTCGTCAAAGCCCTGGCTATTGCAGGTCAGATCCTCCATGCGGTCGCTGGTCCATTTGACCGAGCGGGCGAGCCGTCGCGCCGCCGCGCATACAAAAATTTCCTCAGGGTACAGCGAGCCTTTGCCGCCGAAGCCGCCGCCAACATCCGGCGCCACAACGCGGATCTGGTGGCCCGCCATGTCGAGCGCGCTGGATAACGCATCGCGCACGATGCCGGGCACCTGTGTCGCCGAGTGCAGCGTGAGCGCATCGCGGCCAGCATCGTATTCGGCCAGGCACGCGCGCGGCTCGATCGCAACCGGCGTCTTGCGATGCATGCGAAAGCGGCCGCTGACGCGCACCGGCGCTGTATCGAGTGCGGTGTCGACGTCACCGCGCTTAAACTCGCGGCTAACGAGCGCATTCGTGCGCGCTTCTTCGTGCAGAAGCGGAGCGCCGTTTTGCACCGCCACTTCCGCGTCGATCACAACCGGCAACGGCTCGTAGTCAATCTCGATCAGCTCCAGGGCATCCTCCGCCAGATACCGGCTCTCGGCAATTACGCCGACCACCGGTTCGCCGACATAGCGCACCTTGCCGCGTGCCAGAGGCAGAATTGGCGTTGCGTAATAATTCGCCATACGCGAGGTGGCGACCAGGGGTTTTACCGCAACGGCCAGATCTTCCGCCGTGAAGACGGCGATGATGCCGGGTGCGGCACGCGCGGCTTTGCAGTCGATGGTGCGGATGCGCGCATGCGACTGGTCGCTGCGGCGTAAGGCGACATGCAGAATGCGCATCGCCTGGCGATCATCGGTGTAGCTGCCGAGTCCTGTGAGCAGGCGCGGATCCTCGGTGCGCTTGACACTCGCGCCGACGATTTTTGGCCGGGCATGGATTTCAGCGCCGTCAGTCATAGGGGGCCGACCCTTTTTTCAGCGCCTGCCATTGCGTGTCGTCGTGGCCACACAACACCGTCGCGCCCTGCTTCTGGATACGCTTGATCTCAGTGAGCGATTTGGTCAGCGCGTCTGCATTCCAGGTGTTGCGCGGAATGACATCACGGTCGAGCGTGTCACGCACACTCACAGTATCGGAGGCGAGCAGGAATTTGCCGCAACGATCGAGCGCGACTAACGCACCGGTTGTGCCAGGCGTGTGGCCTGGCAGCGGGATCAGGATGATACGCCCGTCTCCGAACAGGTCACGCTCGCCATCGATCGCATCGGTTGGAGCGGATTGCTCCCATTCGGTGGAAAGATAACCGGCGTTTCTGGCGCCTGGCCCGCGCGCCGCTTCGATTTCCTTTTTGTGAATGATGAAACTCGCGCGATTGAACAGCGTGTTGCAGCCACAGTGGTCGGGATGCAGGTGCGAACAGACGACGATATCGATGTCGTCGCATTGCAAGCCAATGCCGGCGAGACTCGTCACCACGTTGTCGCCGTTCGGCATGATTGGCACCATGATCTTCGCAAGCTCCCCCCAGCGCGCCTGCGGATCGTCAGGCACCGAGGGATGACAGCCGGTATCGAACAGCACATTGCCCTGGCGGTGCCGCAATAACGCGCAGGAAACGGGGACTTCCATGGTCTCGCTGCGGTCAGCATCCAAAAAATAGACACTCTTGCGTAAACGCAGTCGGCCACCGGAAAGAAGATGCATTTTCACGGCGCATCCCCAACTTTCACCGCCCGGATCGCTTTGACGATGTGTTCATAGCCGGTGCAGCGGCAGAGATTGCCGGAGAGCCCCTCCCGGATCTCATCATCCGTGGTGAGCGGATATTTTTTCAGAAGGTCGGTCGCGGTCATCAGCATGCCGGGGGTACAGAACCCGCATTGCAGCGCATGATGCGCGTGGAAGGACTCCTGCAACGGGCTAAGCTTTCCGATGCGGCCGAGGCTTTCGACCGTTTCGACCGTGCAGCCGTCGGCCTGCACCGCGAACATCAAGCACGCGCGAACGCTGTCGCCATCGACCAGCACCGTGCATGCGCCGCAGACGCCCTGCTCGCAACCGACATGTGTGCCGGTAAGCCCGAGCGACTGGCGCAGGAAATCGGCGAGCAGCAGCCGCGGTTCGACTGCAAGCGCGTAAGCCTTGCCGTTGACGGTCACTTGGATGTCGCGTGTTCCAGTCATGCGATGGTCTCCGTCACGCGCTTCCATGCCGCACTGATAGCCCTACCTGTAAGTACGCCGGCAAGGTGTCGCCGATAGTCGGACGAAGCATGCAGATCAGTGTCCGGCGTGATCGCAGCGCGGACCGTTTCGACCACTTGCCTCACCAATTTTGTTTCGATTTTTTGACCGCGAAGCAGCGTTTCAGCTTTTTGCATGCGCACAGGAGTTGAGCCGACGCCGGTTAACGCGATGCGCGCTTCCGTGACCTCGTCATCGGACGCCGTCACAGTTACCGCAACGGCCACCAACGCGAAGTCACCGGCGCGTCTGGCCACTTCTTCAAATCCCCAGCCGGTATTCTGCGGCAGCTTGGGCAAATGAATTTCAGCTACCATTTCGTCTTCGCCGATTGCGACGGTAAGTGCATCGCGAAAAAAATCCGATGCTGCAATTGTGCGTTCGCCTTTGCTTGAAACTAGGCACAGCTTTGCATTGAGAAGAAGCGCTATCATGGGCAGTTCGGCAGCCGGGTCGGCATGCGACAGGCTTCCGCCGATGGTGCCGCGATTGCGGATTGCCAGGTGCGCGACGTGGGTCATCGCCGCTGCAAGAACCGGCAGATGCTTTGCAACCACCGGCGAAATCTCAAGCTGATGATGACGTGCGAGCGCGCCTACTCTGATCGTATCGCCAACCTCCTCGATGAAAGCGAGATCGGGAATGCGGTTGATATCGACCAGGATCGCAGGTCGGACCAGCCGGAAGTTGAGCATCGGCACGAGGCTTTGCCCGCCGGCAAGAATTTTAGCCTTGCTACCTGCCTCGGACAGAGTAGTGACAGCGTTCGCCACGCTGTCGGCGACCACGTACTCAAACGCTGCCGGTTTCATGGTTGAAGAGACCTGATCCTCATACGCGACTAATGACTTTCATAATTAGACCATCTAGTCTGAAAAGGGTAAGGATCTCTAGGGGCGTTGATCGCGATGCTGCGCTGGAGCGACGAGCTTGCGCGCGGCAAGCGTCGCTGAACCTCAATCACGACAAATGCATTTCAACCAACCGCCGGGCGCGACCATTGCCCCGCGCGCTACACGCGCGGGAGATGAGCCATCGCCTCAGCTATCGCCCGCGTAGCGATGGTCGCCCGGGCAAGCCGCTTATCGTCGAGAACACCTGACGTCATGATGTCCTGCGCCGCTATTGACATGCATTTCTAGACTGACCGATCATTTTGCCAGCAAACAAAACGGATACCCGGAGGGACTATCGATGCAGATCAAGCGGACGCTGACCTTCATCGAGGAAATCGCGGAAGAAGCCGGACAGCGGGCCGACCCGCCGCTGCGCAAGGTCGCAGTCGCCGCTGTCATCGACAATCCGTTCGCCGGCCGCTTCGAGCGCGATTTGAAGCCGCTCACCGAGATGAGCGCCGAGATCGGCCGCATTATCTGCACGCGCGCGATTTCCATGCTCGCCCCGCATCAGGCCGAGAGTTACGGCAAGGCCGCGGTCATCGGCGTTGACGGTGAGCAGGAGCACGGCGTCTCGATGCTCACCACTGTGTTCGGTAACGTGATGCGCGAGGCCGCCGGTGGCGGCAAGGCGTGGATCTCCTCGATCACCAAGCGTGCAGCGGCGGGCGCGACCATCGATATTCCGCTTGCCCACAAGGATGCGCTCTACGTCCGCTCGCACTACGACGGTATCACGATCACGCTGCCAGATGCGCCGCTGCCGCACGAGATCGCGGTCATCTGCGCGTTCGCCAACCGCGGTCGCCCCAACCATCGCGTGGGCGGCCTTGCGGCGAGCGAGATCAAAGGCGTCGACGGACTGACATGATGTAGCCAAAAAAAGCATTGAGCGCGTCATAAGAGGGAGCCGGCCATGGCGGATTGCAAGACGGGAGCAGAGCACATCAAGTCGCTCAAGGACGGCCGTACCGTTTATATCGACGGCAAGCTCGTTCCAGACGTCACCGAGCATCCAGCGTTTCGCCTTTCGGTGCGGTCGGCGGCAATGCTCTATGACTATCAGATGCAGCCGGAAAACATCGAGCTCATGACGTTCCTGCCAGACGGCTCGAACCGGCGCATCAACCGCGCCTGGCAGATGCCTCGCAGCTACTCCGAGATGCTCCAGCGGCGCAAAGCAATGCAGTCTTGGGCTCGCCTCTCCTACGGCTTCATGGGTCGCTCGCCGGACCACCTCGCCTCCGCCCTGGTTGGCCAGCGCATGGGAATCGAGGTGTTCGAGAAGCACGGGCCCGCGCGTGCAAAGGCATTGCGCGACTATTTTGAGGAGGCGAGCCGCAACGATTACTTTCTCACCTACGTGATAATCAATCCTCAGGCCGAGCGCGCCAAGGATTGGGGCGAGCAGAAGGAAGAACTTGTCGCGCGTATCGTCGACGAGGACTCAGGCGGAATCACGATCCGCGGCGCCAAGATGCTGGGCACGAGTTCTATTATGGCCAACGAGGTTTTCGTGGCCAATTTGCAGCCGCTGAAACCCGGCGAGGAAGACCTCGCCTTTTCTTGCGCGCTGCCGATGAATGCCAAGGGAATGCGCGTGTTATCGCGCAAGTCCTACGAGGCGGCCGCTATTTCGATTTTCGATAACCCGATCTCTTCGCGCTTCGATGAGAACGACGCGCTCATCTATTTCGATGACGTGAAGGTACCGTGGGAGCGTGTGTTTGTGCACCGCGACGCCGATATGTGCCGCGCCCAGTTTCACGACACCGCAGGCCATATATACCAGAACTACCAGTCGCAAATTCGTCTGTCAGTGAAGATCAAGTTCCTGATCGGACTCGCACACCGCATTACCGAGGCAATCGGCACTACCAACATCCCTTCGGTGCGCGACCAGCTCGGCTATCTCGCCGCGAACAGCAGCATGGTCAATGCCATGATGGCGGGCATGGAAGCGGAAGGCTCGATGCGCGGTGAATGGTACGTTCCGAACAGGCACTTCATGTATTCCGCTCAAGTGTTGACCCAGGACCTCTACCCGCGCGTCGTCAACATGCTGCGCGAATTGTCCGGCGGCGCGCTGATCATGCTGCCTTCGTCAATTCACGACTTCGAGGACCCGAAACTGAAGCGGATCATCGAGGTGACGCAGCGGGCCGCGAAGATGGGTCCGGAAGAGAAGGTGAAGTTTTTGAAAGCCGCGTGGGACGCGGTTGGCTCCGAGTTTGGCTCCCGCCATACGCAATACGAGATGTTCTATGCGGGCGCGCGGTTTGTCACTACCGGCCACAGCTACCGTACCTTCGACTGGGACGGTGCCACCGGCCTCGTGGACAGCCTGATGGAATCCTACCAGCTCGAAGACGAGCTCGGCCGCAAGCCGAATTGAGGACGGGACGGCTGGGGCCATGAAAGTTGCGCTCGTCAATCTCGGTCACATCGTCTCCGGCGATTGGCGCGAGCCATTTGCCAAGGGCGACACGATCATCGTTGATGGCGAGAAGATCGCCTCAGTCGGGACGGCATCCGCCGCCGCGACGGAGGCGGCCGATGTCGTGATCGACGCCGATGGCATGACCGCGATCCCCGGCCTGATCGACTCGCACGTGCACATCACCTTCGGCGACTACACGCCGCGCCAGCGTACCGTCGGCTACCTGGAAAGCTACCTGCACGGCGGTACCACGACCGCGATCTCCGCGTCGGAGGTGCATGTGCCAGGCCGGCCTCGCGACGTCGAAGGCGTGAAGGCTTTGGCTGTCGCCGCACAACGCTGTTTTGCCGACTACCGGCCGGGCGGGATGCGCGTCATCGCCGGCTCGGTCATCCTCGAGCCGGGTCTGAAGCAATCGGATTTCCGCGAGCTCGCGCAGAGGGGCGTAAAGCTGGCGAAAGCCGGCTTCGGAGCGGTCAAGACTTCATACGACTACGTGCCCCTCGTCGCTGATGCAAAGGCTGCGGGCCTGATCACCACCTGCCACACGGGCGGCTCATCAATCCCGGGCTCCGGCGCGATCACCGGCGATCACCTTTTAAAGATGCATCCGCATGTGTCGTTCCACATCAACGGTGGACCGACAGCGATGCCGGACGCCGACTTCGAGCGTGTGATCAAAGAATCGAAGATCGCCTTGCAGGTCTGCACGGCCGGCAATCTGCGCACCACACTTTTATGCGCGAAGCTGGCGGAAGCAAACGGCGCGTTCGAGCGCTTCATCATTGCGACCGACACCCCGACCGGCAGTGGCATCATGCCGCTCGGCATGCTCTACACCATTGCGCATCTATCGAGCCTCACCGACATGTCCCCGGAGCGCTTTATCTGTGCGGCGACCGGCAGTAACGCGCGCATTTACGGGCTCGACAGCGGATTGCTCACGCCCGGCAAAGCGGCCGACATTGTACTCATAGACGCCCCGGACGGCGGCACGCAAAAGGCCGCTCTTGCCGCCATCAAGCACGGCGACATCGCTGCGATTGGCGCGGTCGTGACCGCCGGTGTGCCGCGTTTCGTCGGCCGCAGCCGCAATACGCCGGCGACCACGCGCAAGGCGCGCATTGCCGCCTCGCGCGTCATGCAAGATTTCTCGGCAGCCGTGCATTGATCATGCAGGCAACGCAAACCACTACGGCCTGCTGAAGGGACGACATGTTTTACCAGCAGCTCATCAACGGCCTGATGCTCGGCGCTTCTTATTCGCTGGTGGCCATCGGCTACACGCTGATTTTCGGCGTGCTTAACCTGCTCTATTTCGCGCACGGCGAAGTATTCATGGTTGGCGCGTTTGTTGGACTGTTCCTGGTCATGTACGCCGGCACCGACATCTACGTCGCGCTTTTCGGTGCCATGATCACCTGCGCGATCCTCGGTGCGTTGGCCTTCTTCGTCGCCGTGCGGCCGGTACCAAAGGATCGTCCGTTCGCGCCGCTAATCAGTACCATCGGCCTCACCATCATCCTGCAAAATCTTGCCATCTACGTCTTCGGCGGCCAGCAGTTCTCGTTCCCCGAAACGATCCACCAGACGCTCTATCACATCGGGCCGGTCACCATCAGTTCGGTGCAACTCTTCATCCTGGGCGTCGCGATCGCATTGATGGTCGCGCTCTGGCTGTTTATCGAGCGCACAAAGCTCGGCCGTGCCATGCGCGCGGTTGCGGAAAATCACGAGACCGCCGCGCTGCTCGGCGTAAACGTCAACCGCGTGGTGCTGATCACGTTCATCATTGGCTCAGGTATCGCCGGCATCGCGGGCGTACTCGACGGACTGAAAAACAGCAGCGTATCCCCATTCATGGGGCTCGGTGCCGCGGTAAAAGGTCTGATCGTGATGCTGCTCGGGGGGCTCGGCAATGTGCCGGGCGCGATGGTCGCCGGCCTGCTGCTCGGGACGATTGAAATCCTGTCGGCGGCCTACATCGGCACCACCGAGCGCGATTTCTTTTCGTTTCTGATCTTGATTCTCATCCTGCTCTATCGGCCGACTGGTTTGTTCGGCACGCGTACAGCCGAATAGCCATGTTCAGCGGCCTCATCGACAACTACACGCAATCCGTTTTGGTCTTCGCCAGCATTCACGTTATCGCCGCGTACAGTTTCTTCGCGCCATTCAAGACCGGACAGGTGTCGCTCGGCCAGGCCGGCTTCATGGCGATCGGCGCCTACGCCTCTGCGATCCTGACTCAGAAGGCAGGCTTGCCGTTCGCTGTGGCGCTGCCGTTTGGCGGCGTGGTTGCCGGGATCATTGGCGTCGTGGTCGGATTTCCCGCCCTGCGCATCAAGGGCGTCTATTTGCTTCTGCTCACGCTCGGCTTTTCCGAGATCGTGCAGGTCATTATCCTGAGCTGGGACTATGCCGGGGGCGCACAGGGCTTCCGCAACATTCCTTTCAACCCAGGCACGCTGGAGTGGTGCGTTGGCCTGATCGCCCTGCTGATGATCTTTTTCGCACGGCTTGAGCGTTCAAGCCTCGGGCGCGCGATGGATTCGATCGAACAGGACGAAACTGCCGCGGAAGTAATGGGCATTGACGTCGTACGCACCAAACTGCTGGCGTTCGGGGTCGGCGCGATAATCGCAGGACTCGCCGGCGCGCTTTATGCGCACCACACGACCTACGTAGATTCGAGCACGTTCAACATCATGCTCGCGGTAGAGATCCTGACCTACGTCGTGGTCGGCGG
>Ga0066903_100003579_pt1 | contig 12751 bp, 7 predicted proteins | sample PanSoiMetaGPlot1_FD_67491 | JGI IMG/M metagenome (GOLD analysis project Ga0066903, IMG submission 67491) | Tropical forest soil microbial communities from Panama analyzed to predict greenhouse gas emissions - Panama Soil - Plot 1 (version 2) | ecosystem: Environmental > Terrestrial > Soil >... | reverse complement strand
GTCCGGCGACATGCAGCGGCGGAGCCAAGATAACGCTTACCGACATGCAAACGCCGATTAAGATTGTTCCCGGAGGAACATGGGAGCATGACAAATGGAATTTCTCCATGCATTCCGGAGACAGGAAGGTTTACGGTTGCGATGGCGTCAACAAAGGTTACGAATTCGATGGTGTTACCTATTCTCCGATAACGACAGGAGCAACGCCTGATGCTCCGAAACATGTTCATGTTCATAAGAACTATCTGGTTTTTAGCACCATTGCCTCGATTATGGGCAGTGCTCCGGGCTTTCCTTTCAAATGGACAGCGACGGATGGCGCTTGGGAAATCGCCACAGGCGACACTGTAACAAATCTTATTACCATGCCAGGAGCTCAGACGACCGCCGCTCTCGTGGTTCTCATGGAGAATAATACCGCCGTTCTTTATGGCTTGGATCCGACAACCTTTAATTACGTGACGTTTAATTATGGCATTGGTTCATTGGCGAGGTCCACACAGAATCTTTTTGATGTTTTCATTTTTGATACATTGGGAATAATTACACTCCAGACGACACTCGCTTATGGAAATTTTGCATCTACGACACTCACCAAGAACATTCTTCCTTTTATTATCCAGCAACGAACGAAAATTACAACCTCCTCCATTCACCGGGGTAAGTCTCAGTATCGTGTGTTCTTTCGTGACGGACAGGGGTTGTATTTGACTATTATTAACCAGCAATATCTTGGCGCGATGCCGATGCAGTTTCCGAACCCGGTCAATTGCATAGACGAAGATAATACCGAGGACGGTAATGAAGTCACCTATTTCGGCAGCACAGATAATCTTGGATATGTCTACCAACTGGATAAGGGACCAAGCTTCGATGGCCGGAACATAGATGCCTTCATGGTTATGACATGGGATGCGATCAAGTCTCCAAGAGTTTTGAAACGCTTCCGTGCCGCAAGTATCGAAATCCAGGGAAACTATTACGTTGAATTGCAAATGGGCTATGCTTTCCATTATCAGGATACCGATGTTGGTCAGCCTCTCAATCAGGATATTGTATCTTCTTTTTCTGGTTCTCATTTATGGGATCATTTTACCTGGGATGCTTTCATATGGGACGGAAGGACCTTGGCACCGACAGATCTTCCGCTTGATGGGACCTCAGAGAACATTCAAACATCGTTCTACAGCACGAGTAATTTTATCCAACCTTACACATTGAACAGCATTATCTATCATTATCATCTAAGAAGAGGAATGCGCGTGTGAGCAATCCGTATTACATCGCGACGGGCACGCCCGGCACAGGTTCGCAAGGAGCTTCCGCGCCTATCCGTGCGGAATATTCCTCGATTGAAACTGGGTTCGATAAATTGCCTAACTACCAGACAGCAACTCCTGGAGCAGTGGTTATCGTCAATGGTACGAATACCGCCTTGATACCGAGCAACGATATTATCTTTCCTCCGGGCGGAGGCGCGGAGCTAACGGGTCCTGTTGTCATTAATAATCCGAACGATTTTGCGAATATTTTATTAATTAAGAACAGCGCGAGCGCAATAAGGTTCGGCGTGGACGGCGGCATCGCCTCGATAGAGGGTGTGGACCCGACCGGCGTCGGAAGCTTTCAAAGGCTGGAAATCGGCGGTTCCATCGTCCAGTTATGGACCAACACTCCTACCGGCAACAGTTACATAACCATGGACAACGGTATCCATATTTCTCCGCCCCTGGAAGTAGGCAGTGGCGGCACCGGTACGACCTCGATAGCGGGTATCCAAACTTCGCTTGGATTAGGGACAGCCGCTTATCAGAATATTGGGACTTCTGGTTACAACGTGCCTTTGATGGGGAACAACAATACTTGGGCGTGGCAGCATTTCAGCAATGGCGGCTTCGATGTCGGGGATGGAAATTATTATTTCCAGATAACAAACGGTCATCCGACAATAAATTTCGATGCTAATGACTATTTTCTCTATGACCGCAATGCGAATTATTTTGAATTTTTTAGCGCTGGCACGGCACGTTTTCGGATCACCGAGGTCGGAGATTGCATAGCCGGGCGGGATGTCTGGTTCGGCAACGACGGCAGTTTCGCGGCTATCGGCGGTTACGGCCAATATCCGCAGATCAAATTTGATTCAGGTGATGAATTCTATTACGACCGCGTGAATAATGGCTATGGCTTCCAAATTGCTGCCATTAACATCGTAACCTTTGATGACATCAATGGCCTATTCTATTCGCCGGGCGGGAATACGAGATTTCAGGTCCAAAGTGGTGGTGCTCTTTACATCAATCCGGCACTCAATGGCGGCTTCTATATAACTCAGGATACAGATAATGCTTATATCAATTTCGACAGTTCCGGCGGCCAATTCGACTTTCCCAATTATTATCGGCCCAGCAATCTCTTCAATTTCCAGGTCAACGGGCAGCAGAAATTCTCGGTCGATGGCGTCGGCAATGGCGTCTTTGCTGGCAATGTCCAGGCTAATGGCGGGACATTCGTAAACTTCGACAGTAATTGTTATTGGGGCACGAACGCCAACGATTCTTTCATAACTTTCACGGCGGCTGGTGATTACATCCATTGCGACCGGGTCAATCATGTAATTGCTGTAGGTATTAATAATAGTCAGATGATTTGGATTGATGCAGGCGGTATTCACTCAGCTACTTGGGGAACATTTAATAATGGTGTTGGCTTTTCAGCAAGTGGGACATTTCAAGCTTCCGGTGATAATAATTATTCTATTGTGCAGATGGATACGAATGATCTGTATTATTACGACCGTGTCAATAATATGCACGCTTGGAGGATCGGCGGCACTGATTACATGACGTTGCAGACTTCTGGCCTGAATTTGGCTACATGGATCAATTTCCCGAATAATATGGGCGTGTATTTCGGCAATTCCTTCGGTATCAGGCTTAACGGGACGCAGCCCTATTTCGAGCTGGAACCGTCCAACGCGGCTTATTTGGCGCAGGATCAAACCAATCATGTCTTCCGCATCGGAGAGGGCGGGAGCGATATCGTTCAGGTCAGGTCTAACGGCATCCAGATGTTTGGGACAGAGCGTATCAACTGTGCAGATGAAACATTGGCTCTACACATTTCTGGTGTGTCCAAGGGCATCCGGATGCTTACCCATGGCAATGGGTCCAGCATCGAAGGTGTGGATAGTACCGGCGTAGGTTCGTTCCAGCCGCTTACTTTTGCCGGTTCGATGTTAATATTTGCTGGAAACAGCAGCCAGGAGACGGGGCGCGTCGGAGCCAGCACCTATGGCTATACCAAGCTAACCAATGACGGGAATTATTATCATGTCGATTGGGGGACGCATGAGATCGCCGGGAATACTGTGAATGGTTGGGCACTCTATATCTCAAACAATCAAGTAACTTCGCCTTATGGCGCGGAAATTCTTTATCTTGGGTCTGCTCCGAATAATACTGGCAACAATTTCCTGACCTGTGGGGACAATGCTGTTTCTCGCTTAAGCATTCTGTCTAATGGCGGTATTGCCAATTATGCGGGTAACAATATCAATTGGTCTGACGCCGGGATGAAAACCGAGATAGCGCCGTATGATGGCGCAATCCTGGACGCGTTGGAGGCAGGCTTTCAGAAGATAGATTGGGGAAGATTTAAATATTTAGATCAGACCCATAAGGATTGGAACCATGGCTTTACGGCGCAAGGCGTGCAAGCTGCCTTCGCCTCGGTTGCGCCGGAATTGGTGGATAATTTCGATATGATGCTGGATACCAAGGATGGCGTGATGCCGGGCGGTGAAATCCGCAAGGGTGTCTATCAGACAGATTTAATGAATATTTCTATGGCTCTCTTGGCAAGAGCCCTGAAGCGTATTAAGTTGCTGGAGGATAATTGAATGGCCAATACAGGCATCATTAATACACAGCCTCCTGCCATTGTTCCACCAAATATAGCAACAGGCGCTTATCAAAACACAGTTTCTGCACAGCCTCTGAGTCAGAGCGTTACTCCTGTCAGCACAAGTGCTCCAACCAGCGTCACTTCGCCGATGACGGCTGCTGCACCAGGCGTGGCAACCTACAAGCCGGAAGATTATCAAGTCACTCCGAACCAAACAGTCGCCAGCCAGATCAAGGACATCATCGCGAGTGGTTCCCCATTGATGCAGCAAGCGGAAACTGCTGCTCGTCAACAGATGAACACGCGCGGATTGATGAACTCAAGCATAGGAATATCTGCCGGGCAACAGGCTGTGCTGAATACCGCCTTGCCTATCGCGCAGGCGGACGCAGCAACCTATGCCCAGGCAGCAACAAACACGACCACAGCGCGGAATACAGCACTGGCAGCAGCTGCCACAGCAGCAAATACGAAGGATATTGCCCAGCTTCAATCTGATACGAGCAAATGGATTAGTCAACTGCAATCTAATACAACGTTAACAACACAGCAGATGCAGGATGATACAAACAAGATCCTTGCTAATATTCAATCCAACACCACATTGACAGCCCAGGATAAGGCGAATGCTTCGGCGCAGGTGATCGCCGGCATGAACATTGCCAGTTCTCAACAGATCGCCAGGATTCAATCTGATACAACCTTGACCGCACAGGACAAGCAAGATCGAACCCAACTTGTTATTAATGCCAACAATAATCAACTTCAGACCTATTTGGGCCAGCTGCAATCTAGCACCCAATTGTCAATTCAGGAAAAGGCAGCGGCAGCCAGCATGGCTTTGGCCAATGCAAATAATCTTTCAGCCCAGGTAATTGCTCAAATCAATTCCAGCACTCAGCTTTCTATTACAGATAAGCAGAATGCCAATTCCCAGGTCATAGCGTCAATGAACAATCAGAATGCTCAGATTGTTCAGAAGATGCAGAATGATGGTAATCTGGCCAATATTATGGCCAATGGCCAGATTAACAAGGAGATCACAGAACTCCAGAACAACAACAAGGTTTTGCTTCAGACCTCTACAGCAGCAGCAAGCATATACAATCAATCATTGACGAATCTTGGTAATATCGTCACCAATGTCAACATGACACAGGAGCAAAAAGCCACAGCCTTGAATGATGGGGTGGTGATGCTCAATGACATGTTGAATGCTCTTGGGACAATGTCAGGGATACCCATTGTGCAATCTCAGCTTGTGTTCGACCAAGGTGGGGCGAATGCTGCAAATGCTCCAACAACCCCGCCCCAAGATCAGACAGGTGCTGGTTCAACCCCAATCCAGAACACAGGGGGAACCTTTGATAGCAGCCAACCGATTGAGGTTCCAGGATTAGGGACCCAGACCACTACCACAACCACTCCGCCGGCAACGACCACAACACCTCCGCCAACCACAACAACTGGCACTCAGATTAGAGGTGCTCCTGGCGGGTTCCCATGATACGTGAGCTTCGCGAGAGTTTAATTAAGAAATTCTACGAGAAATCAGAGCCGTTCTTGTTCTTGACAGAAAAAGAATTCTCTGAGAGTTTTAAGGACTGGACGATGATCTGTCATCCAGACAAGGAGGACCCGGCTTTTGTCGCTTTTGTTAAAGGTCCGGAGTTTCATTTTGTCTCAATGGAAAGGCGTGTTCCTCTGTCGTTGAAGACAATAAAGGATTTTCTTCGTGTTATTATAAAACATAAGGGTTATGCATTGACGAGGACCCCGCATGAGGACAAGCGCCAACAGCGCTTTAATGAATTGATTGGTTTCCAGAAAATCTCGGAAGATGAATACGACATCCACTATCGAATAGAGAAGATATAGACCATGCCGATCGTAGCTATTGCTGGTGCTGCTCTTGCCTGGGCTGTTGCTGCGCCTACTGTTGGGGCCTTGATTGGAGGTGCCACCCTGGCTTCGGTAGGTGGTCTGACGGCTGTTCTTGAGATTACTGCAGCTGTTGGTGCTACGCTTGGAGCCATAGGTTCTGTCACAAAAGATAAAGGCCTGATGACAGCTGGCATGGTTATTGGCGGAATATCTGCTGTCGGATCAATCGCGAATGCAGCGGGTCTGTTTGGTAATACTGCGGATCTGTTTGGTACTGCTTCAACTGCAGAAATTCCTAGTTCTATTGATATCACTGGTCCTGTTGCACGAGTTGGTGGTCCAGCACTCACAGAAACAAGTGAAATTCCCAGTGCTATTACTATATCAGGTCCTGTTGTTGGTTCTTCAACGCCTATTATGGATAGTGTTATAAATTCTGCGCTTGGTACTAGTGCTGTTGCGCCTATTACACCTGTTGATGTCACACCACTTGAACCAATTGGTAAGCAGATCAGTGCAGCAGAAGGTACAGATGTGGTGACTGATCCTTCAGAAGCCTTGATCAAGGGTGTGACCTTCAAGCCACCAGCAGAACCAACTCCAGAAGCCTTGGCCAATGTACCGAAGACCGATATCAATTTTGATGATTTTGATCCAACAGCAGGATTTAACAAGAATGCTGGTGTGAAGACTTTGGAGAGTGGCATTAAGGTGGCAGGTGAAGAAACACCAGCAGAAGCAACTGCGCCAAAAAATGGTATCCAAGGTGTGCTGGATTTTGTCAACAAGAACCCGATGGCCAGCTATGGCATGCTGCAGGCTGCAGGTAGTTTAATGAATGGAATGTTCAGTCCATTGACACCTGCGCAGGTTGATTACTTAAATTCTCAATCTGCAGAGAACCGTGCCAATATTCAGATCAAAAACCAGATAGCAGCCAACATGGCTGGTGGCATACCTGTGGCGAGCTTGAGGCCAAAAACCATAGCGCCAGTGACTGGAGCCCCATTATCAGGTGCAATCAACACACCAGCCCCAACAGTGACCGGAGCACCAGTATGAACGAGCAGCCTATCAAGACTCAGGTTGAGAACCAAGCAATAAATGAAGTGCGTAACACAGCCGCTGCTCCTGTTAAGAATAATGCTGTGAGTCCTGAAAATATCAACAACCCAATATTGAAAGTTGCGGAACAGAGACTTGAAAGCACCTTGGTGCCGGTAGTGCGTAAGAATTATGATAAGATCGTGCTGGCTGGTATGGCCACTGCGTTGGAAGGTGGCCAAGATGGCATTCTGTATTCATTGCACCAGAGCAAGAACCCAATCTATGATGCTGCAAAGGGTGCATTGAACATCGTGTTGCTGATGCGGCGCCAGGCGCGCGGCACAATGCCACTCAAGGCGATGGTGCCGGCTGGCATGACCTTGATGATAAAGGCATTGGACTTCATCGATAAGGCTGGCATAGCCAAGGTTGATGTCAATACAATCAACCAGGCCACCAAATTCTATATGGAAGAATTGTTGAAAGCCTTCCATATTACAGGCAAGATGCTCGATACAGCAGCCAACAACCTCCACAACACAGTCCAAGACCCGCAAAAGCTCAAATCCATGAAGCAGGCTGCAGGTATTGTGCGTGTGCCGAGGCCTGGTACAGGTGGTGTTATTAATGCTCCTTTGGCAACAACACAAAATCAGGTGTCCTAATGGTTGGATTAATCAATATTGGTGCTGGTCTATCTGAGATGGGCAAGGGCATCGCACAATTTGCTGGTGATGCTGCCAATATGGAGCTGAAAGCCAATCTGGAACGGCAATCCTTGGAGCTTTCTAACAAGCTCCAGACTGAGCGAGAGCGCACAGCGCGGATTGAATCTGGTGTGCCTGAGCAGGTAGCAGCAGCAAGACTGGGTCTAGCAGAAAAACGTGCACAGATCCAGGCAACTTATGACATGCTTGGCCTGGATATTCCTAAGGAATTAGCTGATGTATTGAATACATCATCAACTGCAACTCCAACGATCAATCGTGGAGTCACAACTGCACCAGCACCATCAGTGACAGGTACTGCGGGAGTTACAGGTATCACCTCACCTGTTTCAGTGCCACTTGCGACAGGTGGTGCTGGTGCGCCAATGGCCGCCGCTGTACCAGGAACCAATTTGGTGACAACACCAGGTGGCGGTTTAACCCAGGCAGAGAAGTTACCAATTCAATCTGGCAAGACTTCTGTATTATCATCGATGTTGCCGCCAGGAATGTCGATTCAAGAAGCACGTTATATGGCATTGACCAATCCAACTGGTTTTGCCTCATTGGTTACAGAATGGCAGAAGCCCCAGCATCTCCGTCAAGGGGAAGTAATAAGCGTAGTGCGCGATGGTAAGGTTGTGCCAATCTATACAGCACCAAACCTAGATAAGGGCATGGTGGCTGATGAAAGCGGTAGAGTATCCTTGATGCCTGGGTTTATTGGTGCATTAACATCATCCGAGAGTGCCAAGGCTCAAGCCCAGCTTCCAGCTGAACTCAAAAAGATTGGTGCAACAGGCGCGCAGAACCGCACCACAGAAGAATTCAAGGTCAACCTCCAAGACAATCATGAGCTCGTTGATGCCTTTGACCCTGCGAGCCAGACCTATTATCGTACTACGAGAGGCAATGCCTTGACAGCAGCGAATGGTGGCTTACCATTGCCTGCTCCTGGGCAGGAGACAAAGCTTGGTGCTCAACTCAATGGCACTTTTAAGATGCCGGATGGCAGTGTTATACCGGCTGCCCCAGCTACCACCAGCAAGGGTCCACCAGGCCTGGCGACTAAGCCAGATATCCTGACTGAGGCTGAGCAGAAGACTTGGTCTGACACTCTAAAGAGCATCAATGATGTGGTCGGTCCTGCTTCTCAAATTGAGCAACGTGGTCTGGAGATGGCGAACATCTTGAAGGCCATTCAATCTGGGCAATATACTGCATTAAAGGCTGATATTGGGGCCAAGATGAAGGCTTGGGGAATCAACCCTGATTTGATTCAAAGGAACCTAGGTGATCCAGCCAAGGTGCAGGAATTACTCAAACAGAATTTTGCTGCTGCGCTTGAGACGATGAAGAATACTTCTCGGTTCACTGAGAAGGAGCTCTTTGCTGCACAGCAGAACCTGGCCAATCCGAACCTGGAGCCAGAAGCAAACTTATCCATCATCTCACAGATGGTTGGGCTTGCGCGCCAGCAGCAGTCTATGGCCTTTGGCTGGAATTCAGGTAAGGCGCGTGAGATGGGTTTTCAGAACCCTAATCAATATGTGACAATGTGGATGAATCAAAATCCGTTGCAGAAGTTTGTTGATGCCACACATGATGAGATTGGTCCATTAAAGGGCATGCAGCGGACAGGTCATATTGAAGGTAAGATTTACACTGATTCATTAACAAAGGCACAAAGATTATATCAGAATGGAAAGTTTATTCCGGTGCCACATTAATGCCAGGTCTCATTAACATTTCTAAAGATAATGATGTTAATGTTGGGAACTTATTGCCTTTTTCCTACAAGGCGACACCCTACCCAGGCATTATTGGCACAGATGAGAGTGGCAAGCAAGAAGTATTTCAACCGCCACAGTTGCAGTGGGCTGTGCCTGGTGCCATCAAGGAAATGTATGAGGCTGGTAAGAGGGTATTAACAACACCTGGTGATGTTTATTCAGGTAAGTATACTCAAAGTGAGCTCCCAGAAAAGGCAGCAGAGTGGGCTGGTGATTTTCTTCTTAACTCACCGTTTGCTGGACCGGCTGAGGCTAGTTCCTTGGCGATGGGGAAGGTTATTCCACCCAGTATATCCAAGCTTGGAAAACAGCATATCAAGGAATATGAAGGATATCTGGAAAAAGGTCACACACCTGAAGAGGCTGAAAGTCATGTAAATTTCTGGTACAATCATGAAAAGACAAGGGCAGAAAGAGAATTTGCTGAAGAACAGAAAAAACAACAATTTATAAAAGGCATCAATCAATATTCTCCGGAAGCCAATCTTGTTGAGAAGCATTACGGTAGAGATGCAGCCAATAATTTTGAATATGAACTCAGTCTTGGAAGGACCAAGCAAGAAGCTTGGGACAGTGTCGAGAATGATGTTCATGATCTCCTAGATAGTAAAGGAGAGGACCATTATTATTATGATAGCAATTTTGATATTACTCCAGGAAGCAGGGTAAATCCTAATTTTAAGGATTCAATTAAAAAATACAGAGGTGATTATTCTGACCTACCATTGATTGCTGGATATCAGATATTCAACAATTTTCACAATGAACCATGGATGCTGACTAAGGAAGTAAAGGAAAGCATCAGACATTTAGATGACGCTATTCAATCTTCCACATTGAATAGTGACATAACAGTATTCCGTGGGACCTCTCACAAGCAAAGTTGGGATAATGTGGCTGAAATAAGGAACAATTCATACACATCAACAACATACTCTCCGCAAAAGGCTAGGGAAGATTTTCTTGGAGAAGGCAACAAGCTTTTAAAGATCACAGTGCCGAAGGGATCGAAGGTTCTAAACATCAACAAAACTATGAAGGGAGACTTGGATGGTTTTGATGGTGAATATGAGAACATCCTGCCACGCGGAACAAGGTTCAGGTTTCTTGGAGAAGATGATAGGTATGTCAATCTTGAGGTGATTCCTGAATCTACCATTGGTTCGAGAGCTCCTCTGCCAGAAAAAGATTATCCTTCATTGAAAGGTCTAAGTCTTGAAGAGTTGATGAGCAAGTTGAAGGCGTATAAAGAAGAGAAAAAATTAAGACCACCAACTAAGTTAACTGATGTTGTCCATTCATCTCCATTCACAGAATTAAAAGGTAAGTGATATGCCCAATCGCTTCAGCGATGATGACTTCGAGATCGTTCACAAGGCTGCCTTTGATCCAGGAAGCAATATCCCTAAGAGCACACCCTCCATTGGCAAGGTGGAGGATGAATTTAATCCAGACCGTGCTGTACTCGCTCCAGGTCAGGATGAATTCAATCCAGACCGTGCTGTGATGAATGAGAAGCCTTTGGGCTTCTCAGATTATGCAATTGATCTGGCACGTTCAATCCCAGGTGGCTTGGTTAAGGGTGTAACATCAACCATTGGTGCGCCAGCAGCGGTTGGAGATTTTCTTGGAGGAAGGCTTGATGCAACCAAGGATTTTATCCGTGAGCAATTCGGAATGAAGCCTGTTGATGCCCCTCATCTTAGGAGCTTTCTAAATCCAGAAAGTCTCAACGAATATATCACCACCCCAACAGGTGGCTTTTATAAGCCCAAAACCGCTGCCGGCGAATATGGTGAGACTATTTCGAGTTTTGCGCCAGCAGCTCTGGGTGCGCCCAGTTGGACAGCCGCAATGGCCAGAATACTAGCCCCATCATTGACTTCAGAAACAGCTGGACAGCTGACAAAGGGCACAGCTTCAGAACCCTATGCAAGAGCAATTGGGGCCTTGGCAGCTGGTGGTGTTCAGAGTGTGCTGGAAGTCCCAGCCCAAACAGTTACACAGCAGGCTGCCAACGCTTTGACGCGTGCGCAAAAGGCAGCAGTTGAAGCTATTGAGAAGATCGGTGGTGGTCGGCTAGACATTGATCCACGCAGCATTGTGCCAGGTTCTGACCCAATGCTGGTGGAGGCTTTAACAACACCCAACACAGGTGTTAGCCAATTGCACCGAACCATTCGTGATACGCCTGGTAACAAGATCGTTGCCCAAGAAGCAACCAATCATGGTGCTAGGAAGGATTTTTTTGAAGAGCTCGCCGGCACGCCTGGAGATGTTGAATCAATGAAATTATCACGCAGTGCTGTTACAGACAAGTTGCGTGAGGATGCCTTTGCTGCAGCTGCAGCTTCAGGGACCAAGGCTGATCCAAAGAGCACAATGGCTTTAATAAATCGCATCCTTAATAGCCCTTCTGGCCAGCGGGATGCAGTGGTGAATACCTTGAACTCAGTCGCTGAGAAGCTCCAGGTGGAGAACCCACTTAGTGAGAGAGTGGCAGATGCACTTGACCCAATCAAGGCTAAGCTCAGCACAGTCAAGAGTGCTGCAGCGCGGCAAGATTATCTGGAGGCCAGGAGGTTATTGGTTTCAGCCCAACGTGGCTTCACCACTGAAGAAGATCTCATCAAGGGTCTCAGCACTCTGGCAAAGAATCAAAAGGTGGTTGGACCAATTGATGATGCCTTAGACATCATCAAGGCAGGCAATGTAAAGCTGCAGTCTGATCCAGAGCAGCTCTATGGTATTCGTAAGCACATTGGCGATAAGCTTGATCCATTGGGTGGGAGTGAGAACGCCCAGGCAAGATTGGCAGCCAAGGAATTATTGTCTGTGCGTGATTCACTTGATAATGTAATCACAGCAGCAGCGCCAGGATTTAAGAACTATTTGGAGAAATATGCAGAGCTCTCCCAACCCATTAATCGTGCTGAATATTTGCAAGGATTAAGGTTAACAGATGCAAAGTCCCAGAATATTACCTTGGCAAAGATAGAGAATGCCTTGCGTAATATCCGGGAGGGTCGCTTAGAAAAAGGGATCAATCCTGCTAAATCCTTGACGGATGATGATATTGTTGCGCTTGAATCTTTGCGGGATGATCTACGTGCGGCGGAAGGTGCCACTCATGGTAAGTCTCTGGGCTCTACCACTGTTCAAAATCTAATGGGGGCAAAAACTGCCGCAGACATTCTTCCCAGCAGTTTGAAGCCAATTGCAGAGGAATACATAACACCAGCAGCAATTGGTGCTGGCATTGGCCACATTGCTGGTCCGATCATGGGCCTGCCCCCAGGGACTGGTGAACTTATCGGTACAATTGTTGGAGGTGTTCGCAAGTCAGGTATGGAAAAGCAGGCAATTGATACAGCGCGGGAAGTTGAAGCCATGCTGTTGAATCCACGATACTAT
>Ga0066903_100003578_pt1 | contig 12751 bp, 9 predicted proteins | sample PanSoiMetaGPlot1_FD_67491 | JGI IMG/M metagenome (GOLD analysis project Ga0066903, IMG submission 67491) | Tropical forest soil microbial communities from Panama analyzed to predict greenhouse gas emissions - Panama Soil - Plot 1 (version 2) | ecosystem: Environmental > Terrestrial > Soil >... | reverse complement strand
CTTGATGTAGTCGAGCCATTCCTCGCGCTTGGCTGTGAGGAAGTGCTCGAACAGATGTTCGCCGAGCGTCTCCCGCACCAGGTCGTCTTTCTCGAGTTCGTCGAGCGCTTCGTTCAGGTTGCCCGGGAGCTCGTCGATCCGCAAATGACGACGCTCGCGGTGGCTCATGCGGTAGATGTTCTTGTTGATCGGCGGCCCGGGATCGATCTTCTTCTCAATCCCGTCGAGGCCTGACCGCAGCATCACGGCGAGCGCGAGATAGGGGTTGCACGACGGATCGGGCATGCGCAGCTCGATTCGCGTGCCCGTGCCGCGTGTAGCCGGCACGCGAACGAGAGGACTGCGGTTTTTTTCCGACCATGAGATCGCGGTCGGCGCTTCGTAGCCCGGCACCAGGCGCTTGTACGAATTGACGAGCGGATTCGTGATTGCGCAGAAGCCCTTCGCGTGCCGGAGAACGCCGCCGATGTAGTTCAGGCACGTCTCGCTCAGCTGCCACTGCGATTTCGCGTCGTAGAAGATGTTCGTCCCGCCAGAAAACAGCGACATGTGCGTGTGCATGCCCGATCCGTTGATCCCGTAGATCGGCTTGGGCATGAACGTCGCGTGCAGGCCGTTCCGAATCGCCACGTTCTTGACGATGAACCGGAACGTGCTGATGTTGTCCGCCGTCGTCAGCACGTCGTCGTAGCGGAAGTCGATCTCGTGTTGGCCGGGCGCGACCTCGTGATGAGCGGCCTCGACGTGAAATCCCATCGCTTCGAGCGCGAGAACGATTTCGCGCCGGACGTCCTCGCCCTGATCAACTGGGCTGAGGTCGAAGTAGCTGGCCGCATCGTGCGTCTCCGTCGTCGCGATGCCGTCTTTGGTCTGGAAGAGGAAGAACTCGGCCTCAGGCCCGGCGTTCAGTGCGAAGCCCTTGGACGCTGCGAGCGCGATGACATTTTTCAGACATGCGCGAGGGTCGCCGACGAAGGGCTGACCGTCCGGGGTGTAGATGTCGCAGATCATCCGCGCGACTTTCTCGCCCGTCGTACCCGCCCAGGGGAAGATGCGGAACGTCGTCAGGTCGGGCCGAAGATACATGTCCGACTCTTCGATGCGGACGAAGCCCTCGATCGAGGAGCCGTCGAACATGATCTTGCCGTCGAGGGCCTCCTCGAACTGGCGATCGGGAATCTCGACGTTCTTGATCGTTCCCAGGATGTCGGTGAACTGGAGGCGCATGAACTTGACCTTCTCGCGCTCCGTTCGCTCGAGAATCTGCGCCTTTGTTTCGCGTGCCGGGTGATTTTTCGCCATCGGTCAATCGATGATTCTAGCCAACTTTTCGCACCGGGGCCTCGTCTGATCTGGTGGCTTCGGCACATCCCTGTGGCCTGGCACCTGAGACCTGATGCGGGCGCTCGGCTAAAGCCTTCGCGCTCCATGGTGCCAGGCACCGATGCAGAGTTTGTCAACTGACGAGGGGGCACGATGAAGAAATCGACCACATTCGTGACGATCGGCGTCGTCGCACTCGCCCTGACCGGCGGACCGTCCGTTCACGGACAGACCCGCGCCCGCGAACTGACCGTCCTCGAGGGCCGCGGCGGCGAAATCGGCGTCCGCATTGCGGACGGGAAGTCCGGCGGCGTTGAAGTCACCGACGTCCAGCCTGACAGCGCGGCCGCCCGCGCAGGCTTGAAGTCAGGCGACGTGATCGTCCAATTCGATGGCGAACGGGTGCGGAGCAGCCGGCAGTTCGTCCGACTGGTGCAGGAAACACCTCCGGGCCGCACGGTACCGGCCAGCGTCACCCGCGACGGAAAGAAGGTCGACCTCCAAATCACGACAGCGGAGGGCCGGGGTTCCGCGATGGTCATTGACGGAGACTTCCTTCGCGGGCAGCTTCACGGTCTCGAGCAGCTCGACAGGCTCGACCAGCTGGACAAGCTCGACCGGCTCCGCGATCTACCGTTCAACTTCGATTTCAACTTTCCGATAATCGCGGGAGGCTCGCGCCTGGGGGTCACGGTCACCGAGCTGACGCCACAGCTGGGAGATCACCTCGGCGCCAAGGGTGGCGTGTTGGTGACGTCTGTGACCGATGGATCCGCGGCGTCGCGGGCTGGTCTCAAGGCGGGCGACGTGATCACGTCGGTCAACGGCTCGAACGTCGAGTCGCGTGACGATCTGGCGCGGGGAATCCGTCAGGCGGACGGCGAAGAGGTCACGATCGGGATTGTGCGGGACAAACAGGCGACGTCGCTGAAGGCCAAAATCGACACGCAGCGGCGCACGTCTCGGGGCCGCCCGGCGTAGCCAGCGGCTACCCGGCGGTGGCGCTGCGCATCTCGGGTGATTCGGTTTCGGCGCCCGCGGACGGGATCGCCAGGATGCTGGCGAGCTGCGCGGCAACGATGGCGGCGACGGACTGAACGGCTTCGGACCCTTCGCCGCCATTGTTGATCTCGGCAGACAACGCCCCGATGCAGCCGTCGGCGGCGAGAATCGGCGCCACGATCGCGCCTGCGGCGGCGGCGCCATGGGCTCCGCCGAGGTGCGACTGAACGATCTGCAGTGTGCCGGTTCGATAGGCGGCGGCCGCCGCATTGTCCGCTGAGCACGGCACGGCTGGCATGCGAGCCAGAATCTGTGGTGCGTACCCGTGGGCAAGCACCGGCCGGAGCGTCTCACCGGTCGAATCCGCTGCGCTCATCCAGACAACGACGCCCGCGGCGTCCAGCAGGTCCGCCGTGCGACCCAGAAGGCCCTGGAGTTCCGCTGACTCCCGAACCCGACCGAAATCTGTCGCAAGATCGGCGGCGGTCCTGAGCACCACGGCGTTCTTCGGAACCGCCTGCCACCCGGACATAGTGCCAAGCGCGGGCAAGGCCATCGTAGCCGCGGGCTTCGCCGAACCGGCATCCCCGGAGGGCCGCGCATGCGAGACGATCCCTTCGTCCGCCTCCAGCGGCTTCAGAGCCCACGGCGCCGGGCGGGGAGCCTGCGTCGCCCCGGCTGACAGGCCCAGCTGCGCGATGCCCGGCTGTTCCGCGACGCGTGAACGTCCGGTGACTGCCAGCAATAGTGCAATCAATCCAGCGAGCAGGCCCGCGCCAGCGACCGCGTACGCCTGCTGTTTGCGTTGGGCCGCTTCGTTGCCGTCGAACGCCTGGTGTTCCGCCAGCCGCGCCAGTTCCACTTTCCGCGCCGCGACGGTGGCCAACTGGCCGCCTTCGGTGAAGATGACGTCGCCGGCCATCAGGAGCTGCCGGGAGCGGATGTAGTCACGAGCGCGCTTGTCCACTTCGTCGAACTCGCCCATCGCCGCGACGGCCTCGTCGACTTCCGTCCTGGCGGCGGGGCTGGCAATCGACTCCCGCAGGGCCGACAGGGCGGTCGACACCTGCGCTTTCGTCGACACGACCTTCGGCATCCAGAAATCGACGCCCTGCCCGGCCGCTACGTACGCCTGCTGCGCAATCCGCAGGTCCACGAGGGCATCGGCGGCTTCGCGCGCGTGCAGGTCCACCGAGCGCAGGGTGTCGGCGTCGGAATGAATCTGTTGATGGGATTGGAAAACGAAGAATCCGGCGATACCGAGCACGATCCAGGCAACGAAGGCAGATACCACTCGAGCTGACCGTGATCGCATCGATTCTCCGCGTACGAGAGTATCATAAGCCGTTTACACGCGCGATAAATGTCGCGCCGATCGCGCGGATTTTTTCTTCGCGTGATGCTGGATGGAGCGCTTGAGTCGAGCGCCGGGAGACGCAGCGTTGAAGATCAACAACCGATGGTTCCAGCTCGTGGCGTCGCTCATCGCGATGATCATGATCGCCAACCTTCAGTACTCCTGGACGCTGTTCGTCAAGCCGATGAGCACCGCGACCGGCTGGAAGGCGTCGGACATCGGTTGGGCATTCACCCTGTTCATCCTGTTTCAGACATGGGTGCAGCCGGCGCAGGGCTTTCTGATCGATCGGCTCGGCCCGCGGCTCTTCACGACGCTGGCCGGCGTCCTGTGCGGTATCGGGTGGGGAGGCCTCGCGTACGCGAACAGCCTCCCGGCCCTCTACGTGCTCTACGTCATCGCCGGGGTGGGCGCCGCGCTCGTCTACGGTGGCTGTATTGGATCGGCCCTGAAGTGGTTCACCAAGGAGCGTGGCCTTGCGGCCGGGCTGACCGCAGCTGGATTCGGCGGCGGCGCGGCCCTGTTCGTGCCGATCATCGCGTCGATCATCCAGACGAGCGGCTATCGGACGGCGTTTCTCTACACCGGCATCTTCCAGGGCGCGGTCATTCTGATCGTCGCGCAGTTCCTACGTCACCCGCCGATCGAGGCGGCGCCGGCATCCTCGGGCGCGAGTCGCAGCGCGCTGGTCGGGCGCCATCAGTTCACGACGGCCGAGATGGTCCGCACGCCGACGTTCTACGTCCTCTACATCGCCTTCGTAATGATGGCCACGGGCGGCCTCCTCGTCACGGCGAACGCGGGATTCATGGCCGCTTCATGGGGCATTCCGGTCGCGGCGCTGACGCTGGCCACGTCGATGAACGCGGTCGCGAACGGAGCCAGCCGGATCTTCTGGGGTTGGGTCTCCGATAAAACCGGTCGTGAAGCCGCGATGATCGTGGCGTTCGTGCTGCAGGCGTTCGCGCTGGTCAGCGTGCTGACGCTCGGCCGCCAGTCCGGCACGCTGTTCACCATCACCCTGGTGCTCACGTTCTTCACGTGGGGTGAAGTGTTCTCGCTCTTTCCGTCCGTCACGGGGGACTACTACGGGCAGAAGCACGCCACGTCGAATTACGGTGTGATGTATTCGGCGAAGGGTGTTGCGTCCATCATCGGTCCCGGACTGGGAACGATGCTGTTCGAACGCTTTGGCACGTGGTCAGCCTGCTTGTACGGCAGCGCGGCGCTCGCGCTCCTGGCAGCCGCATTGATTGTCGGGCTCAGGATGGTCAACGCAGCAGCAGTCGCGCCTATCGCGATCCCGCAGCCGGCCAAATAGCCTGCGTGTCATTGATGCGGCGGACCGCCCTCGGGTATGGCGGCGCCGTCGTGGCGCGGCTCCGAGGCGCCGAAATGGACGCCGGTCTCGTCCGCCATCACCGCCTGGCCTGACCCGAAGAGTCCGGTCCGTTCCGGCACGACCGTGATCTCGTGGCCGAGCGCGGCGAGTTCACGTTGGGCTGCTGCGGGCACGCTTGCCTCGATGGCCACATCCGCGCCGTCAAACGTCGCTTTCGTGAAACGTCCGGCCTCGAGTGCTTCCTGAATATCGAGTCCGTGATCGACGATGTTCGAGACGAACTGCGCGTGGGCCTGCGCCTGATTCCATCCGCCCATGATCCCGAAGCCGATGCGGACGCTGCCGCGCTGCATGAACGCGGGAATGATCGTGTGGAGCGGACGCTTTCTGGGAGCGACGGCGTTCGGATGCCCATCCTCGAGCGTGAAGAGCGCGCCCCGATTGTGCAGCGCGAAGCCGGTGCCGCGCGGCACGATGCCGCTGCCGAAACCGTGATAAATGCTCTGGATCAGCGACACGATGTTGCCGTCACGATCGATGGCAGACAGATAAATCGTGTCGCCGCCGGAGCGGTTTGTGACGCCATCGAAAAATGAGGGTTCAACCCGCGAGGCGGCCGCGTCAGCGCGGATGTGTCTCGCGCGCGATCGCGCGTACGCCTTGTCGAGCATCGCGGCGATCGGCACGTCACCGAACCGCGGATCGCCGACATAGCGCAGCATGTCGGCATACGCGATTTTCTTCGCCTCGATCATCACGTGCAGCGCGCGGGCGCCGTGCAGGCCGTAATCACCGATTGGAAATTGCTCCATCAGGTCGAGCATCATCAATGCGGCGATGCCCTGCGTATTCGGCGGCAGCTCGTAGACGCTCCATCCCCGATACGTCGTCGAGATCGGTGCAACCCAGTCGGGAGCGTACTCGCGCAGATCGGCCGCCGTCAGATAGCCGCCGCGTTCGCGCCCAGCTGCGACGATGGCGTCAGCGATCGATCCCTCGTAAAACGCGGTTGCGCCGCCCGTGGCGATCGTGGACAGCGACTTCGCGAGGTCGGGATTTCGGAACACCTCGCCGGCTCGCGGCGGCCGGCCTCCCGGCATGTACGTGAGCGCCGCGCCCGGATCCGCAGCGAGCTTGTCGGTCCACGTCGCCCACCGCAGCGCGATGATGTCCGAAACGGGGAATCCCTGCTCCGCGTAAAACACCGCCGGCGCAAGTACGTCAGCCAGCGGGAGGCGGCCGAACTTCGAATGGAGCGCCTGCCATCCGGCGACAGCGCCAGGTACCGTCACGGTGTGGATGCCGTCGGTCGGCATTTCGGCGAAGCCCTGCGACTTCAAGACGCCGGGGGTCAGTCCGGCTGCCGCCCAGCCGCCGGCATTCAGACCGTGGAGCGCACCGTTTGATTCCGCGATCATGACGAACAGATCGCCGCCGATGCCGTTCATTTCGGGCTCGACAACGCCCATTACCGCGTTGGCGGCGATGGCGGCGTCGACGGCGTGCCCACCCTTTTCCAGAATGCTGGCCCCGGCCTGGGCCGCCAGCGGCTGGCTGGCCGCGACGATGCCCAGCTTGGTCGCGACCCGCGAGCGGCCGGCGAGAATCTTCATCTGCGGGAAATACTACACTCTAGGCGCGATGCCGGGCCGCCACTTCCTCCAGATTCCAGGTCCAACCAACGTGCCGGATCGAGTGCTGCGCGCCATCGCGCAGCCGACGATCGACCATCGAGGTCCGGCGTTTTCCAAGCTCGTCAAGGCCACCGCCGAAACGCTGAAAAGCATCTTTCAGACAGCGGGGCCGGTCGTGATCTATCCATCGTCCGGAACCGGCGCGTGGGAGGCGGCGCTCGTGAATACGCTGTCACCCGGCGACACGGTTCTGATGTTCGAGACCGGCCATTTTGCGACGCTGTGGAAGCAGATGGCGGAGCGACTCGGTCTGATCGTGGATTTTGTTCCCGGTGATTGGCGTCACGGTGTGGATCCAGCGCTCGTGGAGAGCAAGCTTGCCGACGACCGTTCGCATCAGATCAAAGCGATCGGGATTGTTCATAACGAAACGTCCACGGGCGTGACGTCCAATGTCGAGCGGATCCGACGCGCGATCGACGCCGCGCCGCATCCGGCGCTGCTGCTCGTGGACACGATCTCGTCGCTCGGTTCAATCGATTTTCGACATGACGAGTGGCGCGTGGACGTGACGGTCAGCTGTTCGCAGAAGGGGTTGATGCTGCCGCCGGGCCTCAGCTTCAATGCGATCAGCTCGAAGGCCCTGGATGCGTCGAAGTCGGCTCGGATGGCGCGCGCGTATTGGGACTGGGCGCCGATGGTGGCCGACAACGCTGCGGGCTTCTTTCCGTATACGCCATCGACAAACCTGCTGTACGGATTGCGGGAAGCATTGACGATGCTGCTCGAAGAGAGTCTGACGCGTGTCTTCGAGCGTCATGCGCGACACGCGGAGGCGACGCGGAGGGCCGTGCGGGCGTGGGGACTCGAGATTCTCCCGTTGAATCCCGACGAATACAGCAACACGCTGACCGCGGTCCTTCTTGGAGGCGGCCAGGACGCGGACAAGCTCCGCAAGGTCGTCCTCGATCGATTCGACATGTCGCTCGGCACGGGCCTGGGACGGCTGAAGGGGAAGGTGTTTCGCATCGGTCATCTCGGCGACTTCAACGATTTGATGCTGGCCGGCACACTGAGCGGCGTCGAGATGGGCCTTGCAGCCGCCGGCGTGCCGTTCAAGCCAGGCGGCGTCACGGCAGCCCTTGGATATCTGGCAGCAAACGGCCACTGATCTCGCCCGGCAGCTCCGCGCCGGCATGTTGTCGGCGAGAGACGTCGTCGGCGCCCACCTCGCGCGCATCGAGGCCATCAATCCGCGCGTCAATGCCATCGTTACGCTCGTCGCCCAGAAGGCGATGGAGGAGGCGCAGCGAGCCGACGATCGGCTTGCGCGCGGAGAAGACGTCGGACCGCTGCACGGCCTGCCGATCGCGCACAAAGATCTGCAGCCAACGGCCGGCATCCGTACGACATTCGGGTCACCGGTGTGTCGCGACTACGTGCCTGACGAGGACTCGCCGCTCGTCGCGCAGTTGAAACGAGCGGGAGCGATCACGATCGGAAAGACGAACACACCGGAGCTCGGCGCGGGATCGCAGACGTTCAATCCGGTTTTCGGCGCGACGCGCAATCCGTACGACCTGACGAAAACGTGCGGCGGCAGCAGCGGCGGCGCGGCGGTGGCGCTGGCGTGCGGGATGGTGCTGATTGCCGACGGCACCGACATGGGCGGATCACTCAGGAATCCCGCGGCGTTTTGCGGAGTCGTCGGCATGCGCCCGACGAGTCGCCTTGGTCTAGCGCCTGGCACTGAGTCGAGGAAGTTAGTGCCTGGCACCGGTCGGCACGAAAGTTGGCAATTGCTGAGCCTCGACGGCCCGATGGCGCGCACCGCCGCTGACGTCGCTCTCCTCTGGTCGGGGATGACCGCGGCAACTCTTCCCTCGTTCGACCGAGGATTCAAAGGCTCCCGCCTTGCCTGGTCGATGAGTTTTGCGAACCTGCCCTTCGACCCTCGAGTCCTGACCGTCGTCGATTCCCAGCGGCGCGCGTTCGAATCGCTTGGCTGCCGCACGGAGCACGCGGATCCCGATTTTTCCGGCGCCGACGAAGCCTTCAAGACGCTGCGCGCGTTGGCCTTCGTCAACAAGCACGGCAGCTTCATCCGTCAGCATCGTGAGCGCGTCAAAGAGACGATTCTCGAGGAGCTCGATCGTGGGGAACGGCTGACCGCCGACGACATCGCCCGAGCGGAAGACTTGCGCGCCGGTCTGCGACAACGTTTCGAGCGATTTCTCGCCGACTACGAGTTCCTCATCCTGCCGACGACGCAGGTGCCGCCATTCGACGTCGATCAACCGTACGTGAAGGAAGTCGCCGGGACGACGATGACGTCATACATCGACTGGATGAAATCGTGTTACTTCATCTCGGTCGCTGGATATCCTGCGGTCTCGGTCCCGGCTGGGCTGACGCCAGAACGGCTGCCCGTCGGACTGCAGATCGTCGGCCGCGAGGGTGATGACTGGAACGTCTTGCGGCTCGCGCACGCGTTCGAACAAGTCAGAGGACCGTTTCCGCCTCCAGCGATCGCGGCTACGCTCGGCTAAAGCCTTCCGCCTTCGCGCTTCGCGCTACGGCGGACAAGCGCCCGCTACGCTATCGCGCCGGCTGCGCGCAGGCGGGCGATCTCGTTGGCGTTCAGTCCCAACTCGCCGAGGACGGCGTCGGTATGCTCGCCTAGCAAGGGTGCGCGGCGCCTGACGTCAGGCGGCGTGTCGCTCATCTTGATCGGTGACCCGAGCGACCGGATCCGGCCGAGCGTTGGATGATCGACGTCCACGACCATTTCGCGCGCGCGTACCTGAGCGTCGGCAAACACCTGCGCGTAGTCGTTGATCGGCCCGCACGGGATGTCGTTGTCCTCGAAGAGAGCCAGCCAGTGATCGCGGGGATGCTCGGCCGTGATCGTTTCGATCTGCCGGGCAAGCGTGTCGCGATGCCGCACGCGGCTCGCGTTGTCGGCAAACTGCGGATCGGCACTCCACTCGGGATGACCGAGCACATCGCAGATCCGCCGGAAGATCCGTTCGTTGGCCCCGCCGAGTGTCAGGTAGCCGTCGAGACACCGAATCGCCTGGTATGGCGCATTCATCCGGTGAGCGGAACCCAGCGCCGCAGGAACGCCGGCACCAGAAAAATACTCGGTCGCTTCCCACACGGACAGCGCGACGCCCGCATCGACCAGCGACGTATCGATTTGCTGACCGGAGCCGCAGCGATGGCGATTCTCGAGCGCCGCCAGAATGCCGACGACCGCGAAGAGGCCTGCGGCGAGATCGGTCAGCGGCACGCCGGCCTTCACCGGTGGACCGCCAGGATTCCCGGTGACCGACATGATCCCGGAGACGCCCTGCGCGATCAGATCGAAGCCGCCCTTCTGACGCGATGGTCCACTCTGGCCATAGCCCGAGACGGACGCGTAAATCAATCGGGGATTGCGCACCGACAACGCCGCGTAACCCAAACCGAGCGACGCCATCACGCCAGGGCGGTAGTTCTCGATTAGGATGTCACTCGCAAGGGCGGCACGCGTCGCGACGTCCTGGCCCTCCGGCGTTTTCAGATTGACGACGATGCTGCGTTTGCCGCGGTTGACGGCGTTGAACGCCGGCGTATCGGTGCCGACCGCACCAGGCATCTGACGCGTCGAGTCGCCGCCTGGCGGCTCCAACTTGACGACGTCGGCGCCGAGGTCGGCGAGGATCATGGCGGCGAACGGTCCAGCCATGACCTGCGTGAGATCCAGAACCCGAAGACCTGACAGACACGCGTTCATCTGATTGAATGGCACCTATGACGACAGCGTTCGACGTGGACGGCGCGCTCGCGATTCTAACGTTTAACCGGCCCGAGGCGCGCAACGCGATGACGTGGGAGATGTACGACGCGCTCGTCGACGCGTGCGAGCGCGTCGACGGCGACGCGAATCTCCGCGTGCTCGTCATTCGGGGCGCGGGCGGCCAGGCATTCGTCGCCGGCACGGACATCTCGCAGTTCAAGGGCTTTCAGTCCAGGGAAGATGGTCTGGCCTACGAAAAGCGTCTCGACACGGCGCTGGACCGTCTGGAGCGCCTGACCAAACCAGCCATCGCGCAGATCGAGGGCGTCGCCGCCGGCGGAGGCTGCGCGATTGCGATCTGCTGCGATCTGCGAATCGCCACGCCGGTGTCCACGTTCGGCATACCGATCGCGAGAACGCTCGGCAATTGCCTCTCCGGCGCGACGTACAGCCGCCTCGTCGACCTCGTCGGACCAGGCCGGACCAAGGAAATCCTGTTCACGGGCCGCATGTTGTCCGCGGCGGACGCGCAAGCCACCGGCCTCATCAACTACATCGTCGCGTCGTCCGAGATATCGACCGTTGTCCGGGAGCTGGCCACGACGATCGCCGGCCACGCGCCGCTGACGATCCGCGCGACCAAGGAAATGCTTCGCCGCCTGGCCGTCCAGCGCCGGCTGGCGGAAGGAGCCGACGAGGACCTCATCGCGCTCTGTTATACGAGCGATGACTTCAAGGAAGGCGTCGCGGCGTTCCTGGAAAAGCGGAAGCCGGTCTGGAAGGGCCGCTGACCGGCTTACTTCTTCAGCTGTTCGAGAAGCGGGATGTCCTTGACTGCTTTCGCCTGCGGCAGCGATCGCACGTAGGCGAAGATGTCCGCGAGGTCCTGATCGGAAAGAACCCTGTCGGTAAAGGCTGGCATCCGGCCGGATGGCTGCCGCACGTACCTCGTAAAACTCTGAAGATTTCTGGCGACGACAGCCAGCCTGGCGCCATCGCTGCCGCCCTGGCCTGCAGTCCCGTGACAGAAGAAACACGTCTCCTTCTCGTACAGTCGCTTGCCCGTCTCGGCGTTTCCGACCAGAGCCGCGGCTGGGGCCTGCGCGCCCGACGCGGCATTTACGATGACGGTCGCGCCCAAGAGCGCGGAGAGGAGAAAAGTCTCAAGTCTCAAGGCTCAACTCTCAGGATTCCGCGTCAGCGGGGCTGCGTGACCGTATCGATCAACACCGGCTCCCCTCGCTTGACGATTTCGATCGCGCGCTTGATCGCCGGACCGAGCTCGTCGGGCTTTTCAATCGGACCGATGCCGTGCACGCCGTACGCTTTCGCGAGCGCGGCGTAGTCGATGAACGGGTCGGCGAGTTCGTTGCCGATGTTCGACCGGCTGACGTCACGGTTCGCGCGCGCGGCCATGTCGGTGATGAACATGCGCTCCTGGTGGTACGCCCGATTGTTGTGCATCACCGTCAGCAGTGGAATTCGATGGTGAGCGGCGGTCCACAACACGCCTGGCGCATAGTTCAGGTCGCCGTCGCACTGGATGTTGATGCTGAGGCGTCCGTGACGCCGGTTCGCCAGCGCGGCACCTACCGCCGCCGGCGCGCCGTATCCGATTCCGTACGCCCCGGACCAGCCGATGAACTGATAGTGCTTCGTGAAATCCCACAGGTGAAGCGGCCAGTGGCTGACGAACGTGGTGTCCGACACGAGCGACCAGTCCTCGTTCTTGATCTGGTTCCACAGCTCGGCGGACAGGCGGGCCGTCGAAATCGGGCTCGCGTCCCATCCCCAGGCGGCTTCCTCGAGCTTCACCTCTCGCATTCTCCGTGAGGCCTCGGCGAGCTTCGCGCCACGCGCATCGAGCGAGCGCCGACGGTCGGCGGTGATGAGCCGCCGGCAACTGTCGATCAGCGTCGGCAGCGTGGCTTCCGGATCCCCCGAAATGGCGAGATCCACTTCGTTGTAGCGGCCAGCATCCTGGTAGTTGTTCCGTGTCGAAAGCTCCTGGGCCGAGATCGTCGCGAGTTTCGCGCCCGGCTTGGTCAACAACGCCGCGTCCATCCCGAAGCGATTGACGGGCGTCTGCCTGTGCGTGAGCTGGAAGAAATCCGGCACTTCGAGGCCCAGAATCACATCAGCATCGGCGACGCTGCCGCTGTTTTTCAGCGGGTGCCGAGTCGGAAAATTCATGCGGAGTACGAACTGCCGGCCGTCATGTACCGGCGCCTGCAATAGTTCCGCAAGTTCGACGAGCCGCGCGAGGCCGGCGGGCGTCCGTGCGACACGGCCAGCGACGATGACCGGATGTT
>Ga0066903_100003577_pt1 | contig 12754 bp, 9 predicted proteins | sample PanSoiMetaGPlot1_FD_67491 | JGI IMG/M metagenome (GOLD analysis project Ga0066903, IMG submission 67491) | Tropical forest soil microbial communities from Panama analyzed to predict greenhouse gas emissions - Panama Soil - Plot 1 (version 2) | ecosystem: Environmental > Terrestrial > Soil >... | reverse complement strand
GCAGTCGGAGTCCAACGCCATGTGGGCGCTGTCGATCACCCCGCCGTTCAGCATGCCGGTGCTGGCCGGCGCGGGCGGGTACTTCGCGCCGCACATCCGCGCCTACATCCGGCGCAGCGGCGCGCCCGGGCACATCGGCGCGCTGGTCGCGGTGAAGGACCGGCGCAACGGCAGCCTCAACCCGTACGCGCACCTGCGGCAGCCCGACATCACCCTGGAGTCGGTGTCCGCCTCCCCAATGCTGTGGGATCCGGTCCGCTACGACGAGACCTGCCCATCTTCCGACGGCGCGTGCGCGGTGGTCCTCGGCGACCGCGCGGCGGCCGAGGGGGCGCAGGCGGACGGCCGGCCCGTGGCCTGGATCCGGGCCACGGCGATGCGCACCGAGCCGACCATGTTCTCCGGCAAGGACCACGTCAACCCCCGCGCTGGCGCGGAGGCGGCCGCCGCGCTGTGGCGCGAGGCCGGCATCACCAGCCCGATCGACGAGATCGATGCCGCCGAGATCTACGTCCCGTTCTCCTGGTTCGAGCCGATGTGGCTGGAAAACCTGGGCTTCGCCGAGCCGGGCGAGGGCTGGCAGCTCACCGAGGCCGGCGAGACGCAGCTCGGCGGGCGGCTGCCGGTCAACCCGTCCGGCGGGGTGCTCTGCTCCAACCCGATCGGCGCCTCGGGTCTGCTGCGCTTTGCCGAGGCGGCCTTGCAGGTCATGGGCAAGGCGGGCGACCACCAGGTGGCCGGGGCGCGGACCGCGCTCGGCCACGCCTACGGCGGCGGCTCGCAGTACTTCTCGATGTGGGTGGTGGCATCCTCCCCCGGATGAAGGCGGGGGATTCCAGTCACCCGCTTCCCACCGGTAGCAAGCGAATGAGGTTCACGGTTCGCAGGCCTGCCAAGAGACAAGCCTTCCCGCGCAGCCACCCGCTACGGAGCCTTATCGGCCGTAGCTGACCGGCAGCGCCTTGATGCCGTTGAGCCAGCCCGAGCGGAGCCGCTCCGCCTGCCCGGCCAGCCGGATGTCCGGCATGCCGTCGGCGATCGCGTTGAACATCAGCTCGATCTCCAGGCGGGCCAGGTTCGCGCCGAGGCAGTAGTGCGTGCCCGTGCCGCCGAAACCCAGGTGCGGGTTGGGGCTGCGCCTGATGTCGAACCGCTCCGGGGCGTCGAACACGTCCTCGTCGAAGTTGGCCGACCGGTAAAACAGGCCGACCCGCTGGCCCGCCTTGATCTGCTGGCCGCCCAGCGTGGTGTCGGCGAGCGCGGTGCGCTGGAACACCGTCACCGGGGTTGCCCAGCGGACGATCTCGTCCACCGCCGTCTGCGGGCGTTCGGCGCGGTACAGCTCCCACTGGTCCGGGTGATCCAGGAAGGCCAGCATCCCGTGCGAGATCGCGTTGCGGGTGGTCTCGTTACCCGCCACGGCGAGCAGGATCACGAAGAAGCCGAACTCGTCCGAGGTCAGCTCGCCGCCGTCCAGCTCGGCGTTGACCAGTTTGGTGACGATGTCGTCGCGGGGGCAGGCGCGCCGGTCCTCGGCCATTACCATGGCGTAGCCGACGAGTTCCGCGGCGGCGGCCTGAGCCTCGCCGCCGTAGTCCGGGTCGTCGTACCCGATCATCTCGTTCGACCAGGCGAAGATCTTGCCCCGGTCCTGCTGCGGAATCCCGAGCAGGTCGGCGATGGCCTGCAGCGGCAGTTCGGCGGCCACGTCGGTGACGAAGTCGCCGGTGCCCTCGGTGAGCGCCGTCTGCACGATCTTCCCGGCCCGGGCGGTCAGGGTCTCCCGCAGCCGGTCGATGGCCCTGGGCGTAAAGCCGCGGGAAACGATCGCGCGGACCTTGGTGTGCAGGGGCGGGTCGAGGTTCAGCATGATGAGCCGCTGCATCTGCAGCGACTCCTCGGTGACCAGCTCCGCGTGCCGGATGATGGCGGTCTTCTCCTGGCTGGAGTACAGCTCGCTGTCCCGGGAGACCTCCAGCACGTCCGCGTGCTTGGTGACTACCCAGTAGCCCTCGTCGTCGAAACCGGACGCGCCCCGCGGCTGCGGATTCCACCAGACCGGCGCGGTGTGCCGAAGCTCGGCGAACTCATACTCGGGCACCCGGTGGAGGTAGAGGTCGGGGTCGGTGAAGTCGAAACCCTCGGGGATCCTCGGCTCGGCCATCGCTGCCTCCGCGGCGCCTCCGGTGGAACGCGTTCTATTCGATTCAACCATGCCACCAGAACTGCGGGAACGGCCACTCACGCCAGAATCAGAACGTGTTCTACTATGAAACCGGGCTTGGCTAGGGCAGGAGTTGCGGTGGGAACAGCGGTCATCGCCGGGGCGGCGCGCACGCCCATCGGCAAGCGCGGCGGGGTGCTGTCCGGTCTGCACGCCGCCGACATCCTCGGCTGCGCGCAGACCGCGCTGCTGGACCGGTCCGGCCTGGAACCGGGCATGGTCGAGCAGGTGGCCGGCGGCTGCGTCACCCAGGCGGGCGAGCAGGCCAGCAACATCACCCGGACGGCCTGGCTGCACGCGGGGCTGCCGCCGCAGACCGGCTGCTTTACCCTGGACGCCCAGTGCGGCTCGGCGCAGCAGGCCGTGCACCTGATCGCCGGGCTCATCGCGGCCGGTGCCATCGACGCCGGGGTCGCCTGCGGGGTGGAGGCGATGAGCCGGGTGCCGCTGCGGTCCAACATCGGCACGGACTGCGGCACGCCCCGGCCGCCGACCTGGGACATCGACCTGCCCAACCAGTACGTCGCCGCGGAGCGGATCGCCAAGCGGCGCGGGCTGACCCGGGCCGAGATCGACGCGTTCGGCCTGCGCTCCCAGCAGGCCGCCCAGGCCGCCTGGGCGGAAGGCCGGTTCGACCGGGAGGTGGTGCCGGTCAAGGCACCGGTCCTCGACGCTGATCACGAGCCGACCGGCGAGACCCGGACCGTGGACCGTGACCAGGGCCTGCGCGAGACCAGCCTGGAGGCACTGGCCCGGCTGCGGCCGGTGCTGGAGGACGGACTGCACACCGCCGGCACGTCGTCGCAGATCTCCGACGGCGCGGCCGCGGTGCTGCTGCTCGAGGCGGGCCGGGCGAAGGCGCTGGGCATCGCGCCGCGCGCCCGGATCGTCGCGCAGTGCCTTATCGGAGCGGAGCCGTACTACCACCTGGACGGGCCGATCGCCGCCACCGAGCGGGTGCTCGGCAGCAGCGGCATGACGATCGGCGACATCGACCTGTTCGAGGTCAACGAGGCGTTCGCGTCGGTGGTGCTGTCCTGGCAGGGCGCGCACCGGCCCGATCCGGAGCGGGTCAACGTCAACGGCGGCGCCATAGCGCTCGGCCACCCGGTGGGCAGCACCGGCGCCCGGCTGGTGACCACCGCCCTGCACGAACTGGAGCGGCGGGACGCGGCTACCGCCCTGATCACCATGTGCGCCGGTGGCGCGATGTCCACCGCCACCATCATCGAGCGCATCTGACCGGCCCGCCAGCGCGCGGGTGATCCAGCGTCGCGTTAGGTAGGCCCGACGCCCCCGGCCCGGCCCGGAGCGCGCGGCCGACCCGGAGCGCGCGGCCGACCCGGAGCGCGCGGTCGGCCCGGAGCGCGCGGGCGGCCCGGAGCCGCCTTCTACGCCCGCGGGGTGCGGGGGCCGGTCCGGAGCCGCGTTGGACCGGCCCGCCGCCCCTGCGCAGGGCTCGTCAGTGCTCGCCGTGGTGGTACACGCCGAACACGTTTCCGGCCGGGTCGCGGAACGCCCCGGTCTGCATGTGGTCATCCACCGCCATCGGGCCGTAGATCCGGGACCCGCCGAGGGACTCGGCCTTGGCCAGCGTCTGCTCCACGTCGGGAACACTGGCGTAGATCGTGGCCCAGCGGGACTGCTCGCTTCCCCCAAGGCCACCCTGGATGCCACGCCCGGAGCCAGTGTCGGCCATGCCGTAGTCCGGAGCGCCACCGCCGACCGTCCAGCCGAACAGGTCCGCGTAGAACCGCTGGGTCCGGCCCGCGTCGGAGCCCAAAACCTCGAACCAGTCGACCGGCTCACCAGTGCCGGCTGATGGCCCGGGCTGCTCCCCGGCCGACGGGTCCGCGGCCTTCACCAGCCCGACCAGCAGGCCGTCCGGGTCGTTGAACATGGCAATGGTCACCGCGCCGCCGAAGTCGGTGACGGGCATGACCGTCTTCGCGCCCAGCGACTCGGCCTTGTCCAGCACCGCCTGGAGGTCCTCGGCCTCGACGTAGAAGGCGGACCACGGCTCGCCGGTCTGGCTCTTGCCGATGCCGCCGTTGATCCCGCCGCCGCCGTTGGTGTCGATCAGCGTGTATCCGCCGCCCTCGAACGGCTGCAGCTTCCAGCCGAACAGTTGCCCGTAGAAGGCGACCAGCGGCGCATCATCCGGGCCGCCGATCTCGAAGTGCACTACCGCATTCCCCATGGTGACTCCTCCGTCACACTCACCGGCCGCCGCCCTGACCTGCTTATGCTCAGTGACCGTCCGGCCCGCCACCTGGCCGGGTCACACCCTCCAACGCTAGTACCGGGGCCGGACACTTAGTCGCCGTGCCTAGCATCAAAGACTTGGCTACCGGGTTCGGCTTATTGGTTACCGGGGTCGGCTTACCTCGAGTAGGAGAGCCAGCTCACCTTTCCTGGTCCCGGCACCTGGCCGGTGGCTGGTGCCCGGCCCAGCGCGCCGGCGAGGCGCTTCGCCGCCGCGTGATGGCGCGGCCAACGCCGGCCGTTGACAAAAGCAGGCCGGAATGGCTTGCGTAGCACGGCCAGCGCGCAGGACAGCAGCGGTTAGCTGACCACCTGCCCGGGAAGCTGGCCCGCGGGATGGGGATCCGGCCAGACGAGGACGCCGTTCACGAAGACGAAGTCAGCGCCGGTTGCTAGCTCGCGCGGGTGGTCGTAGCTGGCGTGCGCGGCCAGGCCGGCGGCACCGATGACGCACAGGTCGGCGGCCATCCCGGCAGCGACCCGGCCCCGGTCGCGCAGCCCGTAGACGTCGGCGGCGTTGGCGGCCAGGTGCCTGGCCAGCTGCTGGTACCCGGTCTCCGGCCCGGCGCCGAGGTAGTGCGCGGCGAGCACGGCGAACGCGCCATAACCGCGCGGGTGCGGATGCTGGCCCTGGTAGATCCCGTCGGACCCGGCGCAGTGCCGGTCGTGGGAGCTGATCCAGGCAAGGTGAGCGTCGGTCAGGCCGAGCCGGTCCAGGTGACCGCCGACGCCCAGGTCAGCCGCGACCAGCAGGTCGAGCACCCAGTCCCCCGGCGGCCTCCCGTCGCGCGCCGCCGCCTCGGCCACAGAAAGCCCGGCGGCCCCGGCCCGGTCACCGGGCACGGTGCCCAGGTAGACGTTGCGCAGGTAGTCGCCGGTCAGCTTCTCGCCATCGAGCAGGGCAGCCCGCTGCCCGGGATCGGTGAGCGCAGCCAGCGTCTGGTCCGGGCCGCCGGCCTGCACCTCGGGCGGGAGCAGTAGCTGCGCCAGGATCGTGCTCGACTTCCGGTAGGAGTACATGTCGTAGGTGACGGGCACCCCGGCCGCGTCCGCGGCCGTCAGCGCCGCCTCGATGCCGGCCGGCTCCCCCCACAGGTGGCTGGCGTGCACTCGCGCCCCGGCGCCCGCCCCGACCGTCACCAGTTCGCCCAGTCCGGCCCCGACGTCCGGGCCGTAGCCGCGCAGGTGTGACACGTACGGCCGGTCCGCGTCGGCCAGCGGCCGGGCGATCTCGGCCGTCTCCTCCATCCCCCCGAACCGGCTCGGCAGGTAGTCCAGCCCGCTGGACAGCCCGACCGCGCCCTCGGCCAGCGCGTCCTCCACCTGCCGCCGCGCCGCCGCCCGCTCCGCCTCACCCAGCGGCCCGGACGCCATCCCGGCGACGTTGTGCCGGATGGTCCCCTGTGCGGCGAGCACCGCCACGTTCTGCACCAGCCGGCCCGCTACGGCATTCCGAAAGCCCGCGACGCCGAAGTCTCTGACCGGTTCCAGGGCGCCGTTGACCGGCGCGAAGTACCGGTTCAGGTACCGCACCGTGTCCGCGCTGGCCCCGATCCACGACTCACCGTCCTGCCCCACGACCAGCGTCGTCACGCCCTGGGCGAGCGCCCCAGCAACGCGTCCGTCAGCCAGCAACGGTCCTTCCGCGTGCACGTGTGCGTCGATGAACCCGGGGCACACCACGTTGCCCGGCGCGAGGTCGATCACCGCACACTCCCCCGGCGACACGTCGATGTTCCCCACGGCGGCAATCAAGGGCCCCTCGATCAGCACGTCCGCGCGCTGCACGGTGGTCCCGATGCCGTCGGCGACCAGCCCGCCACGGAGCAGCATCCGAGAGTTCATGGGCCGATCTTCCATCGTCCGGGTGGCCAGGGGAACACCCCGGGCGGTCAGGGGTGCTGGCCGCTGACGGAGATAACCTCGCCGGTCAGGTAAGAGGCGTAGTCGCTGGCCAGGAAGGCGATGACGCTGGCGACCTCCCACGGCGCCGCGGCGCGCCCGAACGCCTCCTTGCCGGCCAGCTCGGCGAGCAGTTCTTCGCTGGTCACCTTGGCCAGGAACGGATGGGCGGCCAGGCTCGGCGCCACCGCGTTCACCCGGATGCCGTGCCCGGCCACGTCCAGCGCCGCGCACCGGGTCAGCGCCATCACCCCGGCCTTCGCCGCCGCGTAGTGCGCCTGGCCTGGCTGCGCCCGCCAGCCGAGCACCGAGGCGTTGTTGACGACGGCGCCGCCGTGCCCCTGGGCGACAAGCTGGCGCAGCGCGGCCCGGGTGCAGCGGAACGTGCCGGTCAGTGTGACGTCGAGCACCCGCGACCACTGCTCATCGGTCATGTCGAGCACCGAACTGGTGCCGCCGAGCCCCGCGTTGTTGACGACCACGTCGATCCGCCCGAAGTGCCGCACCGCCCCGGCGATCAGCGCCCCGACCTGCTCCTCCACGGTCACATCGCAGGGCAGTGACCACACCCGCCCGCCGAACTCGCATGCCAGCTCGTCGTGGGCCACAGCGAGCCGCCGCTCGTGCTGGTCGCTGATGGCCACCTGCGCGCCCTCGGCGAGGCAGCGGCGGGCCACGGCCGACCCGATGCCGGTCCCGGCCGCGGCGGTGACCACGACGACCTTGCCGGCCAGCAAGTCCCGCCCGGCGGGCGGTTCCGGCGGGATCACGCGCGGGCCTGGCGGGGCAGGCCGAGCGCCCGCTCAGCGATGATCGTGCGCTGGATCTCGTCGGACCCGCCGTAGATCGTGTCCGCGCGGCTGAACAGGAACAGCCGCTGCCAGTCGTCGAGGTCGTACGGCGCGCCCCGGGCGACCATCGAGGAGGCGCCCAGCACGTCCATGGCCAGCTCACCGAGGTCCTGCCGCCACCGCGACCACAGCAGCTTCAGCTCCGAAGGCTCGGTGCCCGTGGCCTCGCCAGGGTCGGCCGCTAGCGCGCGCAGCGCGTGCGCGCGCATCGCCTCCAGCCCGATCCAGGCCCGGCCCAGCCGGTGGCGGAGCAGCGGATCGGCGGCCGCCCCGGTCTGCCTGGCCACCTCCGCCAGCCGGCGCAGGTCGCGCTCGAAACCAATTTGCTGGCCGAGCGTGGCCGCGCCGCGCTCAACGGCGAGGGTGGCCCGGGCGACCCGCCACCCGTCGCCGGGCTCGCCGACCACCAGGCTGGCATGCGTGCGGGCATCGTCGAAGAACACCTCGTTGAACTCGGAGGTGCCGGTGAGCTGCCGGATCGGCCGGACGGTGACCCCCTTCTGGCGCATCGGGACCAGCAGGTAGGACAGGCCCTGGCTGCGCCGCGACCCCGGCTCCGTGCGGGCCAGCACAAAACACCAGTCGGCCTCCATGGCCAGCGACGTCCATACCTTCTGCCCAGTGATCACCCACTGGTCGCCGTCGAGGCGCGCGGTGCTCGACACCGCGGCAAGGTCAGAACCGGCGCCTGGCTCGGAGTAGCCCTGGCACCAGAGTTCTTCGACGGTCCTGATCGGCTCCAGGAACCTGCGCTGCTGGGCGGGCGTGCCGAACGCGATCAGCGTCGGTCCGAGCAGCTCCTCACCCAGGTAGCCGACCCGCGCCGGGGCGCGGCTGCGCGCGTACTCCTCGTAGAAGATGACCTGCTGCGCCAGCGTTGCCCCTTGGCCGCCGTGCTCTCGCGGCCAGCCGAGGCAGGTCCAGCCCGCCGCCGCGAGATGCCGGTTCCAGGCCATCCGTTCGGCGTGCGCCTCGTGCTCGCGCCCGGGGCCGCCCGCGCCCACGAGCGCGGCGAAACGCCCGGTCAGGTTGTCGGTAAGCCACTCGCGGATGCGGCGCCGGAATTGCTCGTCCTCGGGGCTGGACCGCACCCGCGCCTCCCCAGCAACGGACCCGCGGGCCCGCAGGGGGGGTTGCAGGCCCGCGGGAGCTTCGTATCCGGCCAGCGGCTGGCCTTCGTGTCTGGCCAGCGGCTGACCGCCGCGCGTAGGCTCAGCCTACCAAGCACTTGCTTCGTTGGAGGCCACCTGGTGGAGCTGAGCGTCCCGGCTGCTCTGGCAAGTGCAGCGGGGCGGTTTGGCGACGGGCCCGCCCTTGCCGAGCCGGGGGGCCCGCGCATCAGTTATCAGCAACTACTTCACCAGACTACGACGGTCACGCGGGCGCTCATGGCCGTGGGCGTGGCACCGGGAGACCGGATCGCGATCTGGTCCGCGAACACGCATCAGTGGGTGCTCGGCGCGTTCGGCGCGCTGTCCGCCGGGGCGACGCTGGTGCCGGTCAGCACGCGGTTCACCGGTCGCGAGGCGCTCGATGTGATCACCCGCAGCGGCGCTTCCGTGCTGATCGTCGCCGACCGGTTCCTCGGTACCGACCGGCTCGCCGCACTTCGCACCGCCGCTGAGGCACAGGCCGCCGAAGCGGCACCCGCCCGCGCCGCTGCCGGTCATGACACGGCAGATGAACGACGTTCCGGGGCCGGTCCGGTCCTCCCCGGGCAACTGCGTCTCGTGGTCCGCATCCCGATGCCGGATGCCACGGACGCTGATGCCCAGGGCGGCACGGACGACGGGGTGATCGCCTGGGCGGAACTGCTGGACCGGGCGGGCTCGGTGCCCGCCAGCGCGGCGGAGCAGCGCGCCGCGGCGGTGCGCCCCGATGACGTGAGCGACATCTTGTTCACCTCCGGCACCACGGGGCGGAGCAAGGGCGCGATGACCGCGCACCGGCAATCGCTGGCCGTGGCCCGGGCCTGGGCCGAACGTGGCTGCCTGACCAGCGACGACCGGTACCTGGTGGTCAACCCGTTCTTCCACAGCTTCGGGTTCAAGGCGGGCATCCTCGCCTGCCTGGTCAGCGGCGCGACGCTGGTCCCGCAACTGGTCTACGACGCGGGCCGGGCCATGTCGCTGGTCGCGTCCGAGCGGATCACCGTGCTGCCCGGGCCGCCCACGATCTACCAGACCATCCTCGACCACCCCGAACGTGCCTCGGTCGACCTGTCCAGCCTGCGGCTGGCCGTCACCGGGGCGGCGACCGTGCCGGTCGCCCTGATCGAGCGGATGCGGCGCGAGCTGAGCTTTCAGGCGGTGCTCACCGCTTACGGGCTGACCGAGGCGGTGGTGGCGACGATGTGCCACCCGGACGATGACCCGCAGACCGTGGCGACGACCTCGGGCCGGGCCGCGGCGGGCTTCGAGGTGCGCATCGCCGGGGCGGACGGGGACGAGGCCAAGCCGGGCGACCCCGGCGAGATCCTGCTCCGCGGTCCCAACCTGATGCTGGGCTACCTCGACGACCCGGAGGCGACGAGCGCCGCCATCGACGCCGACGGCTGGCTGCACACCGGTGACATCGGGCGCCTCGACGCTAATGGGTACCTGACGATCACCGACCGGCTCAAGGACATGTACATCTGCGGTGGGTTCAACGTCTACCCGGCCGAGGTGGAGCAGGTGCTGGCCCGGCTGGACGGGGTCGCCGAGTCGGCGGTCATCGGGGTACCCGACGCCCGACTCGGCGAGGTGGGCAAGGCGTACGTGGTCACCCGGCCGGGCCACGCCCTGGACGAGCCGGCGGTGCTGGCCTTCTGCCGGGAGCGGCTGGCCGGTTATAAGGTGCCCCGCCTGGTCGTGTTCCGCGATGACCTGCCGCGCACCCCGGCCGGCAAGCCGCTCAAGCGATTGCTCAGGGAAGAGCCCGCGTTCGTTGCTGATGACAGCGTGAGTTCATCAGCATAGAAAGTGACGGTTGCCACATTCATCACTAACCCCAGCCCGGGTGATCCTCCGAGAGAGGCGATGAAATGACGGAGTCCGCAGCGGAGGACCCGGTCCGCTATGAGGAGCGCGGCCGCGTCGCCGTCGTGACCCTCAACCGGCCGCGGTACCGCAACGCGCAGAACTCGGCGATGACCTACGCCCTGGACGCCGCGTTCGCCCGGGCGGTGAACGCACCGCAGGTGGCCGTCATCGTGCTGGCCGGCGCGGGGGACCACTTCTGCGCGGGGCATGACATCGGCACCCCGGGCCGCGACGTGGGCACCTCCTTCGACCGGCAAGCGGTGCTGTGGTGGGACCACGTCGGCCGGGCGGGCGCCGACGCGAGGTACGCCCGGGAGATGGAGGTCTACCTCGGCATGTGCCGGCGCTGGCGGGAGATGCCCAAGCCAGCCATTGCGATGGTCCAGGGTGCCTGCATCGCCGGCGGCCTGATGCTCGCCTGGTCCTGCGACCTGATCGTGGCCGCCGACGACGCGTTCTTCGCTGACCCGGTGGTGCGGATGGGGATACCGGGCGTGGAGTTCTTCGCCCACCCGTGGGTGCTCGGGCCCCGTTTCGCCAAGGAAGTGCTGTTCACCGGGGCGCGGTTCGGCGCGCAGCGCGCTTACGAGCTGGGCATGGTGAACCGGGTAGCGCCCCGCGCGGACCTGGCCGAGACGACCTTTACCCTTGCGGAGCAGATCGCCACGATGCCCCCGTTCGGGCTGGCCCTGGCCAAACGCGCGGTGAACCAGTGCGAGGACCTGATGGGGATGCGGCCGGGCATGGACTCGGTCTTTGCCCTGCACCACCTGGCGCACGCGCACAACGCGGAGACCTCGGGTGACTCGCTGGCCGGCCTAGATGCCCGCAGCATGAAGGACGGCGCGGCGAAGAAGGCGAACGGGTGAACGGGGATCCCGGCGAGCCAGCCGGCCAGTTCCGGGGCGAGGTGCGGGACTGGCTGCGTGCGCACGTGCCCGCCGCGCCGCTGCCGTCGGTAGACACCGCCAGGGGATTCGCGGCGCACCGCGCGTGGGAGCGGGAACTCGCGGCCGCACGGCTGTCGGTGGTGTCCTGGCCCGCGCAGTACGGCGGCCGGGATGCGTCCCTGCTGGACTGGCTGGCCTTCGAGGAGGAGTACTACGCCGCCGCCGCGCCGGTGCGAGTCAGCCAGAACGGACTGTTCCTGCTGGCGCCCACCCTGTTCGCGCACGGCACGCCGGAGCAACGCGATCGGGTACTCCCATCGATGGCCCGGGCGGACGAGGTATGGGCGCAGGCCTGGTCGGAACCTGAGGCCGGCAGCGACCTGGCCGCGTTGCGGGCCAGCGCGACGGCGACCGATGAGGGCTGGCTGCTGTCGGGGACGAAGACATGGAGTTCCCGCGCGGCCTTCGCGGACAAGGCGTTCGGCCTGTTCCGTTCGGAGCCCGGCGCTGGGCGCCACCGCGGCCTCACCTACCTGATGTTCGACCTGCGCGCCGACGGGGTCACTGTGCGGCCGATCCGCCAGCTCGGCGGGCACACCGGGTTCGCCGAGATCTTTCTCGACCAGGTGTTCGTGCCCAGTGCCGACGTCATCGGCGAGCCGGGAGACGGCTGGCAGATCGCGATGAGCACCGCAAGCCACGAGCGGGGCATGTCGCTGCGCAGCCCGGGGCGGTTCACCGCGGCGGCCGCCCGCCTGGTGGCGTTGTGGCAGCGGGCCGGGGACCCGGCCGACACCGCGCTGCGTGACCGGGTCGTGGACGCGTGGATCGGCGCCCAGGCCTACCGGCTGCATACCTACGCGACCGCCGAGCGGCTCGCGGCGGGCGGCACCCTGGGCGCGGAGTCCAGCCTGGGCAAGGTGTACTGGTCCGAACTGGATGTGGCGCTGCACGAGACCGCGCTTGACCTGCTGGGGCCGCTGGCCGAACTGGACGGGTATCCCGGGGGTGACCGTGATCCGGGGCTGACCGGGCGCTGGCTGGAGGGCTACCTGTTCTCCCTGGCCGGACCGATCTACGCGGGCACGAACGAGATCCAGCGCTCGGTGATCGCCGAACGGCTGCTGGGGCTCCCCCGATGACCCTCGTCCGGTCGCCGGAGCAAGCGCAGTTCGCCGCGTCCCTGCACGACATGCTCGGCGCCGCGGATGGGCCCGCTGCCGCCCGGGCGTGGGCCGCCGGTGACCGGGGTCCGGGGCTGGCCACCTGGCGGGCTCTCGCCGCACTGGGGGTCACCGCGCTCGCGGTGCCCGAGCGCGCGGGCGGGCTCGGCGCAAGCTTCACCGACGTCGTGATCGCCTGCGAGGAGATCGGGCATCACGCGCTGCCAGGGCCGGTGGCCGAGTCGGTCGCCGCCGTACCCGTGCTGCTCGCCGCCCTGTCCGCCAGCCCACTCCCCGAGAATGAATTTTCCGAAATCGTAGTATCCGAGAACGCAGTATCCGGTGGCGCGCTGTCGAGGCAGGTGCGGCCAAGGGGTGCGCCGCCCAGCACAGACCAGTCCGGCGCAGACGAGTCCGGCGCAGACGAGTCCGGCGC
>Ga0066903_100003576_pt1 | contig 12757 bp, 10 predicted proteins | sample PanSoiMetaGPlot1_FD_67491 | JGI IMG/M metagenome (GOLD analysis project Ga0066903, IMG submission 67491) | Tropical forest soil microbial communities from Panama analyzed to predict greenhouse gas emissions - Panama Soil - Plot 1 (version 2) | ecosystem: Environmental > Terrestrial > Soil >... | reverse complement strand
GCCGGCGCCGCGCTGTTCATCGCCGGCGCCGCGAAGTCGGTCGAGGACGGAATCGTCCTGGCGTCGCGCGCCATTGATCGCGGCGACGCGCGGCAGACGCTGCAGCGGCTTGTTTCCATTTCCACCGCCGAGGAATTCGGCGCGGGTCTGGGTGCGTGATGGCGGCGACGGCCGACCTGCTGGCCACCATCGTCGCCGGAACCAGGCGGAGCGTCGAGGTCCGGGAGGCCGCGGAAACCCGTGCCGACCTCGAACGGCGTGCGATGTACCGATCGATGCGGCCGGGATCGTTTCAGGCGGCGCTGGCACGCACGGACCGGGTAAACGTCGTTGCGGAGTGCAAACGACGGTCGCCGTCACGCGGCGTGCTGCGGGTCGAGTACGACGCGGTCGCGATCGCCAGGAGTTACGAGGATGCGGGTGCCGCCGCGATTTCGGTCTTGACCGAACCGACGTTCTTCGACGGGGCACTCGAACATCTCCAGGCGGTCCGCGCCGCCGTGGCGGTTCCCATTCTGCGCAAGGACTTCATCGTCAGCGAGTATCAGCTGCTCGAAGCGAGGGCGGCAGGAGCCGATGCCGTCCTTCTGATCGTCGCGGCGCTCCGGCCGATCGAGTTGAAAGTGCTCCACGATCATGCGCTACAGCTTGGGCTCGATGTGCTGGTCGAAGTGCACGACGCGACCGAGCTGGCGATCGCGGTGGATGTCGGCGCCCGCGTTGTCGGTGTCAACAATCGCAACCTGCGAACGCTGGCGGTTGATGTGAACGCGTCCGCCGAACTGATTGCGGCAATGCCGGGCGATATCGTCGCCGTGAGCGAGAGCGGATTGAGGAATCCGGCTGATCTGATTCGTCTGCGCGGTTCAGGCTACAGAGCATTCTTGATCGGTGAACGATTCATGACGGCTCCGGATCCAGGTGCGGCGCTGGAAGGGCTGCTCGCAGCATGTTCGTAAAGATTTGCGGCATCACGCGGATCGAGGATGCGGTGGCCGCCGCTGAGATGGGCGCGAACGCCGTCGGGTTCATCTTCTGGCCTGGCAGTCCTCGATTCATTGATCCGTATCGTGCCCGGACGATTGCGGCGGCGTTGCCGCGTCTGGTGACGACCGTCGGTGTATTCGTCGATCAGCCGTCTGACTATGTCGCGGGTGTGGCAAATCTGGTCCGGCTGTTCGCAGTGCAGCTACATGGCGGCGAAGCGCCGCATTTCGCGGCATCGCTTGGGCGGCCAATCATCAAGGCGGTGTCGCCATCAATCGGCGCGGACAATCGATGGCCTGCCAACGTGACGCTGCTCCTCGACGCGCACGACCCGATCAAGAAGGGCGGTACCGGGACCCGCGTCGACTGGGAGGCGGCCGCGGCCATCGCCTCAGAGCGTCACGTGATCCTGGCGGGCGGGCTGAACCCGGAAAACGTTGCCGAGGCAATCAACCGAGTACGGCCGTTCGGCGTCGACGTGTCGTCGGGAGTTGAAACGTCGCCCGGCATCAAAAACCATCAACGATTGCACGATTTGTTCAAGGCCATCCATGGACACCACGATGTTCCGGCGTGATCCCGACGCGCGGGGGTATTTCGGCGATTTCGGCGGGCGCTACGTCCCGGAGACGCTCGTCGCTCCGGTCGAAGAGCTCGAACGCGCGTACTTCGCAGCGCGAGACGACGACGAGTTTCAACACGAGCTTCGCCGGTTGTTGAGGCATTACGTCGGCCGTCCGACGCCGGTCTATGAGGCGGCTCGTCTGACGCAAGTGGCGGGCGGCGCGACCATTTACCTCAAGCGCGAGGATCTCACGCACACCGGCGCACACAAGATCAACAACGCACTCGGGCAGGCGCTGCTCGCACAGCGCATGGGGAAGCAGCGCATCGTCGCGGAGACCGGCGCAGGCCAGCACGGAGTGGCGACGGCCACTGCCTGCGCACTGCTCGGGCTCGAGTGTCACGTCTACATGGGCACTGAAGACATGGCACGCCAGGCGTTGAACGTGTTTCGCATGCGGCTGCTCGGCGCCGAGGTGCGCGGTGTCGACGCAGGCAGCCGCACCCTCAAAGACGCGATCAACGAGGCGATGCGCGACTGGGTGACGAACGTGTCCAGCACCTACTACCTTCTCGGATCTGTGCTCGGACCGCACCCGTATCCGCTGATGGTTCGCGAATTTCAATCGATCATCGGCCGCGAAGCCAAAGCACAGATGCGCGAGTTGACCGGCACCTTGCCGAGCGCGATCGTCGCCTGCGTGGGCGGCGGCAGCAACGCCATGGGCATTTTCGATGCGTTCGTCGACGATGCGGCCGTCCGTTTAATTGGTGTCGAAGCCGGCGGGGAGGCGATTCTGCGCGGACGCCACGCGGCGCGTTTCGCAGGCGGAAGCGCCGGCGTTCTGCAGGGCACGCGAACGTTCGTCCTGCAGGACGACGACGGGAATATCGAGCTGACGCATTCGATATCCGCCGGCCTCGACTACGCCGCAGTCGGGCCGGAGCACGCGTGGCTGCGAGCGCTCGGCCGGGCCGAGTACGCCCACGCCAGCGATACCGAAGCGCTCGAGGCGTTTCAGACGCTGGCGAAGCTCGAAGGCATTCTGCCGGCGCTCGAGTCGTCGCACGCGGTCGCACACGCGATGAAGCTGGCGCGGGAATTGGGACCGCCGGCGACGATCCTCGTCAACCTTTCCGGACGCGGCGACAAGGACGTCCACACGGTGCAGAAGTGTCTCGATTAGCGGAGACTTTCGCGCGCCTGCGCCGGGAAGGCCGCGGTGGCCTGGTCACGTACACGACTGCGGGCGATCCGGACCTGCCGCGGTCGGGTGAAGTGCTGATGGCATTGGCCCGCGCCGGTGCCGACGTGCTCGAGGTTGGTGTGCCTTTTTCGGATCCGCTCGCAGACGGACCAGTGATTCAACGAGCAACCGAGCGCGCGCTCGCCCGCGGAACGAGCCTTCGTGGCGTGCTGGACTTGATTGGTCAGGTGCGGCCAACCATCGCGGCGCCGGTCGTCGTCTTCAGCTACGCGAACCCTTTGCTGCGGATGGGCATCGAACGGTTCGCCCAGCGCGCGGCCGAGGCCGGCGTCGACGGCGTGCTGGCCCTCGACCTGCCGATAGAGGAAGCAGAGCAGTTCCGTGCCACGATGTCCGCTTCCGGGGTAGACACCGTGTTTCTGCTCAGCCCGACGACGACGACGGATCGGATCCGGCGCGCCGCCGAACTCGGCAGCGGATTTCTTTACGGGATTTCACGCCTTGGCGTCACCGGCGCGACGGACCACGTCGCGGCCGGCGCCAGGGCGATGGTGCAGCGAATTCGCGCGCAAACCGATTTGCCGATTGCCCTCGGTTTCGGCATCTCGCGGCCCGAGCATGTCACAGAGGTGATTTCCTTTGCAGACGCCGCGGTGGTCGGCAGCGCGCTCGTGTCGGTCGTGGCCGAGTGGGGAACATCGGACGCGTTAACGAGCAAAGTGGGGGAATACGTACGTTGGCTAAAAGGGCTTGATGCGTACTCTGGATGAACTGCGCGACGATATCGATCGGGTCGACGAGGTCCTCGTGCGCCTGCTGAACGAGCGTGCACGCGTGGCGTGCGAAATCGGACAGCTGAAGAAGACACTCGGCGTCGACGTGTATCAACCGGAACGCGAGAAGCAGGTACTCGCCCACGTTCGCGGAATCGCCGCTGAGGGTCCGCTCGGCCCGGACGCGATCGCACGGCTGTTCGAACGGATCATCGACGAGGCACGCAGTCTGGAGCGGCGGCTGGTGCACGGCGACGACCAGAGCAGTACACAATTGGACAGCGGGAGGTCCGGGGCGTAGCCCCGGGTCAGCAATGGCAACGGAGGCAGCAGGCTCTATGGTTGTAGTGATGCAGGAACGCGCCACCGAAGAGCAGATCGAAAAGGTCGTGGCGCGCCTCGTGGAAATGGGCATGGACGTTCACAAGTCGACCGGTGTCGAGCGCACGGTGCTCGGTGCTGTCGGTTCAGGGCATCCAGACGCAGGGCTGATCGAGATGCTGGAAGGCGTTCACGAAGTACTGCGGATTTCGTCTCCGTACAAGCTGGCCAGCCGCACCTTCAAACCCGAAGGGACAGTCGTCTCGATCGGCGACGTGCGGATGGGCGGCGACGAAGTGATAGTCATGGCTGGACCCTGCTCGGCGGAAAACGAGCAGCAGGTCAGGGCCGCGGCGGCAGCCGTCCGCCGTGCCGGCGCCAAAGTGCTGCGTGGCGGCGCGTTCAAGCCGCGCAGCTCGCCATACAGCTTCCAGGGTCTCGGCGAAGAAGGCCTGCGGATGCTGCGCGACGCCTCGAATGCCGAAAACCTGAAGCTGATTACCGAGGTGATGGACGTCAGCCAGATCGAGGTCATCGATCGCTACACCGACATCTTTCAGCTGGGCGCGCGCAACATGCAGAATTTCACGCTGCTGCGCGAACTCGGCCACGCGAGAAAGCCAGTCCTGATCAAGCGCGGCATTTCAGCGACGATCGAAGAGTGGCTCCTCTCGGCGGAGTACGTCCTGAGCGGCGGCAACAACGACGTCATTCTCTGCGAGCGCGGTATTCGGACGTTCGAGACCGCCACGCGCAACACCTTCGATATCTCGGCGATCCCGGTCGTTCGGAAACTCAGCCACCTGCCGATCGTCGCGGATCCGAGCCACGGCGCCGGCCGCCGCGACATGGTCGTGCCGATGGCGCGCGCGGCGGTCGCTGCCGGTGCGGACGGCTTGATCATCGAAGTCCATCACGATCCCGATCATGCATTGAGCGATGGCGCGCAGTCGCTGTATCCGGCTCAGTTCGATCGCCTGATGGCAGAGTTGCGGATTATCGCGCCGGCGATCGGCAGGAGCATCTGCCTGGAACCGGTGGCGCGACGAGGATGGGGTACGTAGTTTTCGTGGTTTCGTGCGAAAACCGGCGTGCGACCCTGCGGTGATGCCGAAAGAACTGCCGATCCTCCGGCCGAACCGCCCGCACAGCGGTTCGCCGCCGATTTTTGAAAAGATCGGCATTGTCGGGCTCGGCCTGATTGGCGGGTCGATCGCCATCGCGTCACGGCAGCTCTGGCCGACATCGCTGGTGATCGCCGTCGACAACAAGGACGTTCTCGAGACGGCGATGCGTCTCCACGCGATCGACGTGGCGGCCGACGACCTGATCGTGCTGGCTGAGTGCGATCTGGTGGTGCTGGCGGCGCCGGTGCGGCAGAACATCGCGCGGCTGGCCGAACTCGAGGAGTATGTGCGGACGGCTGCGGTCATCACTGACGTTGGCAGCACCAAGCGGGAGATCGTCGCGGCTTCACGGGCACTGCCGGAGCGGTTCACCTTCGTCGGCGGGCATCCCCTCGCCGGCGCGGCGCGCGGCGGCCTCGAGCACGCGCGGCCGGATCTCTTTCAGGGCCGGCCCTGGCTGCTGACAAGTGGCCAGGAGAAGCTGACGTCATTTATCCATTCGCTTGGCGGTATCCCGAAGACGCTGACTGCCGAAGCGCACGATCGCCTGCTGGCCTTCCTGAGTCATCTGCCGCAACTGACCGCGAGCGCGCTGATGCAAGTGGTTGGCGAGTCAGTCGGCGCTGAGGGCCTGTCGCTCGCCGGCCGCGGGCTGGTCGACACGACCCGCCTCGCATCCAGCCCTGCGGACATCTGGAAAGACATCGCTGCCACCAATGCGGATCAGATCCGCCCTGCGCTCGATGAGCTGATCAACGTGCTGACCGACCTGCGTGACGAACTGGAGGACGGGGAGCGCCTCGTGCAGGTATTCACCGAGGCCGCGCGATGGCGGGAGAAATTACCGCGAAGTCGCTGAATGAAGCGGCGTTTGGCAATCCGCAATCCGCAATCCGAGATCGCGTCAGGATCCAGCCCTAAACAGTTTCAGGTCGACCGCATCGGCCATTGCCTTGTAGCCGGCATCACCGGGGTGAAGGTGATCGCATGAATCGTATGCCGGCAAGAACTTCTTCGGGTCGCTGGGATCGCGCGTCGCCTTGTCGAAGTCGATGACGCCGTCGTAGATCCTGCCGTTCCGAATCCACTCGTTGAGCGCCTGACGTTTCGCTTCGCCGACGTCGGTGTAGGCCGCGGCGCCCCAGAACGGCGTCAGCGTCGCACCGATCATCTTCACGCCTCGCGCGTGCGCGCGCTCGACGAGCTGTGTGTGCGCGGCGATCAGATCGGCTGCCGTCGGCGTCGGATTCCGGCGGGCCTGACCGATGTCGTTGATGCCCTCGAGCACGACGGCGTGCGTGATGCCGGTCTGACCGAGCACGTCGGTGTCGAAACGCGCGAGCGCATTGATGCCGGCGCCGAAGGCGTTTTCGCCGAGCACACGATTACCACCGATGCCGGCGTTGACGACGGCCAGTTTCAGCGATGCCGACTGCAGCCGCTGCGCCAGGACGTCGGGCCACCGCGCGTTCCGATCGGGCGTCGAGGCCGACCCGTCGGTGATCGAGTCGCCAAACGCGACGATCACTCCAGCCGCCTCGGGTGCGTCGACTTCGACACGCGACAGCAGGTACCAGTTCCGCATTGTCGCGACCGTCTGAAATTTCGGTGCGCCAGCGTAGTTGCCGGTCTCTGAAATGTAGTTGGTCTGCAGCGCGCCGACGTGAACGCTGATGGCCGACGGTGCGTTGGTCGTTCCCGGGAGATACACATCGACGGCGACGTCGGCCAGCGGTGAAGCATCGATCGCGACCGGATCGCTGTAGGCGACGGCGAATGCCGGAATCGTGACCGTCGTCCGGCCGCTGAAGGTCAACGCCCCACCGGTCGACGGCTTGATTTCGTCGCCAGCGGAACGCAGTGCGACATGCGCTGCGCCGATCGTCAGCGCTGCGCTGCCGAGCGCATTGCTCAGCACGACACGCATGCGCTTGCCACCCAGGCTGGTGTGGACGATTTGACGCAGCGTCTGGTTGGCGATGTGCGTGAACGGCTGCGGCGCAAACGTCTGTCCGGGCGCCGGAGTCACAGGCGGCACAGGCGGCGGAGCCGGTGCCGGGCACTCGTTCCGCATGAACGGAGGCGGTGCCGGAGATGCCGGCGGTGGCGGCGTTTGCGGCCGACCGACGAGCGCGGTCGCCCAGGTGGCAACCCAGTGGCCGTTGTTCTGTGCCCGAAGCGATCCCGAAACGGCGAGCAGAGCGACGGCAATGACCGCGCGGACACCGAGTGTTCGGATCATCGCGTTTCCTCGATGGAGTCAAGGCGCGGACGGCGCCGGCAACAGCGTCACGGTGGTTGAACGATCCGCCGGAAAGTACTTCTTGAACACTGTCTGCAGTACCTGCGGGGTGATCGAGTCGATCCGCTGCGTGCGCGTCAGGATCTCGCGAGGGTCGCGGCCGTAGCTCTGCACCGTTTGCATTCGCCCCAGCCAGTACTCGTTTTGCTTCAGCGACGTCTCGTACTGACGGCGCGACGCCTCTTTGGCGCGGTTGGTCAAATCAGCGGAGGGTCCTTCCTCCTGAAGCCGCGCGATTTCGTCTTTCACCCTTTTCGTCATCGATTCGAGGTTTTCCGGCGCTGCGCCGAAGCGCACCTGGATGAAGCCGCCGCCGCGCTGGGGCAGCGGCTGAGACAGCCCGGCCGAAACGCTGTAGGTCTGACCGAGTTCCTCGCGCAGGATGTCACGAAGCCGGGTTTCGAGCACCGATGTGGCCTCGATCACCTGTTCCTGTTCGACCGGATCGATGCTCGGATCCGCGTAATAGGAGATGGCCGTCTGGCCGCGCGGTTCGCGGCCGGCACGAACCGTGGCGTTTTCAGAAACGTTCGGAAACGACAAGCCGACGTCTTTGAAATTCGAAGTCTTCTGACCGGTCGACGGCAGCGAGCCGACGTACTCCGCGACGAGCGGCAGCACGTCGTCGATTTTGAACGCGCCCACCATGAAAAACGTGAAATCCGCCGCGTTGGCGAACCGAGCCTTGTAATACGCCGTCATTTTCGCCTTGTCGAGCGTTGCCACACGCTCGGCCGTGAGCGGCTGCGACGTGTAGTGGTTGCGCGAATTGATCTGCGACAGCTTCTCTCCGAAGATCTGCCCCGGTGCGCGTCCGCGGTTGGCGACGGCTGCGTCGAGCTGGCGTTTGAGCAGCGCGAAGGCGCCGGGGTCGTCGCCCGGCGCTGTGAATTCCTGGTGCAGCAGCTGCAGGGCTGTCTCGAGCTGCGCCGGGGCGGCGCTGCCGGCGATGCCGTGCGTCGAGAGATCGATGTACGGCCGGGCGCTCGCGAGCTTGCCCGTCAGCATCTTCTGCAGCTCGTCGATCTTGATGCCGGCCAGCCCGGACATGATCGCGTAAGAATCGGCCATTGACGCCTCGACATAATCGTCGGGAGCGGCGATCGAAGCGCCGCCCGACGCGTTGAGGCGGAAGAGGATCTGATCGTTCTTGAAGTCGGTCGGCTTCAGCCAGGCCTCCACGCCGTTTGCGAATCGCACAAGCGTGATGCCGAGCGAGTCGTCGAGCGATCGACGGCTGCTCACGGTACCCGCCGTCGGCGCGCGCTCCATGAGGCTGCGCGTTGTCGTCGTGTCGGTCCACGGCATCACGCGCACGGCGCTGGCCGCCGTCATCGCCGACTGGAGTTCGCCTTCAGTGGGAATCTTGATGCCCGGCTTCTGCGGCGACGTCGCAAGGATGACGCGGCTGTCGTCGCTCAGCAAAGCCTTGGCCATGGCTGCCACCTCGGCGTCGGAAATCGTCGGCAGCACCTGCTGTACCAGGCGGTACTCATAGGCGATCCCCGGGCTTGGCTCGCCGTTCAAGAAATGACGGACGTACTCCTCCGCGTAGGATCCGCTTTCGGTCTTGTCGCGCTCGGCATACGCGCGCTCGTAGAAGGATTGCATCCATTTCTTGGCGCGCTCCACCTCCGATGCGTTGAAGCCGAATTCCTTGACGCGGTTCGCCTCCTGCACCAGGGTCGACACGCCGTCGGCGAGTTTGCCGTCCTCGACCGACGCTCCCATCGAGAAGGTCGCCACATCGTTGTTCAACGTCCCGCCGCCGACGCCGGCGCCGAGGAATTTCGCGTCGGCGTGGCGAGCGAGTTCGGTGAAGCGCTCGTCCATGATGTGCTCGAGGATCCGTTCCACGAGATCGCGGCGGTAGTCCGACACCTTGTCTTCGCTTTCGCGCGGCCGTTTGCGTTCGATCGACACCCCCGATAGCGTCAGCTCCGGATCGCTGACGACGCTCACCAGCGTTTCGGTATGGATCGGCACCGTCTTGTCGGGCATCGGCGCCGCCGGCGCACGATCTGTCAGCGGACTGAAAGTGGATTTGATGGCCGTTTCCATCGCGTTCGTATCGATGTCGCCGACGACGACCATCGCCATCCGTTCGGGCCGGTACCACGTGTCGTAGAAATCGCGCAGCCGTTGCGGCGGCGCACTGCGGATGACGTCGGGTTTGCCGATCGGCAGCCGGTTCGCGTAGCGCGACTTGTAGAAGAGCAGCGGAAACTGCTTGTCGCGAACTCGCGAGCTGGCGCCCAGGCCGAGGCGCCATTCTTCGATGACGACCGGCTTTTCTTTCGCGATTTCCTCGGCGCTCAGCGTCAGGCCGCCGGCGTAGTCGGACAGGGCGAGCATCGCCTTATCGAGGATTTCCGGCTTGTCGGACGGCAGATCGAGTTGATAGACGGTTTCGTCGAAGCTCGTATAGGCGTTGACGTGCGGGCCGAGCCGCGCTCCCACCGACTCGAAGTACGCGAACACGTCACCTGGTTTGAAATGCGTGCTGCCGTTGAATGCCATGTGCTCGATGAGGTGCGCAAGTCCGAGCTGGTCGTCGGCTTCCATCAGCGATCCGGCTTTGACTGCAAGTCGCATCGACACGCGCTGCGCCGGTCGGCTGTTCTTGCGGATGAAGTACGTCAGGCCGTTCGGCAGCTTGGCGGTCTTGACCGCCGCGTCCAACGGCATTGTGTCCTGAAGGTTGAGCGGCGGCTGGGCCGGCGCCTGGCCCAGCAGGGCCACCCCGACCAGCGACGCGATCATCGGTGTGAGAAGGGAGCGCAAGACCGTGCGCCGGCAGCTTCGGAAACTCATTCGCTAATATTAGGACATGGGTGACGATTTCGAGACGGTGATCATGAGCGCCTGCCGCACGCCGATTGGGGCGTTTGGTGGCGCGCTGAAGGACCTGTCCGCTTCCGAACTGGGTGCGGTCGTGATTCGCGAGGCGATCGGACGCGCGGGCGTCGCATCGGCCGATATCGGCGACGTCGTGATGGGCTGCGTGCTTCAGGCCGGCGCGGGAATGAACGTCGCTCGTCAGGCGGCTATGCAAGCCGGGCTGCCGGTCGAGGTGCCCGGCATGACCGTGAACCGGGTATGCGGGTCCGGTCTGCAGGCGGTGGTGCACGCCTTCGAAGCGATCAGGGTCGGCTATGTGGACACGATGGTCGCAGGTGGAACGGAGTCGATGTCGAATGCGCCGTACCTGCTCAAGGGCGCTCGATGGGGCTATCGGATGGGCAACGCCGATGCGATTGATTCCATGTTGAGCGAAGGGCTGACGTGCGCAATCGCGAACTGTCACATGGGCATTACGGCCGAAGAAATCGCCGCACGCTACAGCGTGTCGCGCTGCGACCAGGACGCTTTTGCCGCAGAAAGCCAGATGCGCGCAGTCGCGGCAATCAAGGAAGGTCGTTTCAAGGATGAGATCGTGCCGGTGAACATTCCACAGCGAAAGGGCGAGCCGGTCGTGTTCGACACCGACGAATATCCTCGGGCCGGTACGACAGCAGAGAAGCTCGCCCAGCTGAAACCGGCATTCAAGAAAGAAGGGACCGTCACCGCCGGTAATGCGTCGGGCATCAATGACGGCGCCGCCGCACTCGTCGTCACGAGCGGGGAGAAAGCCAAACGATTGCAGCGCAAGCCGCTCGCGCGGATCCTGTCGTACGCGTCGACCGGCGTCGATCCGCGCGTCATGGGCATGGGTCCGGTGCCCGCCGTGAAAAAAGTGCTGGAGCGCGCGCAGCTGAAAAACGAGGACATCGATCTCTTCGAGCTCAACGAAGCGTTCGCCGCACAGTCGCTCGCGGTGGTCCGCGAGTTGAAGCTCGATCCCGGCAAGGTCAACGTCAACGGCGGAGCAGTCGCCCTCGGCCACCCGATCGGTGCGAGCGGAGCCCGGGTGCTGACGACGCTCGTTTACGCGCTGCGCGCGCGGCGGCTCCGCTATGGGGTCGCGTCGCTGTGCATCGGCGGCGGCATGGGGATCGCGATGGCGGTGGAAAACATTCACGCCGGCCGGAATTAGCGGTCTCGAGGAACTTTCGCAGGCCGACCTTCGTCACAAGGCCGTAATGATCCGTACGGCCGGGGCGGCCGCGTTCGTACTGTTCTGTGCGTTGCTGCCGCGGACGCTCGCGGCGCAGCCCGTTCCGGATGTCATCGTCCGCGAGATCGTCATCAAAGGCGCGCACGAGCTGGCCGACGAGGCGGTTATCGAAGCCGCACGGGTTCGGCGCGATCAGCCGCTCCCGGTCACACTTGATAAGCTCGACGAGCTCGCCGATCGCGTGCGTGAGCGCTACCACGCCGAAGGCTACAGCTTCGCAACGGTCATGGCGGCGTTCGACGAGGCGAGCGGTGCACTCGAACTGACGATCGATGAAGGGGTCGTCGGCGGCGTCGAGTTCACGGGAGTCGACGATCGGCTGAAGCGGATGTTTGCCGAGCAGTTCGCCATCCGCGCCGGCGATGTATTCAATCGCAAGCGCGCTCGGCAAGCGCTCGAGGTGCTGCTGGAGCAGACTCGCGGAGCGGTCCGCCCGGGACACGTCGTTCCGAGCGGCGGCACGTTTTACGACAGCCGCGAGCTGTCCGCGAAGTCGGGGCGCGGCGGAACGTTCGACCTGGTCGATCGCGGCGGCGAACGGATTCTGGTCGTCGGTCTGGATGAAGCGGCGGGACGGTTCAAGCTCGTTCCCGATCTTGGCGAGCGCGAGGACTGGTTCACCTCGGTCGACGGCTTCGTGCCATCACTCGGCATGGGCGTCGCGGTGTTTGATCACCAGACCTTCAACCATGCTTACGTCGCGGGCCACCTCTCGTATCGAACCGCATCCAACACCGGCGGCTATGCGATTGGTTTCGAGCGGCCCTTTCTGACGGCGCGGAAGCTGTTCATCGGCGGTGAAATTCACGACCTCACCGCCAGCGACGATCTCTGGCGGGTGTCGTCGCTCGAAGCGAGCCTGTCGGCGCTCGGACCGCGCCGCAGCATCCGCGACTACTACCGCCGTGAGGGGATTCAGATTAACGGCGCTTATCGGCCGCTGCCGTTCTTCGAATTGCTCGGATCGTGGCGTTACGAGCATCACCACGCGCTGCCGGTCGAGAGCGACTTCAGCTTCTGGAATGGCGACGACCCATTCCGGCCGAACCGGCCTGCGCAGGAGGGACACCTCAGCGCTGTGGTGTTGGGCGCTTCGCTCGACGGCGACGGGTATGCTCGAGAGTCGCTCGACAGCAGCTATCGCCGCCATCAGCTCGATTCGCTATTCGGGATCGCGCTGCCCGAGCGGACCCGTTCACGCGACCTCTCGCCGGTCTGGCGTATCGATTGGACAACGGAAATCTCCGCGCCCGACGCCTTCGGGAGCGACTTCGATTTCACGCGGACGATCGTCAACGCGCGTGTGCGGAAAATGCTGTCGCCGCACCAGGATTTTGGCGCCCGTTTCATCCGCGGCT
>Ga0066903_100003575_pt1 | contig 12760 bp, 6 predicted proteins | sample PanSoiMetaGPlot1_FD_67491 | JGI IMG/M metagenome (GOLD analysis project Ga0066903, IMG submission 67491) | Tropical forest soil microbial communities from Panama analyzed to predict greenhouse gas emissions - Panama Soil - Plot 1 (version 2) | ecosystem: Environmental > Terrestrial > Soil >... | reverse complement strand
GTACCGAGTGTGAGGAGAGCATAGTCCCAGTCGAGGCTATCGTCAGCGGTGGGATTGTATTCCTGGCGTATTCTGGGTTTCGACGCAAGGGCGTATCGGTCGAAGGGCTCGTCGAGATCATTGAGTGCGGGAATGACGGTGACCGTGTACTGCTGCATGTTCTTATATGCGTCGTACACGACATGCGCGGCCGTCAGAACATGCTTGCTCGAAACCAGCACGCCTGTACCGCTTCCGGCAGGGCGTCCTCTGCTGTCGGCAATGTCGATTTTGCAGATCCAGCGCCACGGCACACCGGTCGTGTCCTTCACCCGAACGCGGTTGTCTCCGGCGATGATGCCTGGCTCCTCGAACTCGAATTCATCTGAGTGCGCATATTCGTTCAGATGTGCAAAGTTGTTTTCGAAGGCCTCGCTTTCCGTCTCCCCGATACCAGGCGGCGCCCACTGCAGCTCGAACGCGCTCAGGTAGGCGCTCTCCACTTCCAGAGTTCCATGGTGCACTCGCCGGTCTTCTCCGTCTCGCCCGCTAGAGACCTCCCTGTCGAGAAATGGCGATTCAAGTCCTTGGAATAGCTCGGATCGCAAAGTCGAATTTTTCTCGTCGTCGGAAGCCATCGGTTGTGCTTTCAGGGTTATCTGACAGCCACTTTGCCGGCTTTGACATCGTTACCCGTAATCGGCGTCCAATGAGTAATGATGGTGTTCATTGCGCCGGACAAGTTGTTGGGGAATGTCGGATCGTAAAACGCGCGCGCGGCTCCCGGCACTTGAAGCGTGCCTGTCTCGATGGCGATGAGCACAGCAGAGATGGAGTCGGCAATCTGAAAGTAGTGATCTGCCAGTCCGTTGGCGGGAAGACCAACCATTTGAGCGATCTTGAAGAGGACCTGCTCTGGAGTGGAGCCTTCTGCCCGGAGGTCACGGATGATCGGAAGATTGCTGTTTTCCAACGTCATATGAAACCACGACATCATCGACACCATGTAAAACTCTTCCCGCGACAGGTTGCCGAACCGTCTGCGGTCAAGGAGCATGCTGTTCAACGTGCGCGCGAGATCCTCAAGCTTGGCATCGTCGGTTGGATTGGGCCCACTTGTGGTCGCCCGATTGATAAACCCGATCCAGGTCTCTCGTAACAATTCTTCAAATCTGGTGACAAACTCCTTGTTCGCTGCAGGAACTTTCACATACGTATAAGGCGAATTGTCGTCGTTGCCGTGGTTCAGATCCATGCCGAACATCCGGTAATAGGCTTGACGCTCCGTGGTGTCGATGGACGGGCGGATGTAACTATTGATGGTTGTGATCGAAAACGGCGGTGGATCTCGAAAGAAGAGTTCTTCGGTGTTCCGCAGCCAACGTTGGGTGTCTTCCCGTGGCACTCCGAACTTTTCGCCGTGCAGGAATTCGTGGACGACCCGTCGAAAGATCGGCCGGATGCGGGTGTTCCCGATCATGTAGGCGTAGATCAGATGGTCCCACCTTACTCCAGGCGTTCCGCGGGCGCTCAGCGTGCTCGTGAGAACCGCCGTAAAAGGGGCCGCAGGGTCAGGGCTAGCACCTGCCAGGCTGGGCGGCGTCAATACCGGCAAAGGCATCTGTGGGATCGCTAAGCCGGGGGTATCGCTCCGGTGGTCAGGCTGACCGGTCGGAGTGGGTGCGAGATTCACTCTGAGGTTCCACGCCTGTTCGAGCAGCGCGGTCAACTCCGCGGGATGCAAGTCAGTCAATAGGGCGGCGCCGTTGGTTACTTGAGCGGCGAGATTTCTAAACATAGCGGGCCTCCTTATGTTTGAGATGGATTTGCTGTCGTCGTGACACTAACGATATTGGAGGCTGTCTCGCCTCTGAAATTGAAGGTGACTAACTGATACCGGTAGGTGGTATTGCCGGAAAGACTGACATCCCGGAAAGAGCGCACGTTAGGCGAGAGCTGGCTGATTTCGTCGAGGTCATTGCAGTAAGCACCTTCACATCGCTTAACAATGTAGCCATCCGCGTTGGCAGTATTATCTGTCCACGTGAGTTCAATCTCCGTTAGTGAGACCGGTCTTGCCACGATCGTGAGGGCAGCTGGAACAGACTTGAATTTCAGTCCGGCGACAATGTCGTTGAACTCATCGACTGCGATTTTCGCCGCACCGTCAAAGGGTTTCGGCGCTTCGTTCTGCAACTGGTTTCTAAATGTCGAAAAGACGTGCTCGAGTGTACTCAAAACCCTGTGCATGTCGGAGCCGCGCGCGTCTTGCGCCTCACTCGTCCGTTCTTCTTCCTTTGGATTATCTTTGGTTGGCATCGTACAGTCCTTTCGTTATGTTTAGGCGGTTTGCAACGTTCCGCCGAGTCTTAAAAGCCATTCTTCCGGTTGTGCGAAAGTATCTAGTTTTTTTTCTGGCGTAGTGGCGATGCGCAATCCGCTCAGCGCCAGTAACCGTAGGGCTTCTGTCCAAATCCAGTGCATCGAGGTATACAGTGCCTGGCCCAGTTGTCGCTCCATCGCCAAGAGTGCTTCGGGTTTGACACGTTCTGGATTGATCAAGGCGGCGAGGGGGCGTCCGTTAAAGGCCCTCATCGGTTCACGCAATGTGATCTGAACGATCCGCGGAAGCAATTGGAGCGAAGCCTCCAAAAGCGCTCGCGTTGCGCCTTGCGCCCTTTGCAGCGGATACAGTTGCATCCATGCCTGTGCGAGGTCGTCCCATGGACCCCCACCATAGAATTGTCTGCACATCTCGACCCCGAGCAACACCCGGATATAACTGATCGGATGAGGGTCGCCGAGCGTGTGCCTTAAGACAATTGCCTCCTCAGCAGCCAGGACATCGTGCAGCGCTGCCACGCTGGCGTATCCCGTGTGGACAAAGGCAAACGCGTCCGCACCAATCTCGGAAGCCCAGCCCGCCCATTCCTGGGACACGCCTGCGGGCGCATCCGTCAGGCCGGTAGCAAGCATAGAGGCCAATTCTTCATTCCAGCCGACCACAGCCGCCGCTTGATGGCCTGCCTCGTGGATCAGCGCAGTGTTTCGCAGCAGGTTGTGATGCGTGATCTTGATGGCGGCGACTGGATTTACGCCTGTGCCGTCCCAGAGGCGCAGGTTGGCGCGCAGGACCGCGGCGCCGATGCCTTTCTCGAAATAGCTGAGCGCACTCGGAGTGGGCTTGCCCAGCTGATCGAGAAGCAACGCCATGCTCCGGTATGCGAGTATGTCGCATGCCTTCAGGTAACCGCCGATCTTGAGGTTGGTGCGTGTGTTGATCGCATCAGCGAAAAAAAACAGTGTGGTTTCGACGCGTGTGTATCGATTACGAAAGTTCAGCAACTGTTGGCGCACCGTCAGGAGATCGGCAGGCGAAACCGCTGCGGTGAACGCGGCCTGCAAGCGATCGCCCTCATGGACCAGTTGTGCGACCACTGTGGTGAGGTGCCGTCGAATGGACAGCCCCAGATAGCTTTCCAGGCTCTGCCACGCGCTATGCGACGCCAGGTCGTCCAGGTCACTAAGTCGGGCTGCTGCTTTTGTCCAGTGCGTTACTTGGCGGCTCAACTGGACCTTGATGGCCGTTTGCAGATCAGCCACGCTTGCGCCCCGGGTGAATTCTGAGCGTGACCGTCGGGGCGCCCTCAGGTAGCTTAAGACTGGCCAGCGAGGTTTTTGCCTTGAGTGCCTCGCCCAGTTCGCGGAATCCTGGAGGATTATGCAAAATGATGACGAGCGTGACGCCGTCGGCGGTGTCGTCGGCAGCCCGAATGAACTCCTGGGCATGCTTGGGTAGATGTTCGGCAAGACCCTTCACAACCCACTCCGTCACCCTGTGCCTGAGGGCCTTGGGAACAAGAGAGGACAGCCGGTTGAGAGCATTCGCCGGTTGACCAGGTACCACGGCGCCGTGAACGATCTTAAGAAGTCCCAGATTGGCGGCGAAGGCGCGGTTCACCCCGCGATGGATAAAACGGTGCAACCGCTCGATCACTACTCCCATGTGAGCGTGCTGCCGCAGCTTCACGGCGATCTCCTGGGCGCGAACTTCGCTCAAGTAAAGACGCGCGACGATCTCGTTCTTTGGAAAATGGAAAACAAATCGGCTTCGGGAGCGGTGGCGCACGTGAACGCGGCCTCCCGGTGTGGGAACCATCAGCGGACGTTTGCCCGGAATGTCGAGATAGTAGAAACGCTGTCCGACCTGCGGCGCCGTGGGGTCGCCAGTCTCGCCTTGGACATCCCGGCCCAACTCCGGTTGGTCCAACAACAGGGCGGCGGCATCGCGGGTAAGGGGATGGAGCTGGTTGTGTCCATCTTCGCCGTTGACCTTGGTGATGACTTGCTCCCCTCGAACGATGTCCGACAACCGCATACCGGGCATGGCTTCGTAGAGATGTACCTCGGCCTGCACTTCATCACCGGGCGCGATTGCGTATTGTTCTTCCAGAGCCTCTCCGACGGTGTTGCCATCAAAGGTCTCGAGACTGGAGAGCTTGTAAGGAGAAATTTGGGTAATGATTCTCGGACCGAGGCGCTTTTTGTATCGTCTGCCACAGCGATACCAAAACCCTCCGCGATGTTCTCTCAGCTCAGGCCGGCGGCGATAGGTATCCTCCGACAGAACCGGTGGCAGATTTGCAGCAGCGGCTTGTTCAAATGCTTCGAGGGTCGCGCCTTCAAGAAGTTCCTGGTTGTCGAGGACGTAGTCCGGCATCGCCGCCACGCGCCGTACAGTCTCCTCGACTGTGGATGCCACGGCTGACGCGGCAGCCCTTGACTCGCCTTGAGGTGTCATTTCCAACTGGAGCAGGCGCAGTCCGGCATCCACGATCGCCTTCGACAAAGCAGGTGCGTACTGAGGACCTATAAATTTCTGAATGAGTCTGGCCAGGAAGCTGGCCAGAAAATCCAGGACTCTTTGACGACCGGCGAGCCTGAGCCCGATCTTCAAGACGGGCAGGAGAGCAGGAATGAAGTTCTCTACCTGCGGCGTCGGGTCCTCACCTTCCTTCAACTGTCCCAGACTGTCGATGAAGCGTTCCCTGGCAAGCTCCAGTTCCGCCATAGGGTAGGTCTCTGGCGCCATGGGTGGATTGATGGCCTGGGCAACCTCGAGTTCTTGCTCTGCTTCAGTTTGTGCAAACAGGAGGTTGGCGGCATGTTGATTAAACTCGTTTTGAATCTCCGTGATCTCACTTGTCTGGTTCGCTTCGGATTCGGCGCCTTCGCTCTCTTCAAATTCCTTCAAAAAGGGCAGTTTGTCCCGGAGCAACCTGGCCATCGGCTGAAGTTGAGCTGGTAAATATTTAATCGCCTGATCCGTAACACGCTTGACCAGCGGCTTGACCAAACCGAGGAGCTTGTTGAGAATAGGCCCCAAACCCCACTTGGCTACAGCGCTGGCAGCGTTTTTTGCCAGATCCAGGCCCTTGCTGACTACTTTCTTAAAGACGTTTTTGAGTCCATCTAACCACTGCTCAAAGTGTGGTGCCATGTCAGCGGAGGGTTGGTACCTGTCGACGATCGTTTCGACTTCGTCCTCGCCAAGCGTATTTATGTCGCGTTGGCCAAGTTCACTGGCGAGCGTTCGAACCATCGTCTCTGCCTCTGCGACGAGGGGAGCAAAGTGCTGGTTCAGAAGCCGCTCCGCCTGATACCCGGCGGTGCGCGGGTCCTGTTGTTCGTTTGCAAAGTTTGTCTGGTAGATCCCCGCCGCTTCGTCTACGAGATTTGAGAGCGCCTCATTGAATTGTTCATCGTAAAGCTCATTCACAAACGAGACATATTCTTCCGTTTGCGCGTCTAATCTGTTGGCTTCCTCGAACTCATAAACCGCCAGGAACGGGCTCACGGTCTGAGGTCGTGCGGATACCTCCTCCGCGCGAGCCGCGACCTCCTCCTCGTTGAAACTTCTCACATCGAGAAACGGTGATTGATTAGTCATCGACGTACTCCTCAAAAATACTTGAGCGCGTTCATGCCGCGTTCTGACCGGTCGGAACGCTTTTGCCTCTGTTTTGTCACGGCATTTTAGCTGCTATTCACTCACACCACGGGAGATGACGTAAGCTTCGCGAGCCGCAAATCAGGGATAAAATTTTGGACAAGAATAAATAAGGTCGGGGCAGTTTAGGGATGCGAAAGCTATTTGTCAATACATTTCGGATTAACCCGTCCCGTTTGCTTCAGGGCATGTGGCGGACGCGGCCAATGCTGTGTTTTTCATCGCATCTCTTGGTATCAAGCCACTCCGGCGTCAGCATGATTTTCGGGAAAATTCCGGAGCTTTAATTCGGAAAATCCATTGTACGCGCGGTCTATGACCGCGCGTATTTCGTTGAATCCAGGAAAAACGCGCGGTCATAGACCGCGCCTACAGAATTTGGCGCGTCTTCGCGGGATGTCCGCGAAGTTTCTGCGAATATTTCTGTTAGACTGTCGCCACTATGTCAACCCCAGCATCGCTTGCTAAAGTTCTCGCGCTTTCGACTCTGCTTTCTTTGACGAGTAGCGGACTTGTCCAGCCGGCGCCCGGTCAAACGGCGCCCAAGGCACAAATCGCTGCGGCCAATAAAGCACGTGGATTTTCCGATACGGGCAAAGTGGCGATCACGAAACAACTGGAAGCTGCCGTCAGTCGCGGTGACACGCCCGGCGTCGTCGCACTGGTCGTGGACCGAGATGGAGTGATCTATGAGGGTGCCGCGGGCAAGGCGGATGCAGGCCGAAACGTCGCAATGCCGGTCAATGCCATTTTTTCGATAGCTTCAATGACCAAGCCGGTCACATCGGTCGCCATCATGATGCTGTTCGAACAGGGCAAGCTCAAGCTCGACGATCCAGTGTCGAAGTATATTACCGGCTTCGATAACCTGCAGGTGATCACCAAGTTCAACGAGAACGATGCAACGTACGAAACACGCCCGGCCCGGCGGCCCATGACGATACGTCATCTGCTGTCACACACATCGGGTATCGGTTATGCGTTTACGAATCCCATCGAGTACCGGCTGACACAGAAAACTGGCAGGGGCGAATGGGAACTACCGCTTCTGAGCGATCCCGGCGAGAAATGGAACTACAGCGCCAGCACTCGAGTCCTGGGATTTATCGTCGAGAAAATAACCGGTATGCCGCTCGAGACCTGGTATCAAGAACACATCTTCAAGCCGCTGGGTATGGTGGACACATCCTACGCGGTGCCCGCTGAAAAACAATCGCGCGTGCCGGCGCAGTATAGCCGATTCACCGGCAAGCTCGTCGAGCAGCCGAAGACGCCGATTCCATCAACGCCGGCTCCGCCTTTCCGCGGCGACGGTGGGCTCTACTCGACCGTGCAGGACTACTCGAAATTCATGCAGATGTTGCTGAACGACGGCCGTCTCGGCTCGGTGCAAATCCTTAGCAAGAACTCCGTGAAGTTGATGGGTGAGAACAACATCGGGACCATCTTTGTCGAGCAGCAACCCGATGCCGACAAACAGCGGACCAAGCCGTTTCCACTCGGTGCGGGCAAGGACAAGTTCGGACTCGGTTTTCAAATTGCGTCAAATGACCCGCAGTATGCGAATTTCCGCAGCCCTGGAAGCATGAGCTGGGCAGGCATTTTCAATACGGAATTCTGGGTGGATCCGGTGAAACACATCGGTGGCGTGCAGATGATGCAAGTCCTGCCCTTCTACGACGATGGCGCGATCCGCACGCTCCGCGATTTTGAAGAAGCGGTCTATCGAGAACTGCGTTGATCGTGATCAGCGCACGCCGCGCTTATTCGGCCTGTCCTCGTTCACACTGGAAGCCGGCTTAAAGCAAACCCAATTCGTCACGCAGCCTTCTTGTCTTCGCTAGTCGCGATCGCGATAGGTTGATATATCACAAAGGAGGTCGCATCACCGACGAGAGCTGTATAAACTTGATTCCCCGCAAAACCCCTGTTATTGTGCCGCGCAACAATTAGTTTCGACATTCCAGTTCAGTTTTTTCGCGCAACGACTCTTTTCACATTCCTCAAAGGGAGGTGTGGGTGAATCGCATTTGGTTCTTTCTTCCGGTTGGTTTGCTTACCTTTTGTCTGGCGGTCACCAGCGCTCGCGCGCAGGGGACCACTGCTCAAATCAGCGGCTCGGTGAAGGATCCGAGCGGTGCTGTTCTGCCGGGCGTCGAAGTCAGTGTGACGCAAACGGCGACTGGCGCCAAAAGATCCACGATCTCGAATGAAACGGGCAACTTCGTCCTTGCCAGTTTGCCGCTTGGACCCTACGTGCTTGAAGCAACGCTGCCCGGCTTCAAGTCATACATGCAAACCGGACTTGTCCTGCAGGTGAATGACAGTCCGGTCATCAACGTTGTCCTTCAAGTCGGTCAGGTTTCCGAACAGGTCGAAGTTGAGGCCAACGGGGCATTGGTGGAAACGCAAAAAACGGCTATCGGACAGGTCGTCACAAACCAGGAGATCGCGGAGTTGCCGCTTAATGGCCGCGATCCGCACGAGCTGATATTTCTGGCAGGCATGGCGACCGCTCCGGGAATCGGTTCGATGAATTCCATACGCAATTACCCGACGGTCGTTGTCTCCGTTGCGGGCGGCAATGGTGACGGCGTCTCGTTTCTATTGGATGGTTCGATCTGGCAGGATCCTTATAACAGCCTGAGCATGCCGCTGCCATTCCCGGACGCTCTCCAGGAATTCAAAGTGGAGACCAGTGCCATGCAGGCGCAGTACGGATTCCACGCAACGGCAGCGGTCAATGCTGTAACGCGTTCGGGGAGCAACGATTTCCACGGCGATTTGTTTGAGTTCGTGCGGAATTACAAATTCAATGCCCGTGACGCGTTCGCGACAAAACGCGACACCTACAAACGGAATCAGTTTGGAGGCGTCTTCGGCGGTCCGATCAAAAAGGACAAAGTGTTCTTCTTCGGCGGTTATCAGCGGACATCGCTTCGATCCGACGGCGTCCAGAACACCGCCTTCATCCCGACGCCCGCCGCACTGGCCGGGGATTTCAGCGGCCTTGCCTCGCCGAATTGTAACAATGGCAGCCAAAAAACTCTGCCCGCGAATCTGGGGTTTTCTTCGACCAACCAGATTGACCCGGCTAAGCTGGATAAGGTGGCCGTGGCCATCGCGAAGACACTTCCAGTCACGACGGATCCGTGTGGCCGCACCCTCTATGGTCTGGTCGCAAATCAGGATGAAGACCAGGTCGTCGCCAAACTCGACTATACGATCAACCCGAAGCATTCCATTTTCGGCCGCTACATGCTGGGAAGGTTAAATTCGGGCTCAACGTTCGATGGGAAAGACCCGCTTTCGATCAATACGTACGGTTATCAGGATTTCGACTACGGGATCAACATCGGACACACTTATCTGATCAATACGAATATCGTCAATTCGCTCCGCCTCTCCGCCAATCGGACCAACATTGTCAAACTGAGTGACAATTACAAGAGCTGGGCGGACTTTGGAGCGAATGTGACTCCGCTGGCCGGGAACATGATCGCCATTGCGGCGGGCCCTGCATTCCTCGTCGGCGGCGGAGCGGCCTCGCCCGGCGCTCAACACAATGGACCGATGCCTTCGATTCTCGACGACGTCAGCTGGGTCAAGGGAACACATCAAATCGCCTTTGGTGGGGCCATCTATCAGCAGCGGCTGAACTATTGGTCCGGTGTCAATGCCGTGGGTACAGCGACCTTCGACGGATCGAGGACCGGACAGGGAATGATTCTGGCTGACTTTCTGATGGGATTGCCGACAAGCTTCAACCACGGCACGAGGTACGGGTTCTACACGCGGCAGTTCTACGATTCCTTGTACATGCAGGACAGCTGGAAGATTCATCCGCGACTGACCTTGAACTATGGTCTGCGCTGGGAGCCGTATCTGTCGCCTTACAACGATCGCGGCGAGAACGAACACTTCGATATGGATCTCTTCAAACAGGGCGTCCATAGCAAAGTATTCGTGAATGCCCCTGCGGGATTGATTTTCCCCGGGGATCCACAGTACACGAGCGGAAAGTATTTCAATGGTCCCCGATGGGCCAAATTCTATCCGCGCTTTGGGCTCGCCTGGGATCCTGAAGGTAAGGGCCGCATGACCATTCGGGCGGCGTATGGGATGTACGGAGATCGCGCCATGATGCTCGCTGGAACTCAGATGTACTTCTCTGCGCCATTCGGAAATACAGTGAGCAGCAACTCTGGTCCGAATCTCACCGATCCATGGTCTACATATTCGGGCGGCGTGAATCCTATGCCTGCAATTGCGGCTCTGCAGGGCGTTGGGGCATACAACCACAGTATTCCATTTGCTCCTGCCGGCACGTATGTCACTACGAAGATGAATGACTTCAATCCGGTATACATGAACCAATGGAATTTGAACATTCAAAGACAAATCGGGGAGAACTGGCTGGTGACGGCGAATTATGTGGGCAATAACACGATTCACATGATCACCACGGAAAACATCAACCCGGCCATCTATTTCCCGACCCAGACGTACACGGTGTCCAACAACAACACTTTTCCTACTTGCACGTTGCCGAATGGAGTAGTCGCCACGGGAGCAGCATTACCCCCGGGAGTATTAACCGGAGAGTGCTCCACGACAGCAAATCAACAAAGCCGGCGGCTTCTGAATTTCATTGGCTCAGAAGGGAAAAGCTACGCCGGAATCGGGTTAATCGATGACGGCGGAACGGCGAGCTATGAGGCTCTGAATCTTTCGGTTCAGAAGCGGATCAGCGGCGGCCTTTCAGGGCAGGCGAATTACACCTGGTCGCACTGCATCAGCGATGTTTATGCAGATAACCCGACTGCAGGCGGCGTTTCCCCACCAAACAATCGGCGCCAATTCCGCGGCAATTGTCTCGGCATCGACCGCCGCCAGGTTTTCAGCTCGAGTATGGTGGCAACAACGCCGAAATTCTCCAATCCGACGCTTCGCAACGTAGCAGGCAACTGGCAGTTTGCGCCGTTATTGAGCATCTCGTCAGCCCAGTTGTTCACGGTTTTTGCCGGTACCGACCAGGCACTGACGTCGGTGGCGAACCAGACCCCGAACCTGGTCGATCCTGGCGCTGTATATCCGAGCAACCAGACCGCCAATAACTGGATCAATAAAAATGCCTTCCGTGCGGCCGCACCCGGTACGTACGGCAATGTGGGATATAACACGTTTAAAGGGCCGCATACGGTTCAATTGAATATGGCAGTGTCACGGACTTTTGCGATTCGCGAACGGACGTCGATTCAAGTGCGTGCGGAAGCCTTCAACCTTCCCAACCACGTGAATCTTGCCACTCCGGGCGCCGGAGGTCCGGGCGGTATCGGCCACGCCGTTTCACTTACGGCTCCAAACTTCTCGCAGATCACTAGCGACATCAGCGGCAACAGCGGGTTGAATTCCGGCGATTACCGGATTATCCAGTTCGCGATGAAGCTGATTTTCTGATAGGCTCCTCGCGCTGGATGAAACACAGAGACACAGAGATTTACTCTCTGTGTCTCTGTGTTTCACATGCAGCTTGAATATCGAGTTGTGTTAAATCCTTCCAAGCGTCACACCCATCTTCCCATTCTCGTTCTGTTGCTCGCGGGCAGCGGGTGCGCGGCGCTCATTTACGAGATCGTCTGGTCGCAATTGCTGCAGTTGGTGATCGGTTCCTCCGGCGTTTCCCTTGGGCTGCTGCTTGCTACATATATGGGTGGATTGTGCTTGGGCAGTATTCTGCTGCCTCGATATGTTCCTTCCCGTATTCACCCATTCAAACTTTATTCAGTTCTTGAATTCGGTATCGGTGCGTTGGGACTGCTGGTGCTGGTCGGGGTTCCTCTCGTCGCGCGCCTGTACGCCGTATTTGCACCGGACGCGATGACAGGGGGCTTGATTGCGCTGATTCTGAGAGGCGTCATCGCCGGCGCATGCCTCGTTCCACCGACGATGTTAATGGGCGGCTCATTTCCTGCGATTGCGCGTTGGCTGCAGACGAGCCCGGAAGGCGTCTCGTGGATGGGACTTCTTTACAGCGCAAACATCGCAGGCGCCGTAGTTGGATCGTTGACATCCGGATTTTATCTGCTCCGAGTCTACGACATGGCCACGGCAACATATGTCGCTGTTGCGATTAATCTGGCCGTAGGTATCGTCGCATTTCTCCTGGCGTCGCAAGCGGATTACACGAAAAGTCGAGAAACTGTCGCTCATGCCCGAGCCGCAAGAGCGAAGCGCGTTGGATTTGTATATGTCGCCATCGGAATTTCTGGATTGGCTGCATTAGGGGCGGAGGTTGTCTGGACACGCCTGCTATCCCTTCTGCTCGGTGGAACGGTTTATACCTTCTCCATTATTCTGGCCGTCTTTCTGTTTGGCTTGTGGTTTGGCACCAGCACCGGCGCGTTAGTCGGGCGACGGGCTGCGAACCCGGCTTTGGCACTCGCCGCGTGCCAGGTCCTTCTGGTGTTATCGATCGGATGGTCCGCTTACGCGCTGGCGTATTCACTTCCTTATTGGCCTGTCGACCCGTGGCTGTCTCTGCATCCCTATTTCAATTTCCAGCTCGATCTGGTCCGCTGTGTTTTTGTGATCTTTCCGGCCACTATTTTCTGGGGAGCCAGTTTTCCACTTGCCCTGGCAGCGGCTGCGGAACCGGGAGAGGATCCGGCGAAGCTGTCGGGAACGATCTACGCTGCGAACACTGCAGGCTCGATCGCGGGAGCGCTGGTCTTCAGTCTTGCCCTCATTCCAACGATCGGCACACGCGCC
>Ga0066903_100003571_pt1 | contig 12763 bp, 12 predicted proteins | sample PanSoiMetaGPlot1_FD_67491 | JGI IMG/M metagenome (GOLD analysis project Ga0066903, IMG submission 67491) | Tropical forest soil microbial communities from Panama analyzed to predict greenhouse gas emissions - Panama Soil - Plot 1 (version 2) | ecosystem: Environmental > Terrestrial > Soil >... | reverse complement strand
GTCGCCGTCGCTGCCCCAGACCACCGGCCCGATACCCGGCGGGTCAGCTGGGTCCGCCACCGGGCCGACCACCGCGGCGCCGGCACCGTCGGCGAAGATGATGCAGGTCGAGCGGTCAGTCCAGTCAACCCACTGGGACAGCTTCTCGGCGCCCACGACGAGTACGTTGCGCGCGGTGCCCGTGCGGACCGCATCGGAAGCGTTGGCCACGGCGTAGCAGAAGCCCGCGCACGCGGCGTTCATGTCGTAGGCGCCGGGCGCCATGACCCCGAGGCGCCTCGCGACTGTCGCGGCGGTGTTGGGGATCTGCACCTCGGGCGTACACGTCGCGACGATCACCAGGTCGATGTCGTCCGGCGAGAGCCCGCTCGCGGCCAGCGCCTTGCCGCCGGCCTGCACGGCCATGTCGGCGACAGTCTCGTCCGGACCGGCGATCCGGCGGCTGGCGATGCCCACCCGGCTGCGGATCCACTCGTCGTTGGTGTCCACGGTCTGCGCCAGCTCGTCGTTGGTAACCACCCTGGCAGGCTGGTAGCCGCCAAACGCGAGCACCCGCGCGCCCGCCTGACCCTCGGTGAGTCGCATCATGCCTCTTTCGCTGTTCGCCGTCGTGTCTAGTCCGCTGCCGTCGGCAGCAGGCGCAGGAGGGGCTGGCCGGCGCTGACGGGGTCGCCGTCCTCGACCAGCCATTCGATGACCTGGGCCGGGAACGTGGCCACGAGCGGCTGATCACCGCCGCGAACCTCGACCCGCCCGAGGTCGGTCTGCTGGCCCACCTCGCTGCCCGCAGCGGCTGCTGCGGGGTGGCCGTCCGGGGCCCGGAACACGCCCGCCGCGGGAGCCACCAGCAGCCGCCACTCGGGCGCGTGGTGATCGTCGTGACTGTCAGCGTGCTCGGCGAGCAGAGCGCGGGCGGCTTCGAGGTCGTCCGGTGTCTTGAGGGCCACCAGCCGGATACCGCGGAGGGCGCGCTTGGCCAGACCGGTTAGCGTCCCGGCCGGGGGCAGCTCGATGAGCGCGGTCACGCCGAGGGACTCCATCGTCTGCATGCACAGGTCCCACCGAACCGGGGAGCTGACCTGGTTGATGATCCGGTCAAGCCAGTCGGGCCCGGACTTCACCACGGCGCCGTCTCGGTTAGAGAGCAGCGGCCGGTCCGGGTCCTCCGCCTGCAGGCTAGCCGTTTCCGCGGCCAGCGCGGCCACGGCCGGCGCCATGTGATGGGTGTGAAACGCTCCGGCTACCGACAGCGGCCGCAGCCGGGCACCGGCGGGCGGGTGAGCGGCGAACGCCTCGAGCTGGGCCATCGTGCCCGCCGCGACGATCTGGCCGGCGCCGTTGACGTTCGCCGGGGTGAGCCCGTGCGCGTCGATCGCGGCGAGCACCGCCGCCTCGTCGCCGCCGAGGACTGCGGTCATGCCGGTCTGCTCGGCGGCCGCGGCCGCTGCCATGCCGCGCGCCCGCACGCGGACCAGGCGCATCGCCTCCTCGGGCGTGATCACGCCAGCCAGTGCGCCTGCCGCTAGCTCGCCGACACTGTGGCCGGCTACGGCCACCGACTGCCGGCTGACCGGGTGGGCTCCCGTGACTACCTGGTCGGTGGCCGCCGCGATGGCGGCGGCCACGAGCAGCGGCTGGGCCACCGCGGTGTCCTTGATCTCGTCCGCGTCGGCCGTGGTGCCACACCGGATGAGGTCACAGCCAGCCAGGTCCGACCACGCCCGCAGGCGGTCGGCGAAGCCGGGCAGCTCGAGCCAGGGGGCGAGGAATCCCGGCGTCTGGGCACCCTGGCCGGGCGCGGCGATAACAAGCATTGTCTAAGCCTGCACTGTAGGAGTCCGCCATATGCATGACGAAGCAGACGAAGTTTTGCCGCGAGTCTCTGTAAGAACTCTACAAGCTATGTTCCCTTGTGCGCGAGGCGGCCGAGGATGACGGCCGTCCACAACGTAAACCCGCCACGGCCGTCACTCGCAGTGACGCCGGTCAGCTCGGTGACCCGGCGCAGCCGGTAGCGGACCGTGTTCGGGTGCACGAAGAGCAGCCGGGCGGTGGCCTCCAGCGAGTTGCCTTGCTCGAGGTAGGTCATCACCGTGTCCAGGAGGGCGGTGCCGCCGCGCAACAGCGGCTCGTAGACCTGCTCGATCAGCATCGTGCGGGCCGAGTCGTCGCCGTCCAGGGCGCGCTCCGGGAGAAGGTCGGTGGCCAGGACTGGCCGAGGCGCCTCAGGCCAGCCATCGGCGGCGCGCAGCCCGGCGAGCGCAGCGCCGGCCGAGGCAACGGCCGACTGCAGGTCGGGTGCCGGGGGACCGACCACGACCGGCCCTGGCCCGAATCTGCCGGCAAAGTGCGTCGCCGCCGCCATCGGGTCTGCGGTGCCGCCGACGATCAGGAGCAGGCGGTCGCCGTGCACGCCGGCCAGCAGGTCGAGCCGGGCCCGGCGGGCGAGGACCCGGAACTCGTCGATCAGGCCCTCGGCTTCGCTGCCGCCGCGGGTCCCGTTCTCGGCTCCGGTCGTTCCGACGATCACGGTCACCGGGCTGAACGACCAGTTCAGTGCCGAAGCCCAGGACTGCAGGCCCGCATCCACCTCGCCGCGGACGAGGGACTCGACGACCAGCGCCTCCAGCCGGGCGTCCCATGCCCCGCGAGCCTCGGCCGTCCGGGCGTACACCTGTGCGGTGCCGAATGCGATCTCGCGCGTATAACGGAGCACCGCCTCGCGCAGCTCTGCCTCGCCGCCCGGTGCAGCCAGCTCGTCAACCTGGGACTCGACGACGTCGACGATGACGCGGACCATCTCAACCGCCTGCTGCAGGGAGACCGCTCTCGCCAGTTCTCTCGGGGCGGTGCCGAACACCTCGCCAGCGACGGCAGGCCGGGTGCGCTCGGGGTGCTTGACCCAGTCGACGAACGCGGCGACTCCTGCCTGGGCCACCAGGCCGAGCCAGGACCGGTGCTCGGCCGACATGGCCCGGAACCACGGCAGCCGGCGGTCCATCGCCACCATGGCGGCGGTGCCCAGCGCGCCCATCGCGGCGTCCAGCCGGGCGATCGTCTCGGCCCGCACCGGGGTGCGCTTCTGGGTGGCCGGCCTGCCGTCCGCCTGTGCCGCCATTTCTTCAGCGTGCCATGTCGGAAGCACTGACAAGGACGGTAGCGTCTGGCGCAGCCTGCGTCCGGCCGACGAGGGCCGCGACGAAGGCGGGCCATCGCGACCACGCGAGCAGGGCGGCCAGCGCTAGCACGATGGCCGTCCCGGCGGTCGTCCAGCCGATGCCGATCGCATCGGCGAGCGGGCCTTGCAGCAGCGCGCCGACTGGATAGCTCACCCCGAGCGCCACCTGGAAGAAGCTGATGACCCGCCCGCGGTAGGCCGGCGGCGCGTAGAGCTGGACCGTGGTGGACAGCCCGGACAGCACGGCGAGATAGACCAGGCCGACGAGGAACAGGGCGGCGATGCCCCACCAGCGTGACGGCGCAACCGCGTATGCCGTGAGCGCGACCGGCAAGAGCGCCAGGCTCCAGCCCAGCAGCGGCCCGCGCCCGATTCGGGTCGCCAGGGGCGCAAGCAGCAGCGCGCCAGCGACGGCGCCAAGGCCCTGGGCGGTGGTGAGCTGCGATGTCGCCGCCGCGACTGCGCCCGGCCCGCCGTGGCTGAGCTTGAGCGCCATGGCCGGGACAAGGGCGATGAACGGCGCGGCCACGAAGGCCACTACGCCGATCGCGATGATGGCCGCGCGGCAAGACGGCTGCGCCCGGGTGGCGGCCAGCCCGTCCCGCAGCGCGGCCAGTACGGATCCGGTGCGGCCCGGCGGTGGCGACAGCCGCACGAACAGCATCGCTGCCACGACGGCCAGGAAGGAGACCGCGTTGGCAATGAAGCTGGCGCCGAAACCGAACGCGGCTATGGCCGCGCCGGCCAGGGCCGGACCGACGATCCGGCCGGCGTTCCACTGCGCTGAGTTGAGCGAGCTGGCGGCCAGGAACTCCGAGCGCGGCACCAGGTCCGGCAGGATGGCCTGGCTGAACGGCATGATCAGGGCGGCCGCGCAGCCCTGGAGCGTGACGAGGCCGAGCAGCACCGCCGGGGTGCCATGGCCTGCGGAAACCAGCCCGGCCAGGGTGGCAGCTATCAGCGCCTCGGCGAGATTCCCGGCGGCGATCACCGGTCGCCGCGGCAGCCGGTCGGCGAGCGCGCCGCCGACGGGCGACAGCAGGCCGATGGGCAGGAACGCGCCCGCCGCCACCAGTACCGCCCAGCTCGCCTGCCCGGTCCGTGACACCACGAGCGCGCCGACGGCGACGGTCTGCATCCAGGTGCCGACGTTCGAGACCAGGCTGGCGGTCCACAGGACGGCGAAATTCCGGTAGCGCAGCGGCCGGAGCGCCGCGCCGGCATGGAGCTTCATCCGCTCCGTCGCATCAACTCGACTCCGATCACTGCCTCACCCTAGCCAGGGCAACCATGCCGTGATCACTCACATTCCGGCGGCGTGCGGCGCCCGTGGTGCCGGCGCAGCCGCCGATGCGCGCCACCGAGAATGCTTGTAAAATGCAGAAGCTCGTCTTTACAATCTACGGGTGACCGAGATCAGCGTCATCGCCGCGCTCGACGATCCGGTCCGGTTCCGTCTCTACGACTATGTTTGTCGGCAAGATCACGAGGTAGGCCGGGACGAGGCGGCCGCCAGCGTCGGCATCCAGCGCGGCACGGCTGCCTCGCACCTGGACAAACTCGCGGCAGCCGGACTGCTAAACGTGACGTTCAGGAGGCCGGCGGGCCGCTCCGGGCCCGGCGCGGGCCGGCCAGCCAAGCTCTACTGCCGATCAGACGCGGAGCACCAGGTGAGCGTGCCGCCGCGAGATTACCGGGCTGCCGCGGAGATCCTGGCTGAGGTCGCTGAGGTAACTGGTGCCGAACCTGCCGTGCAGCGCGTGGCCAGGCGGCGGGGTTCTCAGATTGGCCGTGCGGCTAGGGCAGCGAACCCGGCCGCCGGCGCAGCGGATCTGGTGGCGGCCTGTCTGGCCGCGCAGGGTTACCAGCCATGCGTGGACGGACCTGTCATCCGGCTGCGTAACTGCCCGTTCCACGTGCTAGCCGACCAGCACCCGCCGTTGATCTGCGGCATGAATCTCGCGCTCGTCCAGGGCCTGCTGGAAGCCGCGGCGGCGAGCGGGCTGGCGGCCCGCCTCGATCCTCAGCCTGGCGACTGCTGCGTCGTCGTCGAAAGATCTAAAGATGTCCGAGCTTGATTTAGAAGCGAGAGCCGACTGGAGGGCCGCGTGACCGGATGGCAACTCGCACAGCTCAACGTGGGGGTTCTCCAGGCCCCGCTCGACAGCCCGCAGCTCGAGGACTTCATCGCGAACCTCGAGCAGGTAAACGCGATCGCCGACGGTTCGCCGGGATTCGTCTGGCGGTTGCGGGACGCCGGTGGCAACAATGCGACCGGCTTGCGACCGCGCGGGCCCGATCTGCTCGTGAACATGTCGGTCTGGGAGACGCTGGAATCGCTGCGCGCGTTCGTGTACCGCACCGGCCCGCACCTCGACATGCTGCGGCGGCGTCGCGAGTTCTTCCGCCCCCTCGATGACGCCCACCAGGTCCTGTGGTGGATCCCCCGCGGCCACATCCCGGATCTGGACGAGGCGTTGTCGAGGCTGGACCTGCTTCGGCGGGACGGCCCGGGCCCAGCGGCCTTCACCTTCCGCGAGCCGTACCCGCCGCCGGTGATGACTCCGGCCGCCGGCACGGCGCGAGAGCTGTAACCGCGCCCTGACCGCACGGACTTGCGCGCGGCGCTGCACGCGAGAAGATGCTGGCGTGACCGCAAAGTCCGTCGTGGCGGTGTTAGTGGCGTCGCTGGCCTGTCTGGCTGGCTGCTCGAGCGGCTCGGGGCAGGCTCGCGCAGCGGCGCCTGCGTGCCATCCGGCATCGCCGCTGACGCCGAGCCAGTCGGGTTTCCCTCAGGTGCAGGGCACCGGTGCGGGCGTCTCCTTGTGGGGTCTGCTCCTGTATGCCCGCCGTGGTCCAGCCCGAGTTAACGAGGAAGTGAAGATAGTCTGGCGGATGTCCGGGTCCGGTCCGCTCGAGCTGACCACGATCGGCCCACAGGGCCAGCGCATCCGGCTCGAATGGGGTCCGGCGTACCACGGTCTTGGGTCCAGCAGCTGGGACAAGCCAGGCGACGAGTGGGGCGCCGGTTATGTCTTCACCACTCCCGGCTGCTGGGACCTGCGCGCCGCACGAGACGGGGCGCAGGCCGACGTTCGGCTGACGGTCCTCCGCTAGTCCTTAGCAGGCGTCGCTGACGTCCATGTCGAGGCCGTAGCGGGAGATGGCCTGGCCGACAACTTCGGGCTTGACCTCGCCCATCCTGGCCAGCTGGGCCAGCACGGCCACCGTGATCGACTGGGCGTCCACGTGGAAGAACCGCCGCGCGGCCGGCCGGGTGTCGGAGAACCCCCAGCCGTCGGTGCCGAGCGAGGTGAACGGCGCAGGGACCCAGCGGGCGATCTGATCCGGCACGGCCTTGATCCAGTCGCTCACGGCCACGACCGGGCCGGGATGACCTTCCAGGGCGCGGGTGACGTACGGCACCCTGTGCTCGGCGTCCGGCCGCAGCATGGTCCACTGATCCGCCTCGAGGGCCTCGCGCCGCAGCTCGGTCCAGCTGGTCGCCGACCACGTTCCGGCCCTGACGCCCCAGTCTTCGCTGAGCAGGCGCTGTGCTTCCTGCGCCCACCGGAGCGCGACGCCGGAGGCCAGGATCTGCGCCTGCGGATGCTCGCCGGTGGTGGATGCGCCGTTGGCAGCCGGCTGCGGTGGCGCGGAGTAGCGGTACAGCCCGCGCAGGATCGCCTGCTCGAGTGCGGCCGCGCCGCCCTCGTAGTCGGCTGGCTCCGCGGGCTGCACATACGGCTCGTTGTAGACGGTCAGGTAGTAGAAGATGTCCTCGCCGTCGGGGTGCTCGCCGGTCGATCCGTACATGCGCCGCAGCGCGTCCTTGACGATATAGGCCAGCTCGTAGGCCCAGGCAGCGTCGTAGCTCACGCATGCCGGGCTCACCGAGGCGAGCAGCGGCGAGTGGCCGTCATTGTGCTGCAGGCCCTCGCCGGTCAGGGTGGTCCGGCCGGCCGTCGCGCCGAGCAGGAAGCCGCGGCCGAGCTGGTCGCCCATGGCCCACATCTGGTCGCCGGTCCGCTGGAACCCGAACATCGAGTAGAAGATGTAGACGGGGATCATGTGCGTGCCGTGCGTGGCGTAAGCGGTGCCGGCCGCGATCGTCGAGGCCATCGCCCCGGCCTCGCTGATGCCCTCGTGCAGGATCTGACCGCGCGCGGACTCCTTGTAGGACAGCAGCAGGTTGCGGTCGACGGCCTCGTAGGTCTGGCCGTGCGGGTCGTAGATCTTCGCCGTCGGGAACAGCGAGTCCATGCCGAACGTGCGAGCCTCGTCCGGGATGATCGGGACAAACCTGTCGCCGATCTCGGAGTCCTTCATGAGGTCCTTGAGGAGGCGCACGAACGCCATGGTCGTAGCGACGGACTGCTTGCCCGAGCCGCGGCGCAGCTCGTCGTAGACCGAGGCCGCGGGCAGGGTGAGCGGCCTGGCCCGCACGACTCGCCTCGGCAGGTAGCCGCCGAGTGCGGCGCGCCGCTCCTTCATGTAGCGGATCTCGTCCGACTGCTCGCCCGGGTGGTAGTACGGCGGCAGCTCAGCCTCCAGGGCCCGGTCAGGGATCTCGAGGTACAGCCGGTCCCGGAACTCCTTGAGCTCGGCCACCGTGAGCTTCTTCATCTGGTGGGTGGCGTTACGTGCCTCGAAGTCCGGGCCGAGCGTCCACCCCTTGATGGTGTGCGCCAGGATCACGGTCGGCTGGCCGACATGCTCGGTCGCTGCCTTGAAGGCCGCGTACACCTTGCGGTAGTCGTGGCCGCCGCGGGACAGGTTGCGGATCTCGTCATCGGACATGTGCTCGACCATCGCCCGCAGCCGGAGGTCACCGCCGAAGAAATTCTCCCTGGTATAGGCGCCGGTTTCCACGGCGTAGGTCTGGAACTGCCCGTCGGGGGTGGTGTTCATCTTGTTGACGAGGACGCCGTCGGTGTCCTGGGCCAGCAGCGGGTCCCAGTCCCGGCCCCAGATGACCTTGATCACGTTCCAGCCGGCGCCGCGGAAGGTAGCCTCGAGCTCCTGGATGATCTTGCCGTTGCCGCGGACCGGGCCGTCCAGCCGCTGCAGGTTGCAGTTGATCACGAAGGTCAGGTTGTCGAGCTCCTCGCGCGCGGCGAGGCTGATCGCACCGCGCGCCTCCGGCTCGTCCATTTCGCCGTCGCCGAGGAAGCACCAGACGTGCGACCGGCTGGTGTCCCGGAGCTGCCGAGCGAGCAGGTAGCGGTTGAACCTGGCCTGGTGCACCGCGTCGATGGCCGACAGGCCCATCGAGACGGTTGGAAACTCCCAGAAGTCTGGCATCAGCCGCGGGTGGGGGTAGGACGGCAGGCCGCCACCGGGATTAGACAGCTCCTGGCGGAACCCGTTCAGCTGCTGCTCGGTCAGCCTGCCCTCAAGGAAGGCGCGCGCGTAGATGCCGGGCGCAGCGTGGCCCTGGAAGAACACCTGATCGCCGGACTCGCCGTGGTCCTTGCCACGGAAAAAGTGGTTGAAGCCCACTTCGTACAGGCTGGCCGCCGAGGCGTAGGTGGCGATGTGCCCGCCCACGCCGAGACCCGGCTTGTTGGCACGGCTGACCATGACGGCCGCGTTCCACCTGATGTAAGCGCGGATGCGGCGCTCGACGTACTCGTCGCCCGGGAACCAGGGCTCACGCTCGGGCGGGATCGTGTTGATGTAGTCCGTGCTGCGCAGGCCGGGGACGCCGACCTGCTGCTCGCGGGCGCGCTCAAGGAGCCGAAGCATGACATACCGGGCACGCGTTCGGCCGTGAGTACGGACGATGTCGTCGAAAGACTCCAGCCACTCCCTGGTCTCGTCCGGGTCGATGTCCGGCAGCTGGGTCGGCAGTCCGTCGGTGATGATGGAAAAACGCTGGCGTCCACGGGAGGCCACGGATGTAATCCTCGCAATCGGCGGCCGCTGCGGCCACGTCGAAGTTCAGTTGTCCTGCTGCAATCCTCGTACGAGCCGTCCCTAAGCGCATCTCTGGGCCGTCACCTACCCGGTGGTAACCGGCATACAGGCTGGCTGCGCCCGGTGCATGGGGATTTGTCGCTGCGGCCTAATTGTGACTTGCGTACCGCGCCGACCCAGTGTGGACTGTGCCTTCAAGAGCAGCGACAGCGCTACGGCTGTGTGGGCGACCCGGTGGCTGGGCATGTGCCAGGTTCAGGGGTTTCCGGACTCGGGCCGCGGCGGAAAGGACCAGGAGGACTTCAGTGAGCGCGACCGCGGGCCAGGCGCAGGATCAGCGTGACCTGGCTGAGCGGCTTGGCGTCAAGCCAGGCCACGTGGTGCAGGAAATTGGCTATGACGACGACGTAGACGAGGCGCTGCGGGATTCCGTTGTGGCCCTGGAGGGCGCCGAACTCGTCGACGAGGACTACCCCGACGTTGTGGACGGTGTCCTGCTGTGGTGGCGGGATGGGGATGGTGACCTCGTCGATGCGCTCATGGATGCGCTGACTCCGCTGGCGGACGGTGGCTATGTCGTGCTGCTCACGCCGAAGACCGGCCGGGAGGGCCACGTCGAGCCCAGCGAGATAGGCGAGGCTGCCCCGACCGCTGGCCTTTCCCAGACGTCGACCGTCAGCGCGGGGCGCCACTGGTCGGCCAGCAGGCTAGTGGCACCACGAGCGCGCCGCTGACCGACCTGCGACCAACGCAGCCCTCCGGTCTCGCCGGCCGGTGCCCGAGTGGCAGACTGAGATCCGTCCTTTTCGGAAAACAGCGTTCCCAGACACCCGCGTTCTCCTGAACCTGCGCTGAGAGGATCGGTCCCATGGCGGTGGAAGTTGGCGACGTAGCCCCGGACTTCGAGCTGAAAGACCAGCACGGCACGCCGGTGAAGCTCTCGAGCTTCCGCGGTAGCAAGAACGTCGTGCTGGTGTTCTACCCGCTGGCGTTCAGCGGCGTGTGCACCGGTGAGCTGTGCGCTATCCGCGACCAGTTCCCGGAGATCAGCAGAGACGACGCGGAACTGCTGGCCATTTCAGTGGACTCGTTCTTCGTGCTCAAGACCTGGGCGGAGCGGGATCATTTCAATTTCGCAATGCTCGCCGATTTCTGGCCCCACGGCGAAGTAGCCCGGTCCTACGGTGTCTTCGATGACAAAGTGGGCGTGGCCGTCCGGGGCACGTTCATCATCGACAAGGAAGGCGTCGTGCGGTGGAAGGTCGTCAACCCCATCCCGCAGGCGCGTGAGATCGCCGACTACCAGAAGGCGCTCGCCGAGCTCAGCTAGCCGTAGCCCGCTGCGGGCTCGGTGCTGCGCCTCCTGGATGCCAGGCAGAATCGGAACAGGCTGCATGCCCTGCTATCGGTGCGGAACCCGGCAGGTAGACCCGGACCGGGGCGAGAGCCCCTGGCGCCGGGGCGTCCGCGGCGACCGTCAGGTCCTCATCTGCCCCGACTGTCAGATCGCGGCCGACTGGACGAGCGAGCTGGACCGCTGCCGGGTCTGCTCCAGCGTGCACCTCGTCCGCCGGCTGGGCGAGGTGGAGTGCCGCGACTGCGGCGCCGTCGGACAGGTGGCGCACGCGAGCCTGGAGGAGCACGCCTGGTCGGAAGCCGCCGCTGCCGAGCTGGCCGAGGAGGTCGAGCGGGCACTAGCGAGGGTGCTCGGGCCCGGCAGGCAGCGCCCGCCGTATGCGATGTCGTGATGCCGTGATGCGCCGGCGGTCCTGAGATGACGGACGCGGCGGTCGCGGGCCGGCTGCTCGACGAGTACCACGAGCGGGTGGTCGCGCCGTCCGCGATGCGCGTGCTCAGCGGGTCGGAGCATCAGTCACGGGTCACCTACCGGGTGACGCAGCCGGACGGATCCGTGCAGGTCATCCGAGCGTTCCGGGCCGACGAGCCGGTGCCCCTGCACGGCCGGGATGTCGCCGGGGCAAACGTGGCCGAGTGGCTAACTGGCCGTGCCCGCACGCTGGCCGTGCTGGCGGACGCCGCCTATGCCGCGCCCCGGCCCGTCCGAACCAGGACCGGTGAGCTCGTCGGGGTGGCGGGGCCGTGGCTCACCTGGGCGACGACGTACGTTCCTGGCCCTGTGGTGACGCCGACCCTCGGCCAGCTCCGGCAGGTCGGGGCGGCGCTCGGCCACCTGCACTCGGTCGCCGCCCTGCGCGGCGGGGACCGCATCGGGGACGGGCCGCCCGCACTCGCGTCGCGGCACCCTGCGGTCGCCGTTCCTGCGAGCCTCAGCAGGCTGGATCGGGTCGAGGCCCGGCTGCCGGCGTCGTGGCGATCGCTGCACGCAGAATGCCGGACTGTCCTGACGACCATTGCCGAGGCGACTGGCTCGGTTGCCGAGCGCATCGTGCACGGAGACGCGTGGCCGCGGAACGCAATCCAGTCTTCGGCAGCAGGCGTAACATTCGTGGACTGGGAGGCCGGTGGGCTCGGGCTAGCCGTGGTCGACCTCGGCAACTCGCTGCTCGAGTGTCATCTGGACGCTGGTCTACCTGATGACCAGCCATCCCGGTGGCTGATCGAGCCGTCGGCGGACTGGATAGGGGCGATCGCCTCGGGTTACGCGAGGGTACGCAGTCTCTCCGGGCCGGAACTCGACTTGCTCCCGGCAGCGGTGAAGTTCACGGCGGCTGTTGCCGGCTCTGTGCATTTCGCCGTGGCGCTGACTGACGGCGTGACGGGGCCGACGATGGATGCCCGGCTCGCCCGGCTGGAAAACCGGCTGGGCGCTGCCGATGAGGTAGCGGCCATCGCACGGGACTTCCTGACGGCCTAGCCGGGACGGACCGCGAAGGTTTGCTCCGGGTCCTCCTCGGGCCACGGTTGATAGTCATTCGTCCCGGGCTTGCCGCGCAGCAGAAACGCTGACGGGTAGGGCTGCTCGCGCGCGGTAATGCGCGTCGACGTCGGGATGTAGCGGATGGTCAGCCCGCACCGTCGGTTCGGGGAGCTGTTGGCCGTGGAGCCGTGCATGATCCGGGGGTGATGAACCTCGACGTCTCCGGCAGCTAGCGTCAGGCTGACCGCGCGGCTCTCATCTACCTCGGTCGCGGACTCTGAGCCGAGGACGCTGTCGAGTTCGTCGCGAGCGCGAAGCTCGTGCAGGTCCTCGCGATGGGACCCCGGTATCACGCGCAGGCCGCCATTTTCTGGCGTCGAGTCATCGATGGCGAGCCAGAGGGTGACTACCTCCATCGGCTCGAGCGGCCAGTAGGCGCCATCCTGGTGCCACAGAACTGGCCGGCCTGAATACGGGGGTTTGCAGATGTAGTGCGAAGCGAACAGCGCGATGTCTGATCCGACGAACAGCTCGGCGATATCCAGGAGGCGGTCGTCGCTGACCAGCCGCACCCAGAACGCATCTCTGGCCACGAGCTGGTGGCCGAGATCCTCGCCGCGCAACTCGGGATGGCGCTGCTGGAGCCACGCCACGTGCTCGCTCGCCTGGGCGATGAGGCCGGCATCGAGCACATTCCTGAAAATGACGAATCCGTCCCGCTCGTAGAGTCGCAGGGCTTCCGACGCGCGATCCGCCATCTGCCGGCCTTTCCGTGGTTGCAGTCGCCACCGACCTCGCAGCGAGCGATGCCACCTCCTCCCCGGCGG
>Ga0066903_100003569_pt1 | contig 12764 bp, 12 predicted proteins | sample PanSoiMetaGPlot1_FD_67491 | JGI IMG/M metagenome (GOLD analysis project Ga0066903, IMG submission 67491) | Tropical forest soil microbial communities from Panama analyzed to predict greenhouse gas emissions - Panama Soil - Plot 1 (version 2) | ecosystem: Environmental > Terrestrial > Soil >... | reverse complement strand
CCACCACCACAGCCCAACACATCAGAAATCAAAATCGGGACTACAACCATAAATCTGGAGAAATCAGAGATAAAAAATATGTCTCTGTTGGTGGTTCATACTCCGGAAAATGTGCTTAAGACCTCAGTAGCAACAGAACACGCCAGTAAGTTTGTCTGTCTATTAAAGAAACTAGTAGCTGCAGATTATCCAATAAAAGACATTGGGGGCTATAGTTATCGAAAGATTTTTGGCACGAAATATTTGAGCTTGCACGCCTACGGAAAAGCTCTTGATGTGAACCAAGTGCGATATAATCAAGTGACTGTAACACAGCCAAAACACACGATTAAGATGGCTCACGAATGTGGATTGGACTCTGGAGCAGAGTGGGGGACTCCAGACACCGGTCATTTTGAAGTACCAACCGACGGTTATGGTACCCGTATCGCTCGAAGCGATGCCACAGGGTCCAGAGGAATATTGTCGTATGCATCCAGCAAAATACAGCAATTTTGGAACTGGACTGCTTACTGATTTTTGAACCGATGCTTCTCCCTAGCCATCGCCGCGTCGCATTGTTGCTGCCGCTGTTTGCGCTGGGCTGACGGAATAGAGATCCCAATACTGCACCGCGTGAGCCCGCTTTCGGGGGGTAAAACGGATGCGTGCACTGCGAAATGTCTGCTTCGCCAGTTGGCAAGGCAGTCACGCGCAATGGAACTTTGCGTTATCACTGGTAAGCATTCGCGCCCGAGTACGCTCTGACTTCCGAATCAGGTACTGATCATCGGATGCTACCGATCCGGTGGCTCTTTCCGATCGTGGGTGCACTCTTCGCCCTCGCGCTTGTGCCGTTGGCCTTCAATGCGCAGGACACATCACGGTCACCGCGCAACTCCAGTATTGCATCCGATGAGCGGCCGGAACGACGGCAGACCATGGTTCGTCTGGGGTTCCAGCGTAACGATGATGAATTGAAATCACCACACGATTTCGACGCGGTGGCCGCAGCGGACGATGTATCAGGCAGTGTCGCGGCGACAAGCCCTGTTGCTGCTGAGCCGATGATCAAGGCACCAGCTAAAAGCATAAGGCGCTTTCAACGTCGTTCCGGCCTGGCCGTTCATCATCGGGTGAAACATGCCCCGGGTGGCAACTTTGGCGGTCGGCGGGCATGGTATATCCCAAAGCAGGAGTTCAGGTTTAACGCCAATTGATTTTGCGTCGCAGCCGCAAGGTCCAACCCCGCGTTTTGCGGCCGCCCCAGCGTTACGGACGACGCAGCAACGGCGTGCCTTGCGCTTGCCTCTGGAATTTTGGCAGGCGAATCGGACGGGCCCACGTTATTATGACCGCGATTTGCGAGCACTGAGCCGTGGCATTTTTCAGAAAACGTAAACTCAGTCCAATCGAACGCTTCGAAAGCGCGCTTAACGACAAGCACGTGGCGCGGGAGAAGCTGACCGACCGACTCCGTGCCGCCGAGACGACGCTAGAAGAAGCACGTGCTGCAGCCACGGAGCTCGCAATGGCTGGTGCCGCCGATGCGCAGCTTGATTGGGCTGAAGCCGACATGCGCACGGCCGAGGACCGCACTAAGACATTGCGCACTGCATTGGCACAACTCGACGAGCAGATAGCTACAACGAAACGCGAGTTGGCCGATGCGAAAACGCAGCGCGACCGCAACCTGGTGGCCGACGAGCTTCAAAGGATGGCGACGGAAATCGAGCAAGCCATTCCAAATTACGATGCGGCTGTGCTCGCGCTGGTAGGAACCATTACGAAAAGCGAGGCGTCAATTCCGGAAACGACCAAGTTTGCGACTAATTTGGACGCAGTCCGTCGCGAGGTTCTTTCGGCGGCGGAATTTATTTGCTCGCAACTGCGATCCACGGCATTACGTACGCGCGCAGGCAACGCGAACTTCTCGGTCCGCGCGAACCCCGAGGTCGAGCGGGCGTCCCCTCGAGCGATTGAGCGCCAATTGATTTACACGCTTAATCCATTGCTTTGGCGGGAGGGCGGCGAGGTGCGCAAGGTCCCGGCATTCGCGCAGGTTGAATTGCCAAAAATGTTGCTGCCAGTCGCGCTACGGTATCAGCATGTGGACTACTTAGACGCGCAACGTGTGCGGATCCTGATGCAGGTTCATGGCAGCGGGCAGTTTTATTCCACTGTGCAACATGATGATCCGCGGCTTGTCGACCTTGATGCGCTCGCCGCACAGGAAAAGCGGAGTGGCGGCGCAAATGCTGCGTGAGCCTCGGAGTGCGCGGGACGTAACCGGCACCTAGTTTATCCTCGGGATAAAGGCGGAGGAGGACGGGGTCTAAGAGGCTGGCGAAGCACAGCGGGGCTTTGGCTGCCCGGGTCCGAGGCGACCGAGAATACGGCGGCGTCGCAGAATGACAAAAAGAGGGTTTTATCAGGAGGGGCCAATGGGATTAAAATTCCCTCGAGCTTGGCCCTTTGCCGGTTAGCGTTTCAGGCAACGGGCCCCAGATCGACTCGGAACGCCCAAGGGGGCTGCCATGTTGTCGTCGCTCGAGATTGCCGCATCAGAATCCTGCGAGTCGAAACAATCCGCAGGACCTGATGGGACTGTCGTGACTCACTTTCGAGAAATCCTGCTGTGGCCTGTTCAGCTGATGCCGCTCAAAGAAGGCCAGCAGATTCATAATCATTGGGAACTGCTTGAATGCTCGAACAGTCCGTGGGAGCGGCTGCTCGACGAATTCCAGATTGACCCGTGCGAATTTCAAGAACGCCACTATCGCGAGTTCGTGACATTCCTGCCGCATGTGCAGCGTGTGCTGTACGGCGAGGGCTCGGTCGGAGGCCGGGCGGAGCAACGGGAATCTCCGATCCGCGTTTATCGGCGCAAAGACATTGCGCAAGTGGAGCTAACGCTCGAAAAATCACGCGAACCAATCCTCCTTCAGGTTGCGCATGTTGACCTTTACTTCTTTTACGATGCAGACCTCGCAATCGTCGCACTTGAGTTCTTTGGAAATGACCTACCGCTGGCAGTTGCGCAGGAGTTGATGTTTCTTTTTGGACGCGCTTACCCTTCAGGATGGATGGCCGACGGTTCGCCATTTCACTGCACGAAAGTCAGTTGGGTCGCGAAGGACGGTCGCATTCTGGCGAGCTCCGATTTTGAAAATCGAGAAAAATTTCTCGGCTCGGTCTGTCGTCACCGGGCGGTAGCCATTGGTGCGCATTGGGAGTTTTTGCTGGAACCGATGGTTCCACATCATTCTGGCCGAGTCGGTGCAATCCGGTACCGGCAACTCGAATATTACAGAATGCCTGTGATGGCCTATCTGGCGCTGAGTGAGCCAAAGAAGTTGACGCGAATCGACTATGCGCGCCTAGCGTTTGTCGCCGGTCACGGGGACGGAAAAAGTCTGCCGTTCTCCAAGCGTCATTTGCGACGATTTGAAACCGACTACTGCTACGACCGGTACTTCGAAGATACGCATCGAGAGGGGTGGTGCACGCGAATAATGTGCTGTGGCCACGCCTTCGTCATGACGGGCGACGCCCGTTCCGCATTCTTCACTGACCCGGAACGGGGCTTGCTCGGCCAATTCCGTCATCAGTACTTCGTGCTTGGGCTCCTGGCGCACTTCCACAAGGCCGCACTTCTGATGATCTCGGACAGGCTTGTGGGTGCCGTAAAGAAACTGGACATAAGCGAGGCGGCGTCAATTAGACGTTTCCGACGCGATATCCGCCAGACGCTCGAGATTTTTCTCCGTTTCACACATCGTTATTGGTACCACGACATATCCGATCAAGCCCAATTTCGCGACGTATATCACATGTGGACGCGTCATCTTGGCTCGGAACAGGTCTACAGAGAGGTTCGCGAGGAACTGCACGACATGGGTGCATATCTCGATAGCGACCTCCTGCGTCGACAATCGAACACGATGGTTCGCCTCACAGTGGTGACGATCGCGGGTTTGATTGGGATGACGACAACCGGCTTCTTTGGCATGAACCTGATGGCCTGGGCGGAAGCTCCACTGCTTGACCGTACTGTCTTCTTTTTCGCAGTGTTGATTCCAACGGTCGCGCTGACCGTCTATACGGTCATCAAGTCTCGGCGGCTGGCCGAATTTTTGGATAAGCTATCTGACGAACGGCTGACGGCTCGCGAAAAGTGGACGTCATTCCGCCAGATCTGGCATTCAACGGCGTAAAGTCTTGCGACGGCGCAAAGTCTTGACGCCGCAATAACCGACGCAATGCCTGCTATTGACCCAAAGCGAGCATGTGCGGCCATCAGATTTTGTCGAAGCCGCCGCCCGCCGCAACAAGTCCTCCAGCGACGTGGATGGTTTCGATTGCGCCATGGTTCTCGAAGGGAGCAATGCCTGGCCCGTTGGTCTTGATGCCCCCGGCGATTTCGATTTCGCGAACCGAACCACCGGGCTTAATGCTGAGGCCAATCGCGGACAATGCCATCACCACGCCCTTGACCAGCGATTGACCCGTGCCGCCGAACGTCTCGATGCCGCGACGGACGATGAGGCGGCCTATCGGTTGGCTGATCTGAATGCCAACCGCTCCATCGGCGCGGGTGACGACGCGGTCAAAGTCAGCCATGTCTACCGTGCCGCTATAGACATTAAAGCCGCGAGCCCCCTGACCGAAAGTTTCAATCGGTGCGGTGACCTTTAGATCGTGCAAAGTCCCAAAGTTCACAAAGCCAATTCCACTGGGCCCACGCGAGGTGATCTTCGCCTCGGCGATCCAGAGATCAACGACGCCCCAGTTGTCCAGAACCATGTCGTTGACGCCATAGGTCGTAACGGGGCCGTGGTTTTTTACGACATCGACATGGGAACCATAGACTGTAAACACACCACCCGTAATTTGGTCTGATGTACCGGGCGCGATTCCACCGTCGCTGTAAATCGGACCGGTTTCCAGTCGGCTTATGTTAAGGCGGCCTCCCTTGTCGCCCGCGCCACTCACGAAGACGCCGCTCCCGCGAACAGGGGCACTGTCGCGACCAGCCGAAATACCAACAAGGTCGGCAGTAACAATGACACTGTCGTCTGCCTGCATGTTCCAAAGGGTGAATGCACCTTGCAGGACGGAGACCCCATAGCCGTGCGGGCGTTCGCTCTCTCCGCGCGCGTCGGCTGCAACGATGTCTAGGCCATCAATATCGACATGCCCGCCACGCACTTTGTCGCGAGCGAGAATTTGAACACGACCGGTCGCCGTCAGATTGCGCAATTCAATCCGGCCCAGGCTGGCGACAGTCGTGTCATTGAAAACGGCTCGCTTGTCTGGAGCAGCTTCAAGCCGAAGCCCGTCAATTCGGTTGTCAGAGGAAAGCTGGACACCATCCGCATCATTGACGAATGTGATCGTTGCGCTGTTGTCAGCGCCGCGCAGGGCTTGTCCGGGCGAGAGGCGAACAGATGGAGCGTCCGGTAAGCGCCCGCTGACAACTATTTGCTGGACGTTTTTGTCTTTCGTTGCGGCAACAAGCGCGCCGCTTGTCGAGACCGATTTTTCGGGGACATTCATAATGACTACTCTCGATACGGCAGGCTCATTCACCCACTAAATGAGCGCTGCTTCAAGGGCAGTCAGGTATTGGCCGATGTGCGGTATTTGGCCCTGGGCGGACATCGCTCACCCTCGCGCTTGACCCTTTCGGATTGCCGGTGTGGGTTGATACGATCCCTGTCCTGGCCCGGAGTGGACATGCGTCGACGCGAATTCATGATGTTGGTCGGTAGCGCAGCCGCGTGGCCGCTTATGGCGCGTGCGCAGCAGAGGATGCCAGTGATCGGGTTTCTCGGCAGCTCGTCCCCTGACTCGTACGCGCAGCCTGTGCGCGCCTTTCGTCAGGGCCTGAGCGAAACCGGCTATATCGAGGGCCGCAATGTAGCGATCGAATTCCGCTGGGCGGACGGGCAAAACGATCGATTGCCAGCATTGGCGGCGGATCTGGTTCGCCGTCAGGTGAGCGTGATTGCCGCGCCGGGCAGTACTCCTGCAGCGCTGGCAGCAAAAGCGGCGACCGCGACCATTCCCATTGTGTTCCAGGTAGGGATTGATCCCATTGCGGCTGGCCTTGTCACAAGCCTCGCCCGACCGGGCGGCAATATTACCGGCGTGACCAACATAAACACTGAGCTAGTGTCGAAACGGCTAGAGCTGCTACGGGAGTTGGTGCCCAAAGCGACGATCGTCGCGCTCCTGGTCAACCCGACCAGTCCCGAAATTACACAGGCTGTATCGACGGATCTGCAGTCGACTGTCCGCAACCTCGGGCTGCAGCTCCATATTCTGCAAGCCAGTACTGAGCGTGACTTCGATGAGGTTTTCACAACCTTGACGCAGCTGCGAGTTGGCGCGCTCGTGATCGCTCCTGATGCATTCTTCATTAGTCGGAGTGAAAAACTCGGCGCATTGACGGCGAGCCACGCGGTACCTGCGATCACGCAGTTTCGTGAGTTCGTCGTGGCTGGCGGCCTTATGAGCTATGGGGGGAGCTTTACGGAGCCGACGCGTCAAGTTGGGATCTATACAGGCCGGATTCTCAAGGGAGAGAAGCCCGCCGATCTACCGGTGCACCAACCAATGAAAGTCGAGCTGGTCATTAACCTCAAGACTGCGAAGGCGCTTGGCGTCACCGTGCCGCAGTCGGTCCTAAACCGCGCCGACGAGGTGATCGAATAGCAGTTCTTTCCGCTGCGCTGCATGAGTCCGCTATTGGCCCTTAGCGGACGTGCGGGTCGCATCGACGAATCTTGCTATCAGGGAGACAGAGCAGGCTCGGGCCGCTTTGCGAATTTCCCTGAGCGGACGTAGTTCGGACGAGCGAGGTAGTGAATGCAATACCTACCGCTGGCGCCCACATACTTTTCCGCACTCGTAGGGCTCTTCGTCCTACTCCTGCTGCTCATACAACTCGGTGCGCTCCGCTATGCCTATATGCGGCTTGGCGTAAGCTCTCGGACCGCTCTCGCGCTGTTGTTTGGCTCGCTTGTCGGCAGCTACTTCAACATCCCGATCACTGAGCTGCCCGGTCAGCAGGTGCTCTCAGGCGACTACGTCTACTTTTTCGGCATGCGCTACGGCGTGCCGTACCTCGTGCAATGGCCCGGTACGGTGCTTGCAGTGAATGTCGGCGGAGCTGTCATTCCCACGGCGATGTCGCTCTATCTGCTGTTCAGATATGAGATTTGGATCACCGGCATCCTCGCCGTCGCGGTCGTTGCGGCTGTGTGCAATTGGATGGCGGAGCCAGTGCCAGGGCTCGGCATTGCCTTGCCCGTGTTCATCCCCGCCTTGATAACCGGAATAACCGCGCTTGTGCTGTCGCGTGACCACGCGGCCCAGCTCGCCTACATCGGCGGCAGTCTCGGCACGCTTATTGGCGCCGACCTGCTCAATCTTGGCGATATCTCGGGAATCGGCGCCCCCGTCGCCTCGATCGGCGGCGCTGGCACGTTCGATGGAATTTTTTTGACGGGCATCCTTGCTGTATTGTTGGCAAGCTTGACGACCCGACAACAGGCTAATGTGTAACATACCGCCTGGACTCAATGTCCGCTTTGGGACGCGAAGCAGACATCGCGCGAGCGATGAGAAATGCCTGCTTGTGGTCCAAAGCGGACACCGGAGGTCCCGATGGGCCGTTCGGCAACTTCCAGTGTTTGGCGCTATTGAGGGCGAGACCAAGAAAACTCACAATGTGCGAATGAGGCGACCTGATGAGTGTTTTTTGATGCCAAGCTAATCGCGTGCTGGCTAATAAATGCTGTGCCTAGTTTCGGAAAAAACGAGAATGTCAGTATCGACCAGGGGTCCACTTGAACGGCTGAAATCTGCTCGGTGAAAAACTGAACGACGGTGCCCTCCGCAGTGGGGACTGGCGGGAGTTGGGACAAGCCGGCCTCCTTGGCCTGTTTTTGCAACTCGGGATCCTCGGGCAATTCGGTCCACGAAATGGCGATGTTCTTTTTGTTCGAGTCGATAACGAAGGTCGGTTTGCCACGATACGCGTCTTTCGTCGGACCTTTCAGACTTGGTTCGATCTTTCCTGATTGATTGCTGGTTGAAGTATTCATGCCATCGGGAAGCCAAACCCCATACGCCATGCTCACGCCCTCGGGTTTTTCACATGAGATCGTCACCATCGGTTCAGCAATGGCCTTCGGGGAGAGTGAAATTGCGAGAATGGCACAAAGAGCAAAGGGTCTGAAATCCATAACAAGCCTCCACGCGCCAAACGTAAAGGTTAGCATAGTCTGCTGGCAGCGTGGACATGCGCAAAGCGGACATGACGCATGCATTACGAAATGTCCGCCTATGACACAAAGCAAATTGTGTCGGCAGTGCTCAGACGCCGCGTGCCATACGCACGACCGATTTTAGGAAAACCATGTTCAAAGGGCGATAGTGATGAAGTGAGGCCAAAATGCATTCTGGTACCATTGTCGCCATCCTACCCTGCAACGATCTCGATCTGTCCGAGCGCTTCTACAGGCGTCTTGGTTTTGAACGTATTGAAAGTTCAGTTTCGAACGAGTTCCCGAACTACCGAATGTTGTCGAACGGATTCGGGCAGCTTCACTTGGCGGCGACAGTCCAGGGGTGGCTCATCCCAGGCAGAAATCCGTTCGGACTTTATTTCTACATGGAGGATGTGGAGGCCTGGGCGAAGGAATTCCGGGATGAAATCCTTGGAAACGGGCCGGAGGAAAAGCCATGGGGTACATATGAGTTTGCCGTGTCCGACCCCGACGAGACGTTGGTTCGCGTCGGCTGGCCGATCCGGCTCCGCAAAAGTCAAAGTCAATGAAGCGAAGATGTCCTTCCTTTTGCATCGCGCATGTCTGCTTTTGGAAGTAAAGCGGACATGGCTCTCGCATCGCAAAATGTGTGCTTCTGACCCAAAGCAGACAAGAGCCGCGCTGAACGCGCGGATCGTCCCAAGGCTCACTGGCTCTCCACCGCGATCATGACGCTGCGCGCCGCCGCATGCCGCTTGGCGATCAGCAGCCGGTAGCCGGGATCGTTGTACCAATCCTTGATCGCCTGTTTGCTCGGAAATTCGACAATGACGACGCGGCTCGGACGTTGGCCTTCGAGCATTTCATGTGTGCCGGCTTTCGTAAGATAGCGTCCGCCGTGCCTTTCGATAAACGGCATTGTCTGTTTGAGGTAGTCGGCGAAAGCCGCCTCATCGTTGATCTCGTGCTGGCCGATGTAAAAGGCGGTCATCTATGGTTCTCCGGATGCAACGCTTGCTTGATATTGCTTGGCTGTTGACCAGCGGCACTCGATTGTTCCATTCAGTTCAATGGGCGACAATTCGTTTGTTTAATTGGAGGCTGGCTTGATACAACGCGACCTTTGGCTTGGCGGTAATTTGTATTTCGCTGCGAAACTTGCGGCGTGTCTCGCCACTGTGGCTCTGACAGCTGTGTCATCGGCGAGCGCCCAACCATCACCTCCGCGCCCGCACATTGTTTACATTGTGGCCGATGACTTGGGCTGGAAGGACGTCGGGTTCCACGGATCCGACATTAAGACGCCAAACATCGACAAGCTTGCTCAAAACGGGGCGCGGCTCGAACAGTTCTATGTCCAGCCAATGTGCACGCCGACCCGGGCGGCACTCCTGACTGGCCGCTATCCATTCCGCTATGGCTTGCAGACCGCCGTTATCCCAACGCCGAGCAAATATGGACTGCCGACCGATGAGCGGCTCTTACCGCAGGCTCTCAAGGAGGCGGGCTACAGTACGGTGATGGTTGGCAAGTGGCATTTGGGTCATTCGGACCGCAAGTACTGGCCACGCCAGCGAGGGTTTGACTACCACTATGGCTCAATGGTGGGCGAGGTCGACTACTTCACACACGCATCAGCAAATGTGAGGGATTGGTTCCGCAACAATCAACCCTTGAAGGAGACGGGATATGTGACCCACTTGTGGGGTCAGGACGCAGTTGCGCGGGTAAGTGCCCACGATCCAAAGACCCCGCTTTTCCTCTATCTCGCATTCACTGCACCACACGCTCCATATCAGGCACCGAAGGAATATCTCGAAAAATACAAGCACATTGAAGATCCAACACGACGGGCCTACGCAGCGATGATCGCTGCGATGGATGATGAAATCGGTAACGTGATTGCGGCACTCGAAAAAAAGGGAATGCGAGACAACACGTTGATCGTTTTCATGAGCGATAACGGTGGTAATCGCACAGCCATGCTGTCGGGAGACGTCGACGTCTCTAAATTGAAACTGCCTGCCGATAATGGTCCGTATCGCGGCGGGAAGGGGATGCTTTACGAAGGTGGTACGCGGGTTGTGGCGCTCGCCAATTGGCCAGGCCACATAAAGCCCAGTGAGAACCACGAAATCATCCATGTCGTGGACATGTTTCCCACGCTTGCCGGGCTTGCGGGCGCGAGCCTGAACAAGGGAAAGCCGCTTGATGGCCTTGATGTCTGGTCCACTATCAGCGACGGCAACCCTTCGCCGCGTCATGAGGTCGTTTACAACATCGAGCCATTCCGCGGCGGCGTGCGGGAGGGCGGCTGGAAGCTGATCTGGCGCACTCCGCTTCCCTCCGCTTTGGAACTTTACAACATCGCGGAAGACCCTTTTGAAAAAACCAATCTTGCGGACAAGCATCCTGAAATTGTCGCAAAGCTACAAAAGCGCATTGAGGAATTGGCCCGCGAAAGCGCCAAATCCCTTTTCCTTGTGGACGCCTTAACCGCGGTCAAGGCCTCTGCTCATGGAGCACCGGCGCTGCCAAGTGACGAGGAGTTTTTCACGCAGGGCGATTAGGTCGATGTCGCTTCCGACCCAAAGCGGGCGTCGTCCAATGTACGCTGTCGAGGTATAGCAGACACACCCCAAGCCTTGAGCCAGGATCACTTGGCGGTGCGGGTCAGCAGGATCTGGGCCGCCTCATAGAGCATCCTTGCCTCTCTCATCCACAATGCTGACGCTCGTCTCATCGACTGACACGTCCCGTCCGGCAAAATGCTCCAAGCTGCGCTTCTCTCCTTCTGATGCTTGGGGCCCGTAACTACCGGTGACCCCGTATCACCATCAGCCTGAAGCGCAGCACCCAAAATCTTTCAGCTATCCACAACTCGCCAGCCGATTGCCCCATCTTTTGGTCCAAAGCGGACAGTCACCAATGCATCGCTGGCATCTAAGCGGGGATCAACCTCCCTCCTGCTGCTGCTGACAAGCTTCGTGGGGCCTTGTTGGGTAGCTTGCCGTCAGGCTTGTCAATAGCAGTTATTTGAACCTACTAAGTTTTTAGAGACAAGTCTGGCTATTGCGTAGTTACATTGAAGTGAGTATGTTACTCATATTGAGCAGTCATTTTGAGCAGTCATAGGGAGGACGCAATGGCTAATGGCGCGAGCCGCGGTGAACGCCTTCAGATCATGCTGTCAGGCGAAGAACTGACGCTTTTGGACGATTTTCGGTACAAGACGCGCATGCCCTCCCGCGCAGCCGCCATCCGCGAATTGTTGAAGCGTGGTCTCGCAGGAGAAGGTTTTGAGGCCGCAGCCTTCGGCAGCAAATCCGAAGATTACGGTGTGGCTGGCAAGACCCCGAAAGGTCGTGACTCTAGGTAGTGTTTTTGAACGTAAATGCTTACGGTGTGGGTTGCGTCCAATGCTTCTCAAGCTTTCTGACAAGATCAGGGAGTGCCTCGCTCACGCTGCGGATGCCCGCGAACGCGCCAATGCGGCCACCGACCGGGCCCGTAAGGCGGACTTGCTCGACATGGAGATGCGCTGGCTTCGCCTTGTCGAAAGCTACAAATTTGTCGAGCAGGCTTCGCGGTTCTTGGAGGACGGTCATCGTGCACGAATGCCGTTACCGGAAATGCCGCAGACGGGCGTGCTGGTCGTTAAGTGCCCGACCACAGGCAAAGATTTCTCAACGGGCATTCTGACGGACGAGGACAGCCTTTCGCTGACACCGCGCGAATTGACCCGCTCGCACTGCCCGCACTGCGGCGTAGAACACGCATGGTGGACCAAGGACGCAAAGCTCGTTCCGGCATTACCGTCGAGCGAATGGATTGAGTTTGCGCCTCCTGAGGCAGACAAGACAATCTTGCAGCGTGATCAGAAGGAGATGCGCTTGGTGGCCGTTAACGACGCCTCGCTTTCCGACTTGCTTAACGTTTTGGTCCGTACCGCAATCCAGACCTCCGAGGGCGCGAGGGCAGCCTTCTACCTCGCCGACGCTAACGGGACTAAGCTTCATCACGTCGTTGGAATGACCCCAGCCTATGCCCAGCGCGTGGACGGCTTTGCAATTGGCCCGCAATCGCTGGCGTGCGGCTTGGCTGCCGCCATCCGCCTTCCCGTCATCACCCCCGATGTCTTCGAGGAGCCACGATGGCAGCCGTGGTTATCGCTCGCTAGGGAGTTTGATTATCGAGCGTGTTGGTCGTTTCCAGTTGAGACGCCGGAGGGAAAGATCGTCGGGACCTTCGCGATGTATTACAAGGAGCCACGCCAAGCGACACAACGCGACCTCGATGTCGCAGCAGCGCTAACACGCACCGCCGGTGCCATCATCGCACGGCATTAAGTACATATTCAGAAGCCATTGTGGTCGGCGTATTCGGCCAACTCCCGCCAGTGCTTGGCGAGTTTTCGAAACTGTTCCGCAAGATATGAGGTACTTGCTCGGCTTGCTCTTCGCAAAGTTCCGCGTTCTTTCGATCTCAAAGGCGTTGGTTGTATTG
>Ga0066903_100003568_pt1 | contig 12764 bp, 12 predicted proteins | sample PanSoiMetaGPlot1_FD_67491 | JGI IMG/M metagenome (GOLD analysis project Ga0066903, IMG submission 67491) | Tropical forest soil microbial communities from Panama analyzed to predict greenhouse gas emissions - Panama Soil - Plot 1 (version 2) | ecosystem: Environmental > Terrestrial > Soil >... | reverse complement strand
AGAACTCGAAGAGTATGGAAGGCTACTTGAGGTTGAATACCGGGCAAACCTCGGTCCCAAGAGAAGTGACCGTCCTCCGCGGTCGTAAGAGCAAGGTTGTTTGGATGAGTCCCCTCCTAGGGTCGGTGCCCGAGCGCCCGGCTCATTGAGAAAAGAAGCGGGAAACTGCGCATCCTCAGTCGATGCGCCCGACGGTTTCTTGAGATTGATTCGGGTCGTGCCGCGCCGCGGGGAGCGTCCGAGTTTGACGTCCACTATATAGTGAAGGGCTCGTAGGGTGTTGGGACTTCGACCTGGGTGAGTTCCGCCAGACCGAAACTCCGTGAGCCCCTTTTTCGATGAGGTATTCCGCCAGCTCCAATCTCTTCATTCAGTTCGCAGATCTCGGCGCGCGCCAACGTCATAAGAGCTCGGCGCCCACTTCGGCACGTTCCGAACCTGCCTCTCGAGGACTGGACAGTCTATGCGCCGCTGCGCGAGGCCAATGGATGCTTGAGCTCGCAATCGCCTTTTGTGGATCCCCGTCTCGGCGTTGTTCAGCAAGATCCGTGTTGTCGAGCATCGGCTACGTGACGGTCACGACAACGGCGTTGGGCTGAATTTGAGCGGGCGGCCCGTCCGAGAGGCCTGTCGAAGCTGCATCTGAGGCGTGAGCGACTCACAAGATCATCGGGAGGCACAATGGTAAAGGCACGTTCGAGGCGGCGACGGGGCCGCCGCACAGCGTCTGCCCGGCGGCTCGTCCGTCGACTCGTCGCACTGGTCCCCGAGTTCGCTGTGAGCGGGCCTGAACAGCTCGGCTCGGCGCTGGGAGTACTCCGCGACAAGATCGGCAAACCGAGCGAAATTGCGGCCCGCCTTGTCACCGCCCACGGACCTTCAATCCGGCATGATCTTCGCGAGTACCGCAATGCCCTGCCACCAATCGGACTCTACCTCGCGCGCTCCCCGGTGAAGGCGCGCGCACTGCTGGACGAGGCCCGAGCGCTGATTGCGCAACTCGGAGTGCGCCGAGCTGGTGTCGAGCTGGCCAGGCGGCACGGACTCGGAGTGTTCGACGCTCTGAACCGCTATGCGAAGCAGCCCGAGATTCGGGCGTTGCTCAAACTGCCGCCCGGCCGCGAGGCGCATCGCCCAAAGGGCAGCACAAGCCACGATCTTGAAGCGTATGTGGTCGCCGAGCTATGTGATGAACTCGGCATGGGGCGCGTTCCACTGCTCCGGGCGTTCGGGCGAAAACCTGAAAGAGGGGCCGATCGGAGTGACACGGCCGACGTCAAGTGGTTGCGGCGGCGCCTTCAGCGTGGACGCGAGTTGCACTGCAGCGCTGCACGGCGGCGCGCGTCGCCTGATGCTGCGATGCTCACATTCCTGCACACCTACCTCCGTGGTCTGGGTCGCGGACGCCCATCAGCCAGCTGAGCCCTTTCGCCGAAGCTCTGTTTAGACGCCTGGCCAGAGCGCCTAGCGCCACATATCAATGATGCCAAACGAGCTGCACGCCAGGGGCTCCGCACCAGCAGCATTATGTGTGTTCCTGGCTGAACATCCCCTGCGGGAGCCTCGCGCGCATCCTCCTATAGCGCGGCGGCTGACGTCTCAGATCCCCCCACTACTTTTGTGTCGCCCTAGTCAGCGGCGCGCGCGACCGCGACAATACTCGTGCCTCTTGGTTAGATTTTGCGTGGAAACGAGAACGCCGAAAGACGCACGAGGAGGACGATGTGAACCAACCACACGAAGACGCCGAAGTGAAGGCGGGCGAGAACACCCGTATGGCAACGGATCGCGGCACTGGTCGAGGCAACAAGCACATCGCCAACGGCAAGGTGTCGCGCGACAGGCAGGGCCAGCCGCGAGGCGAGCTCGTCCAGGCCGTCGTGGACTGCCACCCGGTGCTCTCCGAGCAAATAAGGGCGTTGCGTACTGATCCGGACCTCGATCCGGTACGAAGGGCTCATGCGATTGCCCAGCTCGCCGCGGCCTTGCTGATGCTCGCCGAGCAGAGTGAGAAGCAGCGTGTGGACCCGAGTGTGCCGAAGCCCGGAATCATGGGCGAGGTCACCGCCGCCGTGCATTGGGTGCTCGCCGAGCAGATGGAGACGTTGAGAGCGAACCCCGATGTCGATCCGGAAAAAAGGGCCCGCGCGATCGCCCGGCTCGACCGCGAAGAACGTCGGCTGCGCCGCCTGCACTTCCGTTGGGTTACCCAAGCGCAACGCGGTCAGGACTTCGATTTCGGGGCCATGCTCGAGGAAATATGGAAAGAAACCGAGAGGAAAAAACGGCAGCTTCTCGGCGAACGGATTGACGAGGAGGGCGCCGAAGCGACCGCGGATGGGTCTGACCGGCGCGCAGGGAATCCGTCGCCAAACGGTGCGTAGCGCATTGGCGGAACGAAAATTGCCAAACAATTTCTTGCAACAGGTTTTGCGGGCCTTCGACTCGGGCCTCGATGGGTCCCCGTCTCAACCGCCGACGTTCACGCGCGAGAGCCGCATAGCGGCGTCGTGATTTGTGAAGTGCGCCGGGCCGACCGGCCTGTATAGGAGGTGTGGATTATGGATGAGCCCATTTCACCCCGGAAGCTTGCAGCGAATCGTCGCAACACCCTGCGCTCGACGGGCCCGAGGGGCGCCGCGGGCAAAGCGAAGAGTAGTCGCAACGCGCTCAAAGATGGTCTGTTCGCCAACAAGTTTCTCATTTCGGATGGTGACGCCCCGGAAGATCGGAATGCCTATGAGGAACTTCATCGCGAGCTGCTGGCGGAGTACCAGCCCGAAGGGGTCGTCGACCGCCTCAACGTCCGGCTTCTCTGTGACGAGGTGTGGCGGCTGCTCAACCGGGTGGCCCCCGCGGAGCAGGGGGCCATCCGCCGGCGCGCAGATGACTGGGTCGCGGCGGAGCGAGAACAGCGCCGGCTGCAGTTCGAGGACGACAGGAAGATGGATTCAGCGAACCTCAAGTGCACCAGTCTCGGCCTGCAGTTCCTGATCAATGAGCTCGACACCATGCTCACGGAGGTGCAGCGCCTCGATGTCACCGGCATGCTGCACCTACCGCTCGAGCAATTGCCGAAGTGCTTCGCCCAAGAGCTTGAGCCGCTCCAGCAGGCGCTCGCGGCTCAGGACCCCCAGGACCGTGAAGCCTTCGTCGTGCGCGCGCTGCGTCGACAGCGGGCGACGCTGACGCGAGACCTGCAGAGCGCGCGAGAGCGCGAAGACTTGGACCTCCAGGCGACGCGGGCCCGGTTCAGGCTGCCCGGGCCGACGGAGATGGAGCATATCCTGCGCGCGAAGACCGCGGCGGAGCGGCGCATCGACCGGCTCCAGATCCAGTTGCAGCCCCTGAAGCACGCCCGGGCGGCCGCCGATCGCGCGGCGATCCGGCCGAGGGCGATCGCTCCCTAAAGAGAGCGGCCAGGTTGTAGCCTCACCTCGGTGGCGCTTCCTCGTTCTACCCCTTCCATAAACCTCGGTTCTATTTCCATAAATCGGCTCGGGGCCTGGGCTGTTCCGTTTTTTGGACTGGTGTCATGACGGAACGCTACCACATGAACACCAATGGATGGCAGTACGAGGCGGAGCGCGAACGGCGCGAGTGGGCCGCGAAGCTCGGCGATGCTGCGCGTGGCCTGAAGTGGGACGACTCCGAGAAGCGGGGCGCCGGCAAGGGCTTCACGTCTCGCCTGCACGACGGCGTCGTCGAGGCCAACGAGGCGCCCAGCGTCCGCGAACCGCGTCGGAGGGGCCGCAAGAAGCAGCCCAAGCTCAACCTGTCGCCGGAGGCGCAGGCGCAGCGGCAGTACGACATAGCCGTCGAGGAAGTGGTCAATGACGAGCTCCGCGAGGACCGCGTCTCGCTCAACCGCATGGTCCACGACGCCAAGGACTTCAACGGCGTCAGCGTCGACGAGGACGGGCGCGACGGCGGCTAGGCCCGGCACCTCGGCGCCCACGGCAACGACCACCGCCAGCGCGAGCGCGTCGAGGAGCAGGTCGACGCCTACGTCGAGGCGCGCGACTGGTACAAGAGGAACTTCTACGAGCCCGCCGGCGCTGACGAGACCCAGCGGCCCGACATCGCGGGGCCGTACGCCCTGCGCCTCGCGCGCGACGTCGAGCGGCTGGCCGTGATCCGCCAGGTCAACGACGCCGTCTACGCGGCGCACCCCCAGGCGCGAGTCGGCCGCCCATGACGCCGTTCCCGCGCTCCGCGCCTTCTCGGACGCCAACCGGGAGCGCTCCATCCGGTCGACCAACCGCTACTTGGGCCACTTCATCGAGCGCCCGGCCGAGCACCTGGAGACCACGCTCAAGCGCATGGCGGAGGCGTCGCACGCGACGGTCGAGCACACTCGCGGCCTTCTGGCGCTGAGCCTCGACGAGCTGCGTCCGCACCTGGTCGACCTGGCCGGTAGGCGCGACGGGAAGGGCATCGGGGCGCCGCTGGACCTGCCCGCCACGCCCACGCTCCTTTGGCCCGAGCTGCCCACCAGCAGCACAGGGCGGCCCCGCGCGTACGCCCCCGAGCGCGTCCGCGAGGCGCTGGTCAGTGCCGACCTGATCCAGATGGGGCTCACGATGCTGCTGGCCGGCTGGCGCGACGAGCTGCGGCCCGAGGTGTGGGGCGCCGCGATGCACTCCGCCAGCATGGGGGGCGCCGGAGCCGCCGGTCCCCGTCGAGGATGCTGTCTACCTGGCCAAGCGCCTCTTCGCGAACGGCAACCGGCCGCAGCTCCGGCGGGTTGCCCGCGAGGTGGCCGCCCTGCAGCTCGGGGTGCCCGTCGCGGCGATGGAGGCGTATCAGAAGCGGAGTTCTTCCCCGGCTTCCTGACCCAGCCGATCTCGCAGTCATGTAGTTGAAGAGGGCCGTCGGGGCCAACCCGGCGGCCTTCTTCTTTTGGTCACTTTTCAACCAGTACCAGGCGCCAGTCGGGCGCCAACCCGAGGGGAGGGATGCGATGGCGTTCACCGAGTCCGAGATCCGCAACCTACTGCTGTTGCCGATGACCGACGGCGCCTCGTTGGCGTGCATGTCGGTCGACGCCTTCCGGTCTCTGCTCAAGCGCGAGCAGGTGCCGACGATGCTGGTGGCCGGCAGGCGGTTCGTGAAAGAGGGCAGACGTGGTCGAGCTGCTGAAGAGGCGCTCGATCCGTTAGACGCAGTTAACCCGCAGTCACACTCGGCATCGCTCCTGCCGCTGATCGGCCCGTCGAGGTACGTGGTGAACGTGGTGTCCTTCGCGATTGCGTGGGTCATTTGGTTCTGTCCTTTCTGGAATTGGTGGTAGGTGTCCGTGGACCGGGAACCCGTGGGACTCCAACGGGTCCTCTTTGCAGCCACTGGCGCCGCTGGGCAGACGCGCACCTGGTCTGCATGGTCGCCGACCCCATGGCTCGTGACTATCGTGGCCGCGAGCAGGAGCCCGGCGTCCCCGCCCAGATCGTGGAGGGCGACAAGGCCGACATCGTGGCCTGCGACGCGGTGCTGGTCCACTTCGACCGGCCCTCCGTCGGCACCGCCATGGAGGTGCTGTTCGCGTGGCAGATCGGCAAGTACGTCGGGATCGCCAACGTTAGCGGCGCTCCGTTGTCGCCCTGGTTGCTCTATCACTCTCACGCCCAGGCCGCGTCGCTCGCGGACGCTGTCGACTTGGTCAACGCGCGCATCCTGGCCCGCCGCACCGGAGGTAGCTGAGATGCCGAAGCGTAGCTTCGCACGACGCAAGAACGCACTCTCGAAGCTGCAGGCCGCCTTGGACGGCCGGCCCGCGTGCCGCCGCTTGATCCACCTCTGGATCCCAGGCCAGCCGCGCCCCATCGCGACGCCGGGATGCGAGGATTGCATTGCCCTGCAGCGCCAGTACGACTCCGCCACGGCGCCCACGCCGCCCCCCGACATGGTGGAGGACGACCTGTGAGGCGGACCGAGACGTGTCACCATTTTAGGCGCGCGACGAAACCGCGCGAGCCACTCATCGCTTTCGCGTCCGCCCATCACTTGCTGCTGGCCAGCCGGTTCCACGCACGCTGATCGCGGGGAGCGAAGCCCACGCAGGAACACCGCTCACACACCGTCGCGATCTCTGACCGTTCTTGCCGATGGCCTGCGTAGATGTGGGAACAGATACACTCCGCGTCGCGGGCGCGCACGAGACTCTTCGTGGACAAGCGGGCGAGAGGCTTTCGGCCCTCTCGGGCGAACTCAGTCCGCTCCCAGCCGGTGCCCGTCGCGCTGGTCGGCGAGTGTCCATCCCTGTCGTGTAGAACGTCGCCCGCCAGCCGCGCTCGTCGTACCGCGTGAGCTGGAGGTCGAAGCCCTGGTGCGCCATGCCGACCGCGATGCGTCCGTTGCCCGCCCACGAGCCGAGCCATGTGCGGGGGACCCAGAGCGCCTGGTCATAGGAGCGGCGAGGAAGCCCTGACCTTGACCACTTTGTTTGCGGCCTCTGAGACCAACGTCTTATTGACCCAGGTCATTGAGAGCGAAACCGTGTCGGTGCAGCAACGAGTTGAGGTTGCCCTCTCGCACCGCGGACAACCAAACGGAGTCGCCGACTTCGAAGGGAAGGAGACTGCCATGGACGCCGAGCATCGTCGGCTGGACGAGACACGCACCAACACCGCGCCATGGCGGAAGTGGGGGCCGTACCTTTCGGAGCGTCAGTGGGGGACGGTGCGCGAGGACTACAGCGAGTCGGGCGATGCGTGGAACTACTTCACCCACGACCACGCGCGCTCACGGGCGTATCGCTGGGGTGAAGATGGGCTGGCGGGGATCTCCGATGACCGGCAGCTTCTCTGCTTCGCGCTCGCGCTCTGGAACGGCAAAGATCCCATCCTCAAGGAACGGCTCTTCGGTCTGACCAACAGCGAGGGGAACCACGGCGAGGACGTGAAAGAGTATTACTTTTACCTCGACTCGACGCCGACCCACTCGTACATGAAGTACCTCTATAAGTATCCCCAGGCGGCCTACCCGTACGACGACTTGGTGGCGACGAACCGGGGCCGGGGCCGGCACGACTTCGAATACGAACTGCTCGACGCGGGCGTGTTCGATCAGGATCGCTACTTCGATGTGTTCGTCGAATACGCCAAGGCGGCCCCGGAAGACATCCTTGTGCAGATCACCGTGTGCAACCGCGGCCCGGAGCCGGCGACGCTGCACGTGCTGCCCACCGTCTGGTTCCGCAACGTGTGGTCATGGGGGGGACAAGCCCGACAGGCGGTGCTCCGTCAGGGCGCCACGAGCATGGCCGGCGGGGTGATCACGGCGACGCACCCGGATCTGGGAGAGCGGTTCTTCTACACTGACGACGCGGCCGACTTGCTCTTCACCGAGAACGAGACCAACTCCCAGCGTCTCTTTGGCGTGCCCAACGCGACGCCCTACGTGAAGGACGGGATCAACGACTACATCGTTCACGGCCGGCAGAACGCGGTGAACGCCGAACGGACGGGGACCAAGGCGTCGGCCCACGCCCCGCTCACAGTCGGGCCCGGAGAATCTCAGATCCTGCGGCTACGGCTGAGCGACGTGGCGCCGACCGGGTGGGCGACGAAGGACGGGTCTGGCGGTCCCTTCGTGGCCTTCGACGCGCTGATGGAGGCGCGCCGACGGGAGGCGGACGAGTTCTACGCGTCGGTCATTCCCGCCTCGCTGGGTGCCGACGCGGGCAACGTGATGCGCCAGGCGATCGCTGGCATGCTGTGGTCCAAGCAGTTCTACTACTACGCTGTCGACACCTGGCTTACCGAGCACGGCGCGGATCCCTTCAACCCCAAGCGGCGCGCTCCCCGCAATGATCACTGGCAGCACATGCGCAACGCGGACATCTTCTCGATGCCCGATAAGTGGGAGTATCCCTGGTATGCGGCCTGGGATCTGGCCTTCCACGTCCTCGCGCTGAGCCTGGCGGACGAGGATTTTGCCAAGCGACAGCTGGACCTGGTGCTCGGCGATCAGTACCTCCACCCGAGCGGACAACTTCCCGCCTACGAGTGGAACTTCGGCGATGTGAATCCTCCGGTGCATGCCTGGTCGACCATCTTCACCTACCGCTTTCAAAAGGGTCGCCGGGGTGAGGGCGATCTCGAATGGCTCGAGCGGTCCTTTCACAAACTGGTGCTCAACTTCACCTGGTGGGTCAACCGCAAGGACCGCGCTGGCAACAACGCGTTCGAAGGTGGGTTCCTGGGGCTGGACAACATCGGCGTCTTCGACCGCAGCGCACCGCTGCCCACGGGCGGCTACCTGGAGCAGGCTGACGGCACCGCCTGGATGGCCCTGTTCTGCCAGAACATGACCGAAATCGCTGCTGAGCTGGCGATGCATCGGTCGGGCTATTCGGACATGGTTTTAAAGTTCGCCCAGCATTTCCTGTGGATCGCCTCCGCGATGATGCGCGGCAGTGAGGGCACGGGGATGTGGGATGAGGCGGACGGATTCTTCTACGACGTCCTCCGGTTGCCTGATGGCCGCGCCCAGCGGCTCAAGGTGCGTTCGATGGTCGGGCTGCTTCCACTCTGTGCCGTGACGGAGTTCGACGGGCAACTCCTGGAAAAGTACCCGGAGTTAGGACAGCGCTTTCGCACCTTCCTCGAGGCGCACCCGGAGCTGAGGGCCTTTATCCACGACCCGGCCAAGCCCGGGTACGCAGGCCGGCGGCTCGGCGCCATCCTGGATGAGGCCAAGCTCCGGCGCGTGCTGGCCACGATGCTCGACGAGCGAGAGTTCCTGAGCCCGTATGGGATTCGGTCCATCTCCCGCTACCACGCCGAGCATCCCTATGTGTTTCATCTGGGGAATGAGGAGTACCGCGTGTCCTACCTGCCAGCGGAGTCCGACAGCGGCATGTTCGGTGGGAACTCCAACTGGCGGGGGCCGATCTGGATGCCGGTCAACGGGCTGATCATTCGCGCCCTGCTACAGTACTTCGCGCACTACGGCAAGGAGTTCACCGTGGAGTGTCCCACGGGCTCCGGCCGGTACCTGACCCTGTACGAGGTCGCCGAGGAGATCACGCGCCGGCTGGCCAGCATCTTCCTGCGGGACCCGCGCGGCTGGCGGCCGGTCCATGGCGGCACCCGAAAGTTTCAGGAGGACCCGCACTGGCGGGACCTGCTTTTGTTCTACGAATACTTCCATGGTGACAACGGAGCCGGCCTCGGCGCGAGCCATCAGACGGGATGGACGGGGATCGTCGCTCGGGCCATGCATTTATTCGCCACCATCACGCCCCAGCTGTTCCTGGAGTTCGGCAAGGAGGTTCGGCGGTGACGGCATGCACGCCTTGGGCCCGGTATCCATCGCTCGGCTCCGATCAACACCCGAAACGCGCTCGCGCGTTAGCCGCTGGGGATCGGCGCGGGCTGGCGGCCTCGGCGCCGGAATTCGGCCTAGTGGCTTCCAAGCGTTGGGGCTTCTGACGGGCTGCTCGCGCTCGCACGCCCGCAGTGGAACGAGTGCCGTGGGACGACATACTGTTGGCGGCTCGAGGCCGGGGCACGAGGTCGCCGAGCCCACACAAGCGAGACAGCGTCCTCTGAGGTAAACGATGCGCGGCCCACGATTGACGCTCGGGAGGCTTACGTGAGTAAGGTCTGGGCGAAGGTCAAGCACGAGTTTCACGCCGTCCTCCCTCCCACGATTTTTTTCCTGATCACCTTTCACATCGTGCTGCTGAACAGAGTGTTGATGCTCAGGGAGTACGGTCTTCGTCTCTCCTCCATGGCGGCCGCGGCGGTGGGCGCGCTGCTCGTCGCAAAGGTGGTGCTCGTCGCCGACATGTTGCCGTTGATCAACCGCTTTCCTGAGAAGCCCCTCTTGTACAACGTGGTGTGGAAGACCGTGATCTACGTCGTCGCCTCCCTGTTCGTGCACTACCTCGAGCATCTTCTCCCGCTGTGGTGGCGCATGGAGGGCCTTCGAGCGGCGAACGAGCGCCTGTGGAGCGAGATCGTGTGGCCTCATTTCTGGGCGATCCAACTCTGGCTCATCGTCCTGATCTTCATTTACTGTCTGGCGCGCGAGCTCGTGCGCGTGATCGGTCGCGATCAGGTGCGGAAGATCTTGCTTGGCGCTCCGGCTTCGGCCTCCAGCAGGACCTGAGTCCGTGGACCTCGTCGAAGAGGATATCGGCCATGAGAGCCCAATCAGCGCCTGGCCTATTGCCCTCGGCGTCGGCTTTCGGATCAGGGGATGAAGGGCGAGGTCGCCAAGCGATCGGCCTACGGAAAAGAGAGCGATGCCTTGGAGGAATCAGATGAAGCGGAGGATCAGAGACGCGCTCCCGCGACCATTGCGTGCCGCGCTGGCGGTGCTACTCGTCGCCGCGCCGCTCGTTGGAGCTCAGGAGAAGCCGACTCAGGAGCAAGTCGCCGCCGCCAAGCCGTTCAAGCCCGAGGAGTTGGAGCAGATCGTGGCGCCGATCGCGCTCTACCCAGATCCGCTGGTGGCGCAGGTCCTGATGGCATCTACGTACCCGCTCGAGATCGTCCAGGCCGCGCGGTTCGCGAAGGACAACCCGAACCTCAAGGGGGACGCCCTCAACGAGGCGCTCAAGAACCAGACCTGGGACGACAGCGTCAAGTCACTGATCTCATTTCCTCAAATCCTGAACATGATGAACGAAAAGCTCGACTGGATGCAGAAGCTCGGCGACGCGTTTCTCGGTCAGCAGAAGGACACGATGGACGCTGTGCAGCGACTGCGGGCGAAGGCACAGGCGTCCGGCAATCTCCAGTCGAACGAGCAGCAGAAGGTCGTCGTCGAGCCGGCCGAGCCCGCTCCGGCCGCGGCGCAGCCCATCGCGTCGTCGGCTCAGCCGTCGCCACCGCCGCCACAGCAGCAGACGATTATCAAGATCGAGCCGGCGAATCCGCAGGTGGTCTACGTGCCGACCTACAACCCGACAGTGGTCTACGGCGGCTGGCCCTATCCGGCCTATCCGCCGTACTACTATTACCCGCCGGGCTATGTGGCAGCGACCGCAGCCGTCTCGTTCGGCGTCGGCATGGCGGTCGGTGCGGCCGTCTGGGGCGGGTGCAACTGGAACCACGGGAACGTCAACATCAACGTCAACCAGTACAACAATTTCACCAACAACGTGAACAACGTCCAGAACCGCAACAAGATCAGCACGACGAGTGCGCCAGGGGGCGGCCAGCAGTGGCAGCACAATCCCCAGCATCGCCAAGGAGTGCAGTACCGCGACCCGGCGACCCAGCAGAAGTTCAACAAAGGCTATTCTCCCAGCGCGTCCTCTCGCGACGCCTATCGTGGCCGGACCAGTGCTGGCGGAGCCACTGGGCAGCTCGGAGCCGGCGGCGCCGGAGCCCGTACCAGCGGGCTCGGCGGCCAGGGCACCGGCCAACGGGGTGGCCAAGCCAGCGCCAGCGGAGGCGTCGGCCAACTCGGCATTGGCGGAGCGGGAACCCGCTCGAGCGGGGCGGGGAGCCAGGGCGGCGGCCAGCGAGGCGGGCAGGGCGGAGCGTTCGAGGGTGCCGGGCAAGGGCACAACACGAGCCAGATCAGCCAGCGAGGACAGTCGAGCATGAGCTCGGCTCGGGCGAGCGGCTTCGGCGGGGGACAGGCAGGCCGGGGCGGAGGGCGCCGCTGATGAAACACCTTGGGCTCGGGCTCGCTCTCGCGATGGCCCTCCAGTCCGTGTGCGGCGCCGAATCCGTGCAACGGCGCTTCGAGTCGGCCGACGCGGCCGTCGACGCGCTCATCTCGGCCATTCGGACGACCGACCGTAAGGCTCTCGTCGAAATCCTTGGACCCGAGGGGCGTCCGCTGGTCCGGTCCGGCGACGAGGTTGCCGATCTGGCGGAAGCCCAACGGTTCCTGGCTGAGTTCGACCAGTCGCACCGGCTCGAGGGCAGCGGCGGCAGGCTAACCCTGTACGTCGGCCGCGCCGATTTCCCGTTCGCTATCCCGCTCGTCCCCGATGGCCCCAGCTGGCGCTGGGACACCGCGGCTGGGAGCGAGGAGATTCTCAATCGTCGCGTCGGCCGAAACGAGCTCAATGCGATCCAGGTGTGTCTGGCCTACGTCGACGCCCAGCGCGAGTACTACTCCGAGGACCACACCGGCACCGGAATTCTGGAGTATGCTCAACGCCTCGGCAGCACCAAGGGAAAGCACGACGGCCTCTACTGGGAGGCGCAGCCCGGCCAGGCGCAGAGCCCGCTGGGTCCACTTGTGGCCCAGGCCAGAGCTGAAGGGTACTCGACTGCTCGCGGGAGTGCTTCAGCCCCGTATCACGGCTATCTCTATCGCCTATTATTCGCGCAGGGCCCCGATGCGCCCGGCGGCGCCTACGATTTCGTCGTCAGGGGTCACATGATTGGGGGATTCGCGCTCATTGCGTTCCCGGCCCAGTATGGCGTCTCCGGAGTCATGACGTTCATCGTGAGCTACGACGGCGTCGTGTATGAAAGGGATCTCGGCGTCAACACTGCGCAGGCGGCCGGTGCGATCAGAGCGTTTAACCCCGACCGGACGTGGCGCAAGGTCGAGCCCACCGCGAGCGTAAGGTGACAATCGATAAACCGGTTCCCGGCGTGTGCGTGACGGCGCCACCGACCACCTTCGATCGCTCGTGAGTGGCGGCGCGCAGTCCCATGCTCGATCAGAGTGTGCGCATCACGCAGGAGACAGCGGGTACGGAACACTTCGAGGCGCGCGTCACGGCATCGACGGTGTCGCGTTGGTGAGCACGCAAGTCGACGGCAGCGTCCGGGTCGAGTTCAACG
>Ga0066903_100003566_pt1 | contig 12773 bp, 10 predicted proteins | sample PanSoiMetaGPlot1_FD_67491 | JGI IMG/M metagenome (GOLD analysis project Ga0066903, IMG submission 67491) | Tropical forest soil microbial communities from Panama analyzed to predict greenhouse gas emissions - Panama Soil - Plot 1 (version 2) | ecosystem: Environmental > Terrestrial > Soil >... | reverse complement strand
CGACGCGCGCGAGGCGATTGGCGTCAATACGCCGGAGGACCTGCGCACGGTCGAGCGGTGGCTGGACACCCGCCCGGCATGAAGACACTTTCGATCGTCGTTCCCGCCTACAACGAGGAGCGCTTCATCGGTACGCTTCTCGACAAGATCAGAGCCGTCGAACTCGCGCCGCTCGGCTTCGGTCAGGAAATCATCGTCGTCGACGACTGCTCGAAGGACCGGACCGCGGAGATCGTCGCGGGGGTGCCGGGCGTGCGATTGATCCGGATGGAGAAAAACGGCGGAAAGGGCCGCGCCGTCCGCGCAGGAATCGCGGCGGCTACGGGCGATCTGCTGATCATCCAGGACGCGGATCTCGAGTACGACCCGCAGGACTACGTGCCGATGATGCGAGCCCTGCTCGACGGCCGCGCCGACATCGTCTATGGGAGCCGGTACCTGGGACGCGGGCGTCACGCCAACCAGTCGCTGGCGGCGTACGCCGGGGGACGGAGCCTGAGTGTCATCGCCTGGGTCTTCACTCGGAACTACCTGACCGACACCGTGACGGCGCTCAAACTGTTCCGCCGCGCCGACATTGCCGCGCTGAGGCTCGAGACGAGCGGCTTCGAGCTCGATCACGAGATCACGTCGCGCATGCTCGCGCGCGGGAAGACGATCGTCGAAGTCCCGATCCGCTACTACCCGCGCAGCCGCGAAGAGGGCAAGAAGATCGGCCCGCGCGACTGGTTCATCGCCGTCCGCACCTTCTGGCGCTACAGCGGGGGTTAGCTGGAGGGAAGGGAGGAAGAGAGAGCGGAGGCGACGGAGGCATCGGATTGGGGGAACGGAGCAACGGAGGCAACGGAGGCAAACGGTGCCCACGAGAGAGGGCTGACGACTGGGATTCCCCGACGCCGACGCGGTAAGCACCGTTTTCGTGCGGCCGGCCGTTCCGGCCGGACCCGAGGGGTAGACGAGATCGGGATCACGAGCCGACTGCAGCCTCCACGGCTCGGGATCCCGATCTCGTCCACCCCTCGCGCCGCGCGAAGCGCGGCGGCACGAACACGGCGCTAACCACGCGTCGACTGGGACAGTCGACCAGCCGTCAGCCTGCGCAGCCCGCAGCCCTCCCCGCCTCCCTCCGTTCCCTCCGTTATCTCCGTTGCTCCGTTTATAGATCCGATATCTCCGACCCCTCCGTTCCCTCCTAGGGCATGACGCGGACGATGGTCACACGGGCATTGCGGAAGACGGGCGCGAAGAACTGCGCCGGGGCTTCGAACTTCGCCATGCCTGCCGGGTACGCGGCGCGCTCGACCTCGTCGATCCACACGTAGTCGATGCGCAGCGCCCGCGCAATATTCCAGGCCTCGCGCGCATCGGTCGTCGCGTACATCGCGCGCACGCGTTCGGAGCGCTCCTGGTACTCGGGATCCGCGACGAGCGTGCGCGGCGTGCCTGCGGCCTGGCGCCGCTCGGCGAAGCTCGGGATGATGCTCCAGATCGTCCGGCCGCGTGCGATCGCATCGAGCTGAACAACCGCGGAATCCGGCGTAGTGCGCCGCAGCCACTCGAGCGCCTCGCGCTGATTGGGATCGAGCACTTCCGTCCACGGAAAACCCGGCCCGGGCGACAGGTTGGTGATGTCCTGCGCGTTGTAGACGTCGATTGCCGTTGTCGGCGCGCCCGCGAAGAGCGCGAGAACGGCCGTGGTGATGGCGGCCTTCTTCCAGATGCCGTCAGCGGCGGCAAGGCCCGCGGCTGTCAGCGCCGGAACCGCGACCAGAATCATCTGTCCCGCGCGGAAGCCGACCCACGAGTCGTCCCCTCTGAGGACGACGACGTGCATCAGGGCCACGGAGAGCGCGATCAGCACGCAGGGAATCGCGAGCGGACGCGCGCGACGCTCGCGAACAGCCGCCGCCAGGCCGACGGCTGCGGGCGCCAGCGCCGGGCCCAGCGAAAGCAGCAGATTGAACAGCGGCTGGTTGCGGGCGTTCCCCAGCAGTCCCAGCAGCAGCATGCCGTGCGCGCCGCCAGTCATCTGATTCACCTGAGTCCAGGCGAGGCCGGCAGCGGCGGGAACGACGGCAATCGCCGCGCGCGCCAGTCGCGCGATCGGCTGAGGCGAGCGCAGAGCGTCGATGGCGATGCCAGTCCCCCACGCGACGGCGAAGATCGCGCCGACGAACGGATTGAACGCGATCGCGCCTGCCAGTGCGAGACCCGCGAAGAGGTGTGCGCCGATCGGTGCGCCGCTGCCTCCCGCCATGCCCGCGGCCATCGCGGCAAGGCCCAGGATGTAGGCCGTCGAGTGCTGAGGCACCCACCAGAAGCAACGCGGCAATCCATCGACGCGCAGGCCCGAGAACCACCAGTTGCTGATCGCGTCGATGTTGAGGTCGCGCACCGTAGCCAGCGGCGCGCCGCGGCGGACGATGGACGCCAGCGCGACGAAGCCTTCGGCGCTCGACGCGACGATCGCCAGCCCTGTCGCGGCCGCGGCGGCCCAGGCGCGCGGCACCGCCAGCCACGCGACGATGAAGATGGAGGCCGTGAGCAGGGCCGCCGTCCCGATCGCGTTCATCGTCAAGTCGGTCTGGATGTCTGTGAGGACCCGCGGCCCGGCCCCGGCCGCGGCGCCAGGCACCAGGAAGTACGCCCAGTAGTAATGGAGCGGGCGATGCGGCATGTACATGTTCCGCGGCGGCATCGCGAACTTCTGGATCTCCGCCGTCACGGCCATGTGCCACACGAAGTCCGCGGTGAAGTAGGCGCGGTAGTAGCGATTGCCCTGTGCGTCGCTTTCGCCGAGCCTCGCAAAGGGAGGCACCGCGATGACGAGGGCCAGCAGGATCGTGAGTACCAGGGCACGCGTATCGCGTGCCGTCCATGCTGGAACGTTCAGGAGGGGCGCGTGGACCGCTCGCGTCGCAAGCCAGGACCCGCCGAGCGCCAGCGCCCACGCCACCGCGAACAGGACGGCCGACGGATGCCCCACCGCAATGGCCGCCCACAACGCGAGCGCGGTGAAGAAGTACCCGAACGCCGCTCCGGCGACCCAGCCCGCCGCGTGGCGCCGCCCGAACAGCGCAAAGCCGACGGGCAGACCCGGCACCAGCGCGAGCACATAGATAACCGCGTAGCCGATCGCGCCCATCAGGACGTTCCGCGTACTCCGCGGGTGCCGCGATCGCCGGGCCTGCGCTGCTCACGTCCCATGTCCGCAGCGTAGATCACCCCGCCCGGCAGCGTGCCGACGATGCCGAGCGCGAGGAAGATCACCGAGAACGCAAACACCTGCGGCGCCGGCGCGCCCTGACGCACGAACAGCTCCCGGAACGCCACCTGCGTCGTCCCGATGCCGTTGACGGTGATCGGGATCTGCATGACCAGCACGATGATCGGGATGAAGACGAAGTAGGTCAGGAAGGGGACCTGCAGGCCGAGCGCGGTACCGACGCACCACGCCTGCAGCACGCGAATCAGCTGCACGAGCACGGAGAGCACGAGCACGCGCGCCATCTCAGCGTGGTGGTTCGCGTAGTGGCGGACGGCGTCGGTGAGGGCGTCCGTCACGCGGTGCAGCACCCGCAGCGGGATGAGCGACGCCGCTCCGCGGACCCACGACGCGACGCGTTCGCTGAACACGACGGCGGCGGCCACGGCGCACAGGGCGAAGACCAGCACCACGATCGTGATGAGCGCGCCGCGCGCCGCGAGATCGCGCGAGAAGGACAGCGCGGCGGCCACCACCATCACGACGGAGAGCACGCCGAGCGCGCGGTCCATCAGGACCGACGCCGTCGATTCGGCGAGGTGGACGTCGTATCGCGACAGCGCGTACGCGCGGTAGAGGTCCGACGCGACGCTGGGCACGAAGTTGCTGACGAACGAGCTGACGAAGAACACGCGGAGCACGGCGCTGAGCGGCGGACGCGTCCCCGGCGCGAGTGCGACGAGCAGGTCGATCCAGCGCATCGCCATCAGCGCGCGGTCTACGAAGACGAGCGCGATCGACGCCGCAATCCAGCGCCAGTCGGCGCCGGCGGCCGCCCCGAGAATCTCGGAAGGATTGGACCAGTAGAGAACGAGAGCGGTCAGAACGACCGCGACGAGAATGCGGACGAACCGGCTCACCGGCCGACGGGTTCCGGCAGCGTGTCGAGGTGCCGGGTCGTGTCCTTCTTGACCTGATAGGCGCGCTTGAGGAACTTCGCGTACGGCACGAACTGCTTCATCGCGCCGACGTTCACCTGGCACGGGCTGAGGCAGGTGGGGCAGGTCTGCTCCTTGATCTGCTGCCGGTGCGCCAGGTTCTCCGCCTTGAAGTACAGCGACTCGGCGGACCCGTCGAGCACATTGCCGAGCTTCTGCGAGTTCTCGCAGTAGTGCAGGTCGCCGTTCGGGTTCAGCAGCAGGCCCTGGCTCTGGAACGGGCAGGGCATCGTCCGGTGGTAGCCGTTGGCGATCATGTCGGCGTAGTGCAGGTACATGAACGCCTGCCCGCTCAGCACCGACTCCTCCTTCACGCGATCGAGGAAGAACTTGCGCATGAAGTTCTCCTCGCGCTCGTGGAAGCCGATGCTCTCCTTCAGGTGGTTGTTGTGGAGCATCGCGTCCGTGAAGCGGAGCATGTTGAAGACGACGTCGAGATCCTTCGTGCGGGCCCAGGTCAGGATGTTCTCGGCGTCTTCGAGGTTCTTCGCGAAGATCGTGGAGGCGATGCCGAACGAGAAGTTGCCGTACTGCTTCGACAGCGCCTGCATCGCGTCGATCGTCTTCGACGCCTTGTCGAAGCCGTTCTTCACGGCGCGCACCTGATCGTGCACGTCGCCGATGCCGTCGAGCGAGACGCGGATGCTGATGAGCAGCTCGTGCTCTGCGCAGAACTCGACGATCCTCGTGAGCATCGGGATGGCGCGCACGGGTGTGAGCCCCGTCGTGTTGATCCCGATTTTCCTCAGGCGGGGCAGCCGCCGCTGGAACATCTCCACCATCTGCGGGAGATCCAGACGGGTCGTCGGCTCGCCGCCGGAGATGTTCAGGTTCTCGACCGCGCCCCAGAACGGGCTGTCCATGACCGGCTCGAGCTGCGCGAGCGTCATGTCCTCCTTGCGGTTGCCCCACTTCCAGTTGTTGCACATCGTGCACTTCGCGTCGCACACCCAGGTGCAGTTGTAGATGAGCACCGTCGGACGAATGGGGTGGACCTTCGCGTTGATGAAGGTGTTGACGAGGTCCCGCGGGACGCCCGCCGCAGCCTTCGCGATGTATTGCAGCCGGAACGTATTGGTGGACACGGAGTTAAGCAATTATACCCGTGTCCACCTCAAAAATCGCTATTGGGGGAAGGCGGGGCGCGGGCTGGCCGAGACCCAGACGTTCTTGTAGATCGACCCGGGGATGCTCGCGTCCGGCGCGCCGGCGCGGCCGAGCGGCGCACCCAAATGGATCACGTGCGGCTGAGGCCGGTACGCGTGGCCGTTGGTGGTCTCGTGCGACGTGTAGATGACGCGGCCGGTCGGGCCGTCCTCACGCACTTCGACGGCGGCGAAGCCCGGGCCCCACGTGGCCTTCCAGAAATACCAGCGCTCGTCGCTGAAGGCGACGCCGGTGCGGAAGCCGTCGTTGATGAAGTCCTCCTCGCCGGAATCGCCATTGATGATCCGGAACGTGACCGCGCCGGGCGTCACGTACTGCCTGCCGCGCTTTTCGATCGTGAACCGGTAGTCGTTGGTCGTGATGTCGTCGAAGCCTTCCTGCATGCTCATGACCTTCGTCTTGTCGCCGGGCGATCCTTCGTCGATGCCTCTGACCATCACGGAGAATTCGCCGGCCTCGAGGGTCTGTGGCAGCGCGTACGTGAGGCGGCTGTCGTGCCCGAGCAGCTCGATGCCGTCCTTCACGAACTGCGTCGGTCCGACCGGCGTGCCGACGGTGCGCCCGATCGTCAGGGGATCGCGGATCTCCGAGCCGCGGATGTAGGCGCCCACGGGCGACCTGAACGTCGCGTCGGACGACCACGAGCCCACCGCCCCCTGGTGAACAGCGCGCGCGCGCCAGGTGTAGGTGGTCTCCGGCTGCATCGACGAGGCGGCCGGCGTATGGCTCACGTTGTTGGGACCGCTGCCGGCGCCGCCGACAACGCCCGAGTCGTACACGACGGTCGAGCCGCTGCGGATCTGGAACTGGTACGACGGCGAAAAGTCGGCGAACTTGCCGGTGGCCTTCGAGGCCGTGAGGACCACCACGTCTGCCGGCTGCGCGCCGTTCACGGGCGAGACAGGCGAGGGAGCGGTCGCCTTGAGCGTCGAGCCGTCGGCGGAAGCGTCCGGCGGGGGAACGGGTGCGGAACCGGGGGAGACGGGCGACGTCTTGTCGCCGCAACCGAAGGTCAGAGCTACGGCACCTACGCACATCAGGACCCGCACGAGCGCGAACAGATGCGGCAGAGGCAGATGTATATGCATGGGGAACACCTCGTTTTTTCGTCGTTTGGAATGACTCGGGAGCGGACGGCCGGGTCCGCCGGCGAGCAGAGTACAAAAAAAACGGGCGGCAGAGAAGTATCTGCCGCCCGTATCGGTCGATGCCGACGAAGGTATTACTGAGGGAACGCGGGGCGCGCGTTCGGTCCGATGTAGACGTTCTTGTAGATGCCGCCCGGCAGCGTCGCGTCGAGCAGGCCGGCGCGGCCCGCGGGGACGCCGAGATACAGGAAATGCGGCGTCGGCCGGTACGGATGGCTGCCCGTGCCGATCGTCTGGTCGTAGACCGTCGGGCCGTTCTCGTTGTCGAGGCGGACGAGGAGCCGGGCGCTGCCGGTCTGCCACGAGAAGCTCCAGAAGTACCAGCGCGACGAGTCGAAGCTCTTCTGGGCGCGCGGACAGTCTCGCGAGACGCCATCACCCGCGATGATCCGGCAGGTGATCGAACCGGGCGCCGCGTAGTCGCGGCCGCGCAGCTCGCCCGTCATGCGGTAGTCGTCGGTCGTGATGTCGTTCTCGTCCGGGCCTTCCTGCATCGCGAAGACCTTGCTCTTGTCGCCCTCCGAGCCCTCGTCGGCGCCCTTGATCATCATCGAGAACTGTCCCGCCTGCAGCGTCTCGGGCAGGCGATAGAGCACGTGGCTCTCGTGCGACAGCAGTTGCAGACCGACGCCGGGGATGAACTGGGCGGCGTTGCGGATCTCGCCGACCGTGCGGCCGATCGTGAGCGGGTCTCGCACCTCGTTGCCGCGCATGAATGCCCCCACCGGACTCTTGAAGCTCGAGTCGGCGGACCAGGGACCGTTGGCCCCGTTCATCGTTGCCTGCACGCGCCAGGTGTAGTTCGTGTCGGGATCGACGATCGGCTGGAACGACACCGTTCCGTCCGATGTCGGACCGACGACTCCCGTGGCGACGACATTGTTGCCGCTCCGCACCTGGAAGCGATACGACGGATTGACCGTCGAGAACTTGCCCTTCACGGTCGAGGCCGTGAGCGTGAGCGGATCGTCGGCAGTTGCGCCGCCCGTAGGCGAAACGGCGTTGGGTGCCGGCACTTTGAGAGTCGAGCCGTCAGCGGAGGCGGCCGTGCCGGATTCTCCTGCAGTCGATGGAGACGTCGGCGCCGAGGAAGACTTGCCGCACGCGATGGCCGCAGCGAGTACGCCTACGGCCGCACAGAGATAGAACTTTCGCTGCATCAGATAGAACTCCGGAAATCTGGGGCACTAAACAAGGGGTTGCGAGTGGCCGATGGTAGCATGAAACGAGTTGTTACGATGGTCCGAGTTGCTCGCGTCACACCGCTCGCGAGCTCAGCTCTTCCAGAGGAGACGTGGATTTGAAGACGATGAAAGCAGGCATCCTTGCGCTGTGCGTGTGCGCGGCGCCGCAGATCGCCACCGCGCAGACGATGCAGTGGACCGACAAAGGCTACGCCAGCGTGAACGTCGGCGTGCAGGTGGGATCGCACGATCTCACCACCACGACGAGCTTCCCCCTGTTCGACGAAACAGCCACCGCGACGACGACGCAGACCGACGTCGGCGGCGGTCCCTTCTTCGAGGTCGGCGGCGCATATCGGGTGTGGGGTCATAATCTGCTCGCCGGGCTCAGCTTCCAGCACACTTCGTCGCATTCGAATGCGGCATTCACCGCTTCAGTTCCCGATCCGGTCGTGACCGACAGTCCGCGCATCGTGAACCAGACGCTGAACGACGCAGGGCACAGCGAAAACGTCTGGCACTTCGACGCGATCTGGATGATGCCGGTCGCCGAAAAGCTGGATGTCGGCATCTTCGGCGGCCCATCCATCTTCTCGGTCAATCAGGACATCGTCACCACTTTCACGTCGACCGAGCCCGGCCCGACAGTCACCGCGCCGCTGACCGAGGTCAGCAAGACGACGCTCGGCATCAACCTCGGCGTCGACGTCCAGTACCTGCTCGGCAAGAAATGGGGCGTCGGCGGCCTCGCGCGTTACACCTGGGCGTCGGCCGACATCGAAGGCGCGACCGACAAACTCACCCTCGGCGGTTTTCAGCTCGGCGTCGGCGGGAGGCTGCGCTTCTAGCGTTATCCGAGGGGCTTCGCCCCTCGGACTCCCCTACGCGCTCTCTCGCGCGCCGCTTCGCCGGCGCGCTCCGTTCGCGCGGCTCACTCGCTGCGCTCGTTCGCGTCGTTCAATCGGGCCGCCGGTTACCGGTGGCCGTTTCCAGGCCGTCCGTGGAGGTCGCGGAGACTCCGTGTCCTCACCTGGAAACGGGCAACAGGTAACTGGCTGCTAACCGGGTCACTGGATATCGCAGACATCCACCCGAATGTCCGGGACCGTCTTCGGACCGCCCCAGCCGGGTGTCTGGGCGCCCTCGGCGTCGCCGAGCACGTCCCACTGCCGCTGCGAGCCTCCCTGGCCCGAGCAGATGATGTCGCACGAGTAGCCGTTGCAGCTGCTGCCGCCCGACTTGCGCAGCAGACCGAACGGCGCGCCCGCGATCCCGTTCCTCGTCAGCGACCGCGCCGTGTTCTGCAGGAACGTCAGGGTCTGCGACGACGACATGTGGCCGAACTTCGCGCGCTCGCACTCGACGATCGCCTGCGGATTGCTCGAGACGCACGGCGCACCTGGATTGTTGGGCGCCGGCGGTGACGGCGAGGGAGGCGCCGGCGCTGCCGCCGGGGTGCGGAACGTCTGTGTCACGCTCCAGCTGCTCGCCGTTTCGCCGTCGCTCGCGCGCACGCGCCAGAAGAGCGACGAGCCGTCGGGCAGCGGCGAGCTGTTGAACGTCGTCTGCCCGGCGCCTTCGTTCACGATGCCGGCGGCAAGAAGCCGGGTGAATGCCTGGTCGCTCGCGATCTGGAACTCGTAGCCCAGGAAGCCGACAGGACCGACGACGGCCGCATTGGCGGCGCGCAACGTCGGCGTGGTGCTCCCGAGCTGCTCGTTGTTGACCGGGGAAAGCGGTGACGGCGCGGCCACCGTGGCGTGCGGGAAGATGTCGAAGCCGGCCGACGCCGCCGTGCCCGTGTTGGCGCCGTCCTCGGCCCATGCCCGCCAGAAGTAGGACCGTCCGATCTCGAGGCGATCGACCTGGACGCTCGTCTTGTTGTCACCGCCCGGCGCGACGCCGGAGCGGCTGAACACCTTCGCGGTGAAGCCGGAGTCGCTGGCCACCTCGAACGTGTAGGTCAGCGGGCGCACCCCGCTGGTCGTCGCGTTCTGGACGATCAGGCGAATCGGCTGTTCGCTTTCCTTGAACTTGAATCCTTGCGTCGGCGCGAGGAGGACGGGCGCAGAAATCGTGACGCCGGCAATCGGGCCCGCGACGGTGGGGGCCGTCGGATTCTCGCTCTTCGACGTCGTACACGCGCCCAGGCTCAGCAGTAGCAGGCCGCAGACGGCTGCGAGTGAACGTGACCTCATGGCTTACCTCGACAACAACCAACCCAAACAGGAATCCGGCAGGCAGCCTATCGGCTGAGGATCCGTCAGACTTTAAGGAAGAGAAGTGGGTTGCTGGGGGAGCCCCCGTTCAGCTTCCAAGAATAGCACAGCTCTGCACTGAATCGAGCTCATCGGACGCGAACTCTTTCAGTTTTGTTTTTCGAGATGGCCGGCCCCGGATGAGGCACGGCGGGCTAGAGAGTGAACGACGGGCGGGCTTTCGTCAAGCTCTGCTGGGCGCGCTGCGCATGAGATATGCCACACCCCCCGACAGCGAGAACACCATGATGAGCCCCGCGCCGACGAACGACACCAGCAGCGCGGATTCGAGCGGCAGGCCCAGGCGCGTGAAATAGAAGCCGAAGGTGGCTTCGCGGACGCCGAATCCGTTCACCGACAGCGGAATCATCTGCACGATGAAGGAGATCGGCACGATGACCGCGAGCTCGGCGAAGCCGATCTTGATCTGCATGCTGTGGGCGATCGCGACGTAGAACAGCACCATGATCGCCTGCACCACGACGGCGCCGGTGAAGCACGCCGCCAGGGCCGCCGGCGTTTCCCTGAAACGCGTGAGCGCGTAGGTGAGCTTCTCGATCCGCGCGTCCACCCATTCCCTGTGGAAGACGCGCAGCGGCTGGAGCAGTTTCGTCGTGGTCTCGGGCATCAGCAGCGCGGGCATCGCGACGATGGTGCCGATGCCGAAGCCGGCCCACAGGAGCCGCGGACCCACGGGACCGACCGCCATGTGATGCATCACCGACGCGCCGGTCGCGGCGATGAGCGCGAGCCCCAGCACGCCGAGACCGCGATCGATCAGCACGACCGTCGTGGCGAGCGTCTTGGATCCCGCCGACCGCGCCGTGTCGGCGATCCGGATCACGTCCCCGCCGATGTTGCTCGGAAGGAAGTTGTTGAAGAAGGTCGCGACGAGGAACGACTGCGTGAGAAAGCTGAAGGGCAGGCGCACGTGCTGCGCGCGCAGCAGCACGCCCCAGCGCAGGGCGCTCGCGAGCACCATCGCCAGGTACAGCAGCAGGGCCGTCATCAGCCACGTGAGCGACGCGTGCTTGGCGACGCTCCACAGGCGCGTCAGGTCGACGCGCGACAGGAGCAGGGCCAGGAGGCCGATACTGACGATGGCTTTGATCGCACCGATGATGATCGTGCGTGCCCGCCCGGGCCGCGGAGGACTGTCCAGCTGCGTCATTCGAATGCGTTTCAACTTACCACGGATGCTACAATTGTCCGTTTCCAGAAGATGCGGATCCTCATGATCGCGCCGGAGCCATTCTTCGAGCCCCGGGGCACCCCTTTCAGCGAGTACCACCGGATACGCGCCCTGATCGAGCTTGGGCACACGGTGGATCTCGTGACCTATCCGTTCGGCCGCGATATCGACCTGCCGGGGTTGCGGGTGTTCCGCTGCGCGCGCCCGCCGTTCATCGACGGCATCGGGATCGGACCGTCGTGGAGGAAGCTGCCGCTCGATCTGGCGCTGCTCGTGACGGCGTGCCGCCGCGCGACGACCGGCAAGTACGACGCCGTGCATTCCCACGAAGAGGGCAGCTGGTTCGGCGTCGTCCTGGCGGGGCTGCTCGGCGTGCCGCATCTCTACGACATGCATTCGAGCCTGCCGCAGCAGCTCACGAACTTCGCGTACAGCGACTCGCGGATCGTCAAATCGGTGTTCACCTGGCTCGAACGCTTCGTCGTCCGGCGGTCCCGCGTGGTGATCGTCATCTGCCCGCAGCTCGAAGACGTGGTGCGCGGCATCGACACGGCGGTGCCGTCCATCCTGATCGAGAACTCGCCGGGCTCGGGTGATTCGCCGGTCGAGGGCTCGGGCGTCGCGGTGCGGCGCGCGCTCGGCATCGACGCGCAGACGCCGGTCGTGCTCTATACGGGCACGTTCGAAGCGTACCAGGGACTCGATCTGCTGTTCGCCGCGATGAAGCACGTCGTCGCGGTGCGTCCGGACGCGCGGCTCGTGCTCGCCGGCGGCCGTCCCGAGCAGGTGGACGCCGCGCAGCGCCAGGCCGTGAGGTTGGGGATAGGCTCGGCCACGATGTTCGCCGGACAGCGGCCGGCCGAGGAGATTCCGGCATTCCTCGACGCCGCCGACGTGCTCGTCTCGCCGCGGAGCCTCGGCACCAACACGCCGCTGAAGATCTACCAGTACCTGCGCTCGGGGCGCGCGATCGTCGCCACGCGCCTGCTGACGCACACGCAGGTCCTGAACGACGACGTGTCGCTCCTCACGGCGGCGACGCCGGACGGATTCGCCGCGGGCATCCTCGACGCGATCAACCATCCCGAACGCGCGCGCGTGATCGGCTCGCGCGCGCGCCAGCTCGCCGAGACGAAGTACAGCTACGACGCGTACCTGGCCCGCACGCGCCAGGCGTGCGCGCACCTCTTCGGCGAACGCGCGCCCGAGATGGCCGGAGGCGTCGCGTGAGCCACCTTCGCCAGGGCTACGGTGGCCAGGCTCCTGCCGACGCGGCCAAGTCGACCCACTACAGTTACGCGGTCTACGCGGATCCGGCGATGGCGGAGCGCTTCGACGCGATGCGCTTCAGCGGGCCGATTGGTCGGCTGATTGCGGAGACGCAGGAACGCCAGATCGCGATGTTCCTGGCGCCGATCGAGGGACGGCGCATCCTCGACGTCGGCACCGGGACGGGCCGCGCGGCGATCGCGCTCGCGAAGCGCGGCGCGATCGTCACGGGCGTCGACGCGTCGGCGGAGATGCTGCAGGTCGCGGAGCGCCGCGCTCACGAGGCGGACACCGCCGTGACGTTCGCCCGCGGCGACGCGCACCATCTCGACTTTCCCGATCGCAGCTTCGA
>Ga0066903_100003565_pt1 | contig 12774 bp, 12 predicted proteins | sample PanSoiMetaGPlot1_FD_67491 | JGI IMG/M metagenome (GOLD analysis project Ga0066903, IMG submission 67491) | Tropical forest soil microbial communities from Panama analyzed to predict greenhouse gas emissions - Panama Soil - Plot 1 (version 2) | ecosystem: Environmental > Terrestrial > Soil >... | reverse complement strand
CCGTCGGGATGGCCAGGGTCGGGTAGAAGTTGACGTCGTTCGAGATCTGCGTCCAGCCCGAGCCGTCGAGGCTGTAGTCCACCTGGGCGACGCCGCTCAGCGTGTCCGCCGCCCCCAGGCGCAGCTGGCCCGGCCGGTCCAGCACGATCCCGGTCGGCGTGGCCATGGGCCGGAACGCGAGCGCGTGGATCGGGCCCGCGTGCACGTTCAGCGGGTGCAGCGTGATGACGGGCGGAGTGCGGTCGATCGTGAACTTCACGATCCTGCAGCGGGGCGACGACCCGCTGCAGGAGATGACCAGGTAGACGCCCTCGTCGGTCACCGTGAACTTCCCGCCCGGGTGGATGTGCACCACGCCAGGCCCCCTGACCGGCGGGGCCGCGGTCGGAGTCGCCGGTGCCGCGGGCGCCGCCCCCGAGGCGGCCGGCGTCGGAGTCCCGGATGGCGTCGGCGTGGCCGACGGGGATGGGATCGGCGTACCGCCGCCGCTGGTCACTGGCTGCACCGTCGTGCTCCACGAACCGCCGGGCGGCACCGCGAGCGTCACCCCGCGGTTGTAGACCCCACCGTCGTGGACGCCCCGGACCGCGGGCGTGGCCGGCACCAGCCGCCCGCAGTTCTTGCCGGGGCCGTCGTAGCTGACGATCCACACCGGGTTGTAGCCGACGTTGGTGTAGGAGCCCAGCGTCTTGGTCGTGCTGCCGTCCCAGGGGTCGGTGATCGAGTAGTCGTCGGCCTCGCCCCCACCGCCCTGCGTGACGACCACGAAGTGCGAGCCCGTCTGGCCCCGCAGCAGGCCCACGATCGACGGCTTCCCCGCCTTGAGGTAGGAGTCCAGCTGGTCCCAGCCGAAGTCCATCCGCGTGCCGCCCTGCACCCTGCCGCTCGTGCAGCCCGGCGCCGTCTGCCAGATGATCGGGTCGGCGGCCGAGCCGAGGCACGCGTTCAGGTCGGCCGGGGAGAGCACGGCGCCGTAGTAGTTCAGCAGCATCGTGGTGGACGTCAGGGCGCAGCCGAAGCCGCCGATGGGGTCGCCCCCGAGCTGCATGATCGTGCTCTGCCAGGAGGGGTCGTTCTGGCTGAAGACGGGGACGCCGCATGGCGATCCGGGCCGCGTCGACGGGCTGGGCGACTGCGTCTCGGTGCGCGCCGCGCTGGCCGGGCCGGTCAGCGGCGAGGGACCGGGCGGGCCCGAGGCCGACTCCACGCCCTCCAGCAGCCCGACCTGGCCGGCGGCGGTGAAGCACAGCGACGCCGAGTGGCCGTGGGCGAACACATCCAGCGGCAGGTCCGTCACCTTCTGCGGGGCCTGCCTGCCGTCGGCGCGCACGGTCCAGACCTCGAACCCCGCCGGCCGGAAGGCCGACAGCGCGCGGCCGATGACGTAGGCCAGCTCGTCTGCCTGTGGCGACCAGGCCGGGCGGACCGGGGCCAGGCCGCGGTGGACCTGGGCCAGGGGATGCACCGTCGCGGGGCCGCCCACGTCGATGTACTGGATACGGGCGTTGTCCATCAGCTCGTCGTCCGCCGTGACGTAGGCCAGGCGCCGGGAGTCGCTGGACAGGGCGAGCAGCGAGTTGAACATGCCGGGCAGGGACGCAGCCGGCTCGACGCGGAGGACGCGCAGGTCCGAGTAGTCGAGGTTGGAGATCCGGATGGCCGTGCTCTGGTCGTCGCTGAAGAGGGTCGCCACGTGATCGGGCGCGTTGACGCACTCCTGAGCCGAGGACGCCACATGGAGCACGGGCCGAGCGTGCAGCAGCACGTCCGCTCCGACGCCGGCGACGCCGACCAGGATCCCGCCCGCGGCGGCGATCCCGGTCCATCGGGGCAGGGCCGGAAACTTCATCCTCTGATTCGCCTCCCAAACTGCTCGGCCGGCTGCTGGTCCAGGTCTGCCGCGTGCGGCGACAGGTAGCCTGGCGATGACCGCTTAAAGATCGCCAAAGGCCGCACGACCGCCCGAGGGGCACGGCATGCGCGCGCGCAGCGTCGCCGTCAGCCGGCGACGCCCTCCGCCGTGAGGCAGCGTTCGTCCATCGCGGTCGTCTTGCCAGCGGCGCCGCTCACCCGCCAGTAGGCGGTGATCGTGTGGCTGCCGGGCCCCAGCGGGATCACGGCCGTCGCCGCCCTTCCCTCGCTGTACTCCTGATGGTTCGCGAGGTTGGCGGGTCCGAACGCGTTCTCCTGGGCCGGCCCGCCGTCCACCGAGTAGGCAAGCCGGGTCTCGGCGTCGACGTCGACGCTGAGGTTGGCGCTCAGGGTCAGCAGCGCCGCGCGGCCGGCCGAGCCGTTGTTCACCGCGACCGTCATGCCCGGCATCGGCTGGGCCCCGTTCGACGCGGTGGTCGAGACGGAGCCGCCCGCGCAGGCGGCGGCGGCCGGCGCGGCGTTGGTCGCGCTCTCGACCGACAGGCAGCGCCTGTCCATGGACGCGGTCCTGCCGGCGGCGCCGCTGACCCGCCAGTACGGGGTGATGGTGTGGGTGCCCGGGCCCAGCGGGATCACCGCGGTCACCTCGCGGCCCTCGCTGTACTCCTGGTGGTCGGCGAGGTTGGCGGGTCCGAACGCGTTCTCCTGCGGCACGATGCCGTCCACCGAGTAGGCCACGAGCACCTGAGCGTCGATGTCTACGGCTACGTTGGCGCTGATCGTGACCACCGCTCGCCGCGACGCGGTGCCGTTGTTGATGGTGGTGGCCAGGCCGGCGATGGCCTGGGCCCCGTTGGGCGCGCTCGACGCGATCGCGTTGCCCGCACAGCTGGCGCCGGCGACGATCGGGCTGGCGTCAACCGGCGCGCCCGCGTCCACGCTCCTGACGGTGAGGCAGCGCGCGTCCATGTGCGCGGCCTTGCCGGCCGCGCCGGCGATCCGCCAGACGGCGGCGATGGTGTGCTGGCCCGGGCTCAGCGTGATCACGGCGGTGACCGCGCGGGCCTCGTAGTACTCCTGCACGTCGGCGAAGTTGGCGGGGCCGAACGCGTTCTCCTGGGCCTGGCCGCCGTCGACCGAGTAGGCGACCAGGACCTGGGCGTCGGCGTCGACGCCCAGGTTGGCGCTCAGGTCGACCAGCGCGGTGCGGCCCACAGCGCCGTTGTCGAACGCCACGGCCAGATTCGGGATGAGCTGGGCCGCGTTCGGAGCGCTGAACGAGATCGAGTTCCCCGCGCACGCCGTCCCCACCACCATCGCCGGCGTCCCTACACCGCTGGCGCCGATGCCCGGCCCGCCGGCGGCGCCCGTGGTGCCCTTCGAGGGCGTGGCCGACGGCGACGCGGTGGGAGAGGTCTGGGGGATCGGCGAGGCGGCGCCGCCCCCGGGCTGGGCGCCGGACGCCTGTGCGGTGCGGTTGCCCGAGATCAGGCTCGCGGCGACCGACTGGATCTGGGCGCCCGCAAAGTGCAGGATGCCGAGACCAGCCAGCGCGACGGCGCCGACGAGGATCGCGCGGCGCGTGAAGCGGCCGATCAGCGGGCGCTGTTCCAGCGCTCCCTGCATCCGGACCGGGGCGGCGTCCGCGGCCTGGGCGGTCACCTGGAACGCCCACTGTTTCGGGTCGGCGAACCACGCGATCTGCGTGCAGGCGACCCGCACGCCGACGCCGGCCACCCCGCCGGCCGGCACCCGCAGCGCTCGCGGCGAGAACTTCAGGGCGACCGCCTGCTCCGGGTCGGAACCCTCCAGCTGGACCGTGATCGCGGTGTTGCCGACGTTGTTCAACCGGACCCGATGTCGGCCCGTGAAGCGGGCACGCGATGTCCGCGGGAGCAGCTCTGCTGTCAGCTCCGTGAAGGGTGCGACGTCCAGCGCGCCCTCCTCCACGACCGACGTGGCCACATCGGCGCCGCGCGACCGCACGCGGACGGCGAAGGGCAGCGAGCCGGCAGGCGCGTCGGCGGTGCGCGGTGGCCTGAAGATCAGCCGCGCGACGCCGTTGGAGCCTGGGAAGAGCGAGACCGTGGCCGGCTCGACCTCGGTCCATGCGGCCGCGGCGCCGAGCACCTCGACCGCGAACGCGCCGACGACGTCACCGGTGTTCCAGATGCGGACCGTGCAGGTCGCCTCCCGTCCGGGCTCCACGGAGACCGCTTCGGGCTCGAGCCGGATCCTGTGTGCGTTCACAGCGCGTCGCGGGGAAGGCTCATCAAAGGTGTCCTCACTCTGGTTGGGAGAGCTGCTGCGGCGACCGCCGGGCGCGATCGCACCAGCGGGTGTAGTACCTGCCGCTTAAGAATCGCCAAAGGCCCGCGCCGGCGCTGCAGGGTTTCAGCGGTCCGACCACGTCTCGTGATCCACCCCGGGCGTGACCCACGTATCGAGGGATGGGCCAACAGGCCGGCCAGCGCTGGCGATGCCGTCGATTCGTGAGGGTGAGGTCGCCACCGGAAGGCGACCGGGAGACAAAGGAATGGCGGAGCTCACACGTCGTCGGTTCCTGACGTACACGTCGCTGGGCGTCGCCGGTGCCGCGGCTGCCGTGGTGGGCGGCGCGGAGCTGGTGTCGAGAGCAGCAGGATCCGGCGCAAGCTCTGGGCCGCACGCGGAGCCGATCGTCCTGATGGTGCGCGACGCCGGCAGTGCCGAGGTCGCGCTGATGGTGGGGACCAGCGAGAGAATCTACCGAGACCGGGACCTGGTCGGGCGGCTGGTCGGCGCCGCCGCCCAGGTCGGGAGGTGACGCGATGTCATCCCATCGCGAAGCGCCCGAGATTTCGAAGGACCCGGTCGCGGACAACACCGATACCTACGCCTTCGTCAGCCCTGACCGGCCGGACACGGTGACCCTCATCACGAACTACATCCCGCTCGAGGGCCCGGCCGGCGGTCCCAACTTCTACGAGTTCGGCGACGACGTGCTGTACGAGATCCACGTCGACAACGACGGCGATGCCGAGCCCGACGTCACCTACCGCTTCAGGTTCGCGACCCGAGTCCGCAACCCGGACTCGTTCCTCTACAACACCGGCCCGATCACCTCGCTCGACAGTCCCAACTGGAACCGGCGCCAGTTCTACTCGGTCGCCCAGGTGCGCGCCGGGCGGGAGACCGTGCTGGCCGAGGACGTGCCCTGTCCACCGTGCAACATCGGTCCTCGCTCGACCCCCGGCTATGCGGCGCTGGCCCAGGCCGCCGTCAGTCGTCTGCGGACGGGCGAGACGGTGTTCGCCGGCCAGCGGGACGAGGGCTTCTTCGTCGACCTCGGTTCGATCTTCGACCTCGCCGACCTGCGGCCGTTCGAGAACCTGCACCTGATCCCGTCCCCCGCCGCGCCCGGTGTGGACGCGACGAAGGGCCTCAACGTCCACACCATCGCGATCCAGGTCCCGAAGCAGCACCTCACCCGCGATGGCTCCATCCCGACCGACGTGCACGACCCGCGGGCCGTCGTCGGGGTTTGGGGCGCCGCCAGCCGGCGCCGGGTGCTCATCCGGCAGGACGAGGACGACGAGGTCCTGTCGGGGCCGTGGGTGCAGGTCTCCCGGCTGGGCAACCCGCTCTTCAACGAGGTCATCGTGCCGATGGGCCGCAAGGACCTCTGGAACTCGCTCCCGCCGAATGAGGACCGGCGGTTCCTGCAGTTCGTTCAGCAACCGGAGCTGGCGCGACTGCTGCCGGTCCTGTACCCGAACGTCTTTCCGCACCTGGCCGCGCTCGGAGCCGCCCGCGCCGACCTGGTCGCGATCCTGCTGACCGGGCTTCCGGCAGGGCTGGTGCCCGGCTTCCAGAACTTCACCGGTCAGACGCCGGCCGACATGCTCCGCCTGAACCTGGCCATCCCGCCGGCAAGGAAGCCGAGCATCTTCGGGCTTCTCGGCGGTGATCCTGCGGGCTTCCCCAACGGTCGCCGGGTCCAGGACGACGTCGTGGCGATCGAGCTGCGCGCGGTGGCAGGCGTCACGTTCCCGCTGGTCGACCGCTCGTTCACGCCCGACGCGGCTGCCGGTGCGCTGACGGATGGCCTGACGCCGGCCAGCAACCCCGTCGCATTCCTCTCCAGCTTCCCCTACCTGGGGGTGCCCAACGACGGGTTCGATCACCCGTCCTCGTAGCCGGGAGGTCATTCAGTGGAGCCCGGCGGCGGCGGACCGCCGCCGGCTCCGCCACTGGGGAGGTACGCAGTGAGCGTGGTGCTCGATATCGGCGATGACGTCGGGGCCCTGGTGCTGTACACGCCGCCGGCCCTTGCCGGCCGGGAGATCGAGGTGAGCCCGGCCGGAGACGAGGGACGACGGACCCACACCGGGGTGCTTCTGCGGCGCTTGGTCGGCCGGACGTTCTACGCCGCGGTGTATCCGGCGCTCCGCGCCGGCGCCTGGCGGATCTGGACCGATGACCAGTCCCTTCCGAACCGGGTGATCATCACCGGCGGGGTCGTGACGGAGCTGGACTGGCGCGGCTGACGATCCGCCGGCGAGTGCGCGCCGGAGCAGAATGCTCGCGAAGGTGCAGAGGACTGATCCGATGGCACATCGGCACCCGTAGGAACCTGCGGATGACGCCGAGCAAGCGGGCGCTGAGTGAGCGGAGCGATCCCGAGCTGGTCGCCGCCCTCGTCGCCGGCGAGATCGACGCCGTCGACGTGCTCTTCACGCGATATGGCCGTGTCGCCTACTCGCTGGCGATCCGGATCCTCGGTGACCCGGGCCGAGCAGAGGACGTTGTGCAGGATGCCTTCGTGCGAGTGTGGAAGCGGGCCGCCTCCTTCGATGCCCGCCGGGGCTCCCTTCGCACCTGGCTGCTGACGGTGGTCCGCAACTGCGCAATCGATCATCTGCGGGGCTCGCTGCACGAACGCTCGGAAATGGAGCTTCAGGTCGAGGTCCGGGCCGAGGGCGAGGGCTCCAACCCCTGGCGCGAGGTCTCCCAGTCGCTCGAACGGGACGCGGTGCGAGTCGCCCTCCGCTCGCTGCCAGGAGAGCAGCGACAGGCCATCGAGCTGGCGTACTACGGCGGCTACTCGCAGCAGGAGATCGCCCGTATGGTCGACGCGCCGCTGGGCACGATCAAGGGCCGCACGCGATTGGGCCTGGAGAAACTGTGCTCCTACCTGCAGGGCAGGGGACTGATCGATGGCGACTGAGCACGACGAACTGGCGAGCGCGATCCCAGCACTGGTGCTCGGGTCCGTCACCGCCGAGGAGCGCCAGCAGCTCATGCTCCACCTCGAGGGGTGCGCCGGCTGCCGCGCCCTGGCGGCGAGACTGGCGAGGGGGGCGGCGGTTCTGCCGATGGAGCCCGATCCTGTCGAACCTCCCGCCCGGCTGCGTGGGCGCGTGCTGGCCGCCGTCGCGACGGTCCGCCCGGACGCCCCGCCTCGATCGAGCCCGCTGCCGATCCCCGCGCTGCAGCGACGGCGACGCCCCCCTCGGCCGCTGACAGGCGTGCGGCTCGGCCTCATCGCAGCCGCGGCCGCGTTCGTTCTGGGCGCCGTGGCCGGCGTCGGCTTCGGCCATCTGGCGCAGCCGTTCGGGCCCTCCCGCCAGGGCCCGGTCGCCGGCCCGGTGGCGGCGCGCTACCCACTCCACGGCACGGGCGCGATGGCGGGCGTCACCGCCGACGCCGTCGTGGTTCCCCGGGACGGCCTCGCCGTGGTGGACTTCAGGGGGATGCCGCAGCCTCCTGCCGGCCAGGTCTACGAGCTCTGGCTACTCACCGGCGACAGCAGGGCCCTGCCCGCCGGCGTGTTCGTCCCGGACTCCCAGGGTTCCCGCGTCGTGGTCGTCACCCAGGACCTCCGCGGCGCCACAAGGCTGGCGGTCACCGTGGAGCACGGCCCGGACGGCGCCTCCGCGCCATCGCAGACGCCACAGCTCTCAGGCCGCATCGCGTGAGTATCCCTTGCGGTCGTGGAGCGCCTCGTCGCGCGTGACGAATACGTGCGCTGATGGAGAGGTACGACCGCCACCTGCTGCTGCTGGGCCCGAAGCGGTATGAGCTGCTGGAGCTGTGGGAGGTGGAGCGCTACGGCGCAGACAGCTTCGGCGATCCCGACTACGTCACACTCTTCGGCATGCGGCCGGCGGCGTGGCACGCCCGAGGTGTCCGCCTGCTCGGCCGCACCGCAGTCGAGTGCACGCGGGATGCCCTCGCAGACGCGATCGGCAGGGACATCGCGGCCGTCGCTGCGACCGCGCCATCGAGCGGCCGGCCGATGATCGTCGATCCTTTCGCCGGCTCAGGCAACACCCTTCACTGGATCACGCGCCACATGCCGAGCGCGCAGGCGATCGGCTTCGAGCTCGATCAGGCAGTATTCGGCGTGAGCAGGCAAAATCTCGAGCGACTGGCGCTGCCGATCGAGCTCGTGCACATCGACCACCTGTCCGGATTGACCAGACTCGTGACGAGCGCCGATCGGCTGCTCGTGGTATTCCTCGCCCCGCCGTGGGGAGAGGCGCTGAGCGAGTCCAGCGGACTCGATCTGAGGCATACCGAGCCACCGGTCGAGGAAGTCGTCGACGTCCTGGTCGATCGCGCTGCGGCGAACCAGCTCCTCTGCGCGGTCCAGTTGTTTCAGAACACCGATCAGGCGTCCATCGACGCGCTCTCAGCGCGGTTCCAGTGGTGGGCCGTGCACCTCTACGACGTCAACCCGCCCGGCCAGAATCACGGAATCCTCCTCGGCACCAGTGGCTGGGTGCCAGCATCCAGGGTGGCACTGCCGACTTCGCCGCCGCGCTCGCCCCGGTGAGGCCTGGCTCCGAGTGACGGCCTGCACGTCAGTCGGCAGATCCTTTCTGTAGAGTCCAGTCGAAGACACATGGTGGTCGGAAGGTGGCGGACGGCACCGTGAACCCGCCCGACGGCATAGAGCGACTCCGCCTGGCCGAGTTGATGGCCGCGCTGTCGCTCGCCACCGATCTCGGCATGGGCCAGCCCCTCGAGCAGGCGCTGCGGACCTGTCTCATCGCAATCGAGCTCGCCGAGCGAATGGAATTGGTCAGGGACGAGATTTCGGAGGTCTTTTACGTTGCCTTGCTGCGCTTCCTTGGCTGCACGGTCGACGCTCACGAACTCGCCGAGGTATTTGGAGGCGACGACATCGCTGCCCGGCGTGCCTCTGCGCCCGTGGTGGGTGGCTCGCCGATGGAATTTGGTCGTGAGCTGCTGAAGATCGGCGCTGGACGGGGGCCCATTCGTCGTGTCCAGCTGTTCGCCAGGCTTCCTGGGGCCCTTCAGCGGGCAGGTGATGCAAGACGTGCCCACTGCGAGATGGCTGAGGATCTTGCGCGCCGGCTCGATCTTCCGGCTGGCGTTCAGCGCTCTCTCGCGGATGAGAACGTGAGGTGGGACGGATTTGGCGCTCCAAAAGGCTTCTCGCGCAACGACATCCCGGTCTCGGGCCGGATCGTCCTGGTCGCGCGTGACGTGGAGGTCCTGCATCGCGAGGGTGGCAGAGAGCGGGTCCGCACCGCCCTGAAAGCGCGAAATGGCCGTGCATACGATCCCGCCGTGGCGGGCGCGATGCTCCAGCACCTGAACGGCGTGATGGCTGCGATCGACGTGACCTCGCCCTGGGAAGCGGTCCTCCAGCGGGAGCCGGAGCCACACCCCTGGGTGCCGGAGTCGCGGCTGGAATCAGTGCTCGAGACCTTCGCCGACTTCGTTGACATGAAGTCACCCTGGACGATCGGACATTCTCGCGGCGTGGCCGCGCTGGCCGCGCTCGCATCGCACAACGGGAAGAGCCTGCGCCGCGCCGGGCTGGTGCACGACCTGGGGCGTGTCGCGGTGCCGAACGGCATCTGGGACAAGCCGGGTCCGCTGACCGATGGAGAGTGGGAGAGAGTCCGGCTCCACCCCTACTACTCGGAGCGCATTCTCGAGCGGTCGGCGGCGCTCAAGCCGCTGGCCCGTTGCGCCGGCATGCACCACGAGCGTCTTGACGGATCCGGATATCACCGGGGCTCGCGTCGCGCTGAAATCTCTCGTGAGGCGCGTCTGCTGGCGGCAGCCGATGCCTATCAGGCGATGACCCAACCTCGGCCCTTCCGCCTGCCACTGTCTCGCTCGCGCGCCGCCGGAGAGCTCGAAGCCGAGGCGCGCGCCGGGCGGCTGGACGCAGACGCCGTGAGCCGTGTGCTGACAGCAGCCGGACATCGACCCCACCGCACCGCTGGCTGGCCCTCTGGACTGAGCGACCGTGAGGTCGAGGTCCTGCGCCTGCTCTGCCGCGGCGGAACCAAGAGGCAGGTGGCCGGGCTCCTCAAGATCTCGCCCAGCACCGTCGACCACCACGTGCGCCACATCTACGACAAGATCGGTGTGGCGACACGGGCGGGTGCGGCCCTGTTCGCAGTCGAGCACGACCTCCTGGAATAGCGCGAACGCGCGATGTGCGGGGTCGTGAGCGCGTGGGAGACTCGCCTCCATCTACCAGGAGGTTGGGAACATGTGGCAGAGCGAGGTCAGCATCGACATCGATGCCCCGGTTTCGGAGGTCTACCGCTACCTGGCGGACTTTCCACGGCACACGGAGTGGGCCTACGCCCGCATGGCTTACCTCGAGCAGGTCACCCCCGGCCCGATTCAGGTGGGCAGCGAGTTTGCCGCTGCGGAGACCGTGCCCTTCAGGGCTGTCACGCACAGCCGTATCACCGCCCTGGAACCAGGGTCACGGGTCGCCTGGCGTGCCTGGTTTTCGAAGGGGAGCGCCTTCGACTGGGAGTTGGTGCTGTCGGAGAGCGATGGTGGCACGCATCTGGTCCAGCGCACGGTATGGCACAGTGCCCTCTTGTTCCGTGCCCTGACATGGCCCCTCGTCGTGCTCCGCCGGCGACAGATGCCAGTCGAGAATCGCCGCAGCCTCGAACGCATCAAGGCCAACCTGGAAGAAGGCGTCCTTGCATCCACGTCCGGAGGGAACTCCTGAGATGACCACGTCCGCTGTGTCTCCGCTCTTTCCTGCGCGAGTTGAGGAGTTTCTGTTCTGGCTGGCCATCGTCGTCGGGTTCGTCGTGCCATTCCTCTATTTCGCCCGCTGGAGTCGTCAGAACGCCGCTTCAATCAAGACCAGGCCTGGCACAGACGTATCGTCGCTGACTTGCTTCGCCATCGTGCCCATGGCGGTAATCGCCATCTTCATCGGCTATGCCCGTGTCGGGACGCTCCCGAACTGGCTGTTCTATCCGGGAATGGCCATGTTCCTGTTGGGCCTGGCGCTGACTGCGTGGGCTTACCGCACCCTGGGGCGGTTTTTCTCTCTCGAGGTGCAAATTCAAGGTGACCATCGAGTCGTGGACACCGGTCCCTATCGCGTCCTGCGTCACCCCGGCTACGCAGGTGTCGTAGTCGGTTTCATCGGGCTCGGCGCCGCGGTTCAATCGTGGGTATCGTTGCTGCTGCTGGTGCTGGGAATGACCGCGGTCCTCGGGTATCGCATGTGGATCGAAGAGAGGTTCTTGGTCGCCGAGCTGGGGGACGACTACGTCCGTTACATGGCCAGGTCCAAGCGCCTCGTCCCGTTCGTGTGGTGAGCTCATGAACGAGCCGGCGGCGTGGAGTCGTGAGGAGCCGGACCTGTTCACCATTTCGTGGGCAGGGCTGTCCAGGTAACGCGTCCACGTTCACCTCCAGCGGCCACGCCGACCGGGATCCGTTCAAACGCTCAATTCCAGACGCTCCATGGTGTTCGTGCGCCAGGGCCGCCAACCCTGAGAGGCCACGCGCTCCATCTCGGAGCTGGAGACGAGCGGGATGCCGAGCTGGTCGGCCATGGCTCGCAACTGGGCGTCGGGCCGGGACTCACGCAGGATCGCCACGGGGCGTGCGAACTGCGCCCGCCATCCATCTCGATTCGCGAGCACCCGCCCGGTCCCGGCGACGGCGCCCCAGACGATCCTGAGGTCGGTGTCGTCCGCCTGCGCCAGGCGGCCGTCATAGCCGCCCAGGCTCAGGCTGCGATAGGCGTACAGCCCGCACGTGCAGTCGAGCTCCGGGACCGTCGCGTCGTCGTGCGGGGTGTGAGGCGATCCGATGCCGGCCTGGGGCCTGCAGACCGCGCGGGTCCATGCACCCGAGGCGTCAGCCCACCGGGCTGGCACGAGCACGCTCCAGAACCGGTATCCGTCGCGGCCCCGCTCGACCAGCCACGCGCGGCAGCCGAGCACCGGCTCGTTCATCGCGCTGCTCGCTTCGGCGCCGGTGTCGCGAGCGGTGGGGATCGCCAGCACCTCTTCAGGTGCGCCGTGAACGTTCAATTCCAGTACCTCCTGATGGCTCTGAGGTCCTCATCGTCCGGTCCGAGCGGATCTCGAGACACCCGGAGAAGTACCGGGTCGGTACCTGTTTCCTGTACCACAGGTTCCGCGCCGACATCGACGCACTGCTCGAGCAGGACCCGACCCCGCGTGCCTGAGCCGCGGCGCGAGCGCGGGCTGCTCGACACCTCGGTCGTCATCGCACTGCCCGATACCGACCGCGACCAGCTGCCCGTCGAGATGGCGCTGTCGGCGATCACGCTGGCGGAGCTGGTCACCGGTCCGCACGCATCCGACGACGTGGAGGAGCGGGCCCGACGGCAGGATCGGCTTCAGCGAGCCGACAGGACGTTCGACGCCGTGCCGTTCGATGCCGACGCAGCCCAGGCGTACGGGCGAATCTACGCGGCGGTGGCTGCGAGGGGCAGGAAGGCAAGGGGTCGGCGAGCGATGGACCTCCTGATCGCCGCCACAGCGCTCGCACAGGACATCCCGCTGTTCACCTGCACTCCGGCGGACTTCGAAGGTCTCGACAGCCTGATCGAGATCGTGTCGGTGGACCACTCTTAGGCCG
>Ga0066903_100003564_pt1 | contig 12776 bp, 12 predicted proteins | sample PanSoiMetaGPlot1_FD_67491 | JGI IMG/M metagenome (GOLD analysis project Ga0066903, IMG submission 67491) | Tropical forest soil microbial communities from Panama analyzed to predict greenhouse gas emissions - Panama Soil - Plot 1 (version 2) | ecosystem: Environmental > Terrestrial > Soil >... | reverse complement strand
GCGGAAGCGCGTTTGCCGTCAGGCCAGGCCCCGCTGCCAACACGACCACGCCGACGAATGCAATCACCACTCCGGTGGACGTAGTTAGAGATGGCCTCTCCGCGAGCAGCGGCCAAGCTAGCAGGATGGTAAAGGGGGTGGCGAGTTGATATGCGATCGCCGACATGCTTCCCGAGCCGAGCCCAAGGCCAACATAGAAGAGCCCGAAGTTTAGTCCACCAAGGAAAACCGAAATAGCTGCGATAGGGCCGAACTGTTGACGTGTGGGCCTTTTGACGAACGGAATAAGCAAGAACGCGATGGCCAGGAAGCGCAGTGCGAGGAAGAAGAGGGGCGGAAACTCCAGAACGCCCACCTTGATGGCCACGAACTGATAACCCCAGAGCAAAGGGACGGTCACCGCGCAGACGATCTGGATGGCAGACATGGCATCCTTCCTTTAAAGACCGCTCGGTCTAGATATAGACGCGCCAACGGCGCCGGCGTCCACGGGATTGTCTACTTAATGAAGCGGCCGAGAAGAGCGTCAGCGGTGGCTTGCGACGTGATCGGTGTCGTTCCCGCTTTGCCGACCACTCGCAGCCCCTCGACGAAACAGACGAGAATTCGGGCGGCACTTGAAGGCTCAACACCATCGGCCAACTTGTCCGCCGCCTTCGCACGGGAAAGTGCATCAGCCACCCTAGCCTCCATGGCTTTGAAAAAGCTCCCGATGCGACGATCAACTTCAGCATCGTGGCCAGCAAGTTCCATGGCCGTGGCCACCAGCAGACATCCGCGCCGACCACTAGCACCGCTCGTGCGGTCAACGTAGCCGGCAAGGTAGGCCCGCAGGCCGTCGACCGGCTCTCTGTGGGGGGCGAGTTCGATATCCATCCGTGTCAGGGCATTGGCAACGTAGCGATCAAGCGCACGCAAGAAGAGCGAGTGCTTGTCACCGAAAGCGGCGTAAAGGCTGCCACGCGAGAGCTTCGTCGCACGAAGAAGGTCCGGCAGAGCCGTGGCGTGATAACCGCGCGACCAGAACACACCCATCGCGCGTTCGACAGCGGCTTCCGTGTCGAAACTTCTGGGGCGGCCACGGGGCAACTGCACTGGAGGTTGGCGGCTCATTGATGATATATTAGACCAATTGGTTTTTAAATCACAAGTGACCGCTTTGGGTCGATGCTGTCGAACAAGTATCCAAGATAGAACTGTAGAATTGAATTTTGAAATTATCGAATCGGGGCATTCCTTTCCTTGAGTCAAGATTGGCATCTGCGCTTTGATCTTGAATCGTCGCAAAACCCTTTTTCGACAGCATCGGTCAAAAGCTGAAGAGCTCAACCTGAGCACATGTCTTCCGGTTTGGCCCCGAAAGCAAACATCGCTAAATCAGCTTCAGCCCCTTCAAACTTGCATGTCCTTCTTTGCCCACAATGATGTGGTCGTGCACCGCGATGCCGAGCGGCTTTGCCACGTCGATGATCGCCTTGGTCATGTCGATGTCGGCGCGCGAGGGCGTCGGATCGCCGGAGGGATGGTTGTGCACCAGGATGATCGCGGTGGCCGCGAGCTCGAGCGCGCGCTTGACCACCTCGCGCGGATACACTGGCGCGTGGTCGACCGTGCCGGTCGATTGCACTTCGTCGGCGATCAGCGCGTTGCGCTTGTCGAGGAACAGGATGCGGAACACTTCCTTGTCGGCGAACGCCTGCGCGGTGCGGCAATAGTCGAGCACGCTCGACCAGGATGAGAGCACGGTCCGCTTGCGAACCGCGCCGCGGGCGAGCCGGCCCGCCGCTGCCTCCACGATCTTGAGTTCGGCGATGGCGGCCTCGCCCAGGCCCTTGACCTCTTCGAGCCGCTTGCGCGGCGCCGCGATCACCTCGGCGAACGAGCCGAACTTCGCAACGAGCTCCTTGGCAAGCGGCTTCACGTCGCGCTGCGGGATGGCGCGAAACAGGATCAGCTCGAGGAGCTCGTAGTCGCTGACCGCCTCGCTGCCGGCGGCGAGGAAGCGTTGCCGCAGCCGCGCGCGATGGCCGTGATAGTGCAGCGGCTCATGCGGTAGCCGGGCGGGCGCACTGTCCAACAGCGGTGCGGTCGCGTCGTTGGCTGCGAGAGGCCGGAGCATCATCGGTCGGATTAGAGAACAAAACGGGAACCAAAGTCAATAGCCCAATGCCCGGTGTGTCGATTTCGGATCGACGATGCAGTCGAACCCAGCGCGGCTTCAGCTCTTGCCGTCGGACGCGAAATGCGGCCGGTCGAGGCCCTTCGGCGACAGCGTGAAGATCTCGACGCCCTTATCCGTCACCGCGACGGTGTGCTCGAACTGCGCCGACAGCGAGCGGTCGCGGGTCACCGCGGTCCAGCCGTCGGAGAGCACTTTCACGTGCGGACGGCCGAGATTGATCATCGGCTCGACCGTGAAGAACATGCCGGGGCGTAGCACCATGCCTTCGCCGGGGCGGCCGACATGGACGATGTTCGGCTCGTCGTGAAACAACCGGCCGAGCCCGTGGCCGCAGAAGTCGCGCACCACGCTCATGTGCTGGGCCTCGACGTAGGTCTGGATCGCGGCGCCGATGTCGCCGGTGGTCGCGCCCGGGCGGATCACCGCGATGCCGCGCATCATCGCCTCGTAGGTGACCTCGATCAGCCGCTCGGCGCGGCGCGGGATCGGGCCGGCCGTATACATCCGGCTCGAGTCGCCGTGCCAGCCGTCGAGGATCAAGGTCACGTCGACATTGACGATGTCGCCCTCGCGCAGCGGCTTCTCGCTCGGGATGCCGTGGCAGACCACGTGGTTGATCGAGGTGCAGGTCGACTTGCGGTAGCCGCGGTACATGAGCGTCGCGGGCGTGGCGTTGTGGTCCATCGCGAAGTCGAACACCAGCCGGTCGATCTTCTCGGTCGACACGCCCGGCCGCACCTCGCCGGTGAGCATGTCGAGGCATTCGGCCGCGAGCCGCCCGGCGTTGCGCATGCCCTCGAAGGCGAGCGGCCCGTGCAGCTTGATCTGTCCGGTCTTGCGCTGCGGCGCCAGCGCCGCGTCGACGTAGCTCATGAAAGGACCGCGGCCGCGCCGCCTCCTGCGGCCGGAGCGCCGCTATGGCTTGCAATGTAAGCAACAGCGCGCAGGACGCAAGCGACGAGAAGCGCTTGTAACGCCAGATGAGCGTGGCGGGCAGGAGCGGTGCGGGAAAGCGCATGCCGGCAGTGTGCCCGATTCTCGCGCCACGGAGAGCAAGGCGCTTTTGGAGCACTCGATTGTACGCAATGAGTGTATAGTGTCAGGAGCCGAAAGACCAAAGAGTCAATTCCGGCCAAGGGAGGAGAGGATGTTTAGCCATGCGAGTCGCACGATCCTCGCTGCAAGCGCGGCTGTAGCTCTGTTTGCCAGCGTCCACTCGGTTCAAGCGGCAGAATTTGCCGGCAGCGTTGAGGGCGTGGTCAAGAGTGCATCCGGGCAAGCGCTTTCCGGAGCATATGTCAAATTGATCAACCCAGAGAGACGCCTGACCTTCATGGTCATCAGTCAGGCGGAAGGCCGGTACACCATGAACAACCTGCCGCCGGGTGATTACACGGTACAGGGCATTGGCAACGGCTTCCAGAGCAAGCTCACGGCGGTGACTTTGACGGCCGGCAAGCCGGCGACGGCCGATGTCTCGCTGACGGATCAGCAAGGAGACGTGGTGCCGAATGGATGGGTTCGCAGCCCCGGCCGCGTAGCTGGCAACGAACTGGATCACGAGTTGCCACCGCCAAATCTGCCGGAAGGAGAAGGCAAGGCAATTGTGGAAGCGAAGTGCGGCCAATGCCATTTCCTGCGCCGCCTGACGCAAATGAGATGGAGCCACAAAAACTGGGAGAAAAAGATCGCCTGGATGCGCGAACGCCTCCCCGAAAGGCCGGGCTCCATAGGTTGGACGGATGAGGAAGAAAAGATCGTGGTGGATTATCTGGCGTCGAATTTCTCAAACACCACGCCAAAGCCCGATCCCAACGGCCGCCTGTCGAGGACTCTGCTGCAGGGTGCCGCTACACGGTACATCGCCGTGGATTTCGAGATACCGAATTCCGATGCGGCGCTTCACGACATCGCGGTGGATCCGCGGGGAATCGCTTGGGTGAACCAGCTCAACGAATACAAGATCGGGCGATTCGATCCGAACACATATGAGTTCACCGAGATTCCTCTGCCCCCCGGACCAAGGAAGGTTGGCATTCTGGATCACGCGGGTCCGCCGGTGCGAGGCGCCGGGGATTCGATCTGGATGGCCGATGTTGGTGCCAACCGCCGCTGGTTGCAGTTCGACACAAAATACCAGGAGTTCACCACCTACCCGGCGTCCGCCGGCCTTAGCGGCCCCATCACCGGAAACAGCATGCAAGTCGACCCGAATGGGAAGATGGTCTGGTCGACGACCCGCAACCGGATCGTGGGACTGAATATCCAAACCAAGCAGTTCGTCGCGTACGACATTCCTCACTGGGTCGAGACCAAGCAGAACCCGGGCGGGTACGGAATCGATGTCGCGGGCGACGGAGCGGTTTGGTTTGCCGAGCGGGAAGCAAACAAGATGGGCCGGCTCGACCCTGCCACGGGAAAGATCGAAGAGTACGCGACTCCTGGGAAAGATATTCCGCGCCGGATGGGAACGGATTGGGAGGGAAATCTCTGGGTCGGCTTCCATCAGGCCGGAAAGCTTGTGAAGATTGACCATAAGACCGGCAAAATGACATTCTACCAACCGCCGACCGAGAACAATGGCGCGTACCACGTCGTCGCCGATCCAAAGAACAAGGTGATTTGGGTGACCCTGCAGACGTCGGACAAGATCGCCCGCTTCGATCCGAGGACGGAAACGTGGACGGAGTTTTCGCTGCCGATCGTGGAGTCGGACGCGAGAAGGATTGATCTCGATCCATCCAACCCGAACCGCATCTGGTGGTCGGGCGACACTTCGAGCCACCTGGGTTACATCGAGGTGCTCGACCAATAGGAAGTCTGGCGCGGTTTCCATTTCAGGTGAAATCTCTCCGTCGTCATGGCCGGACTTGTCACTGCAAGTCGGGTTTACCCGACTTGCGGCACTTCATACTGGCGGAACTCCGGCAGGCCCGAGTTCCGATGCCATCCCCGTCTTGCTTGACGCACGAAAGACGTGGATGCCCGGCATCGCAGACAAGTTTACGCAGTCTGCGCAAGCTTGACAGCGCTGCCGGGCATGACGGAGGAGAGATCGAGTCACACCAACTGAAAACTGCGCTACGCGACAAAGCTGCCGCCGAGCTCATCCTCGATGTGGACGCGGATGATCTCGTCGAAGCTTTCTTCGGCACGAAAGCCGAGCGCGCGGGCGCGGCTCGCCTCCGCCCGCTCGGGCCAGCCGGCCACGATCCGCTCGGTGAGCGCGTCGGGAGCGCGGCGGATGCGCGCCGCAACGCGCTCGCCGGCAATCCGGCGCAGCGCTTCGATCTGCTCCCCGACCGTGCAGGAGACGCCGGGCATCGCCAGATTGATCCGCGGCCCCACCGCCGCGCGATCGAGCCCCGCCGCCTGGATCAGCATGCCGACCGCGGCGCGCGGGCTCGCATGCGTGTGCCGCACCGTCTCGGCGACCGGCAGCAGCGCTTCCGCGCCGGCGAGCGGCTCGCGGATGATCGAGGAGAAGAAACCGGAGGCGGCCGGGTTCGGCTTGCCGGGCCGGACGCAGATCGCCGGCAGGCGCAGCCCGATCCCGTCGCAGAAGCCGCGCCGCGTGTAGTCGGCAAGCAGGAGCTCGCCCATGGCCTTGGCGGTGCCATAGGAGGTGAGCGGCGTGAGATGGAAGTCGTCGGAGATCGATGGCGGGAACGGCGCCCCGAACACCGCCATCGAGGAGCTGTAGACGAGCTTCGGCCGATAGTTGTCGCCGCTGTGACGGATCGCCTCGAACAGCGCGCGCGTCCCGTCGAGATTGGTGTGATAGCCCTTGTCGAAGTCGACCTCCGCCTCGGCCGAGACCACGCCGGCAAGGTGGAAGATCGCGTCGGGCCGCGCCGCGACCGCGCGCGCGGCTTCGCCTGCGGCCGCGAGGTCGGCGGTGAGGAGCGCCACCGCGTCGGCAAAGCCCGGCGGCTTCGGTGGCGGAACGATATCGAGCAGGGTCAGCGCCGCGATCGGCCGCCCGTTGAGGGCGGCGTCGCGCACGAGCCGCTCCGTCAGCTTGCGGCCGATCATGCCGGCCGCGCCGGTGATGAGAACATGCATGGCGATTGCTCCGGCCGCTCGGGCGCGACTGCTTGTCGTCCTTGTGGCCTCTCCCTATAGCAAACGGCTGCCGGGGCGGGCACTATGCCGGCGACGAGCCAACACGGCGGGCCGATGCGGGTGGAGGCGCCGATGCGACGGATCGGGATCGTGGGAGCAATGATCATGGCGATGGCCGGCAGCGCGGCTGCGGATGAAGCGATCAAGGAGCTGGCGCCGACCGGCAGGCTGCGGGTCGCGATCGCGGTCGGGCCGGCGGCGTCCGCGCTGTGGTGCGTGCGCGATCCGGCGAGCGGCAAGGCCAGAGGCGTGCCGGTCGAACTCGGCAGCGCGCTCGCGCAGGCGCACAAGGTGCCGGTTGAGCTCGTCGAGTATGCGGCCTCCGGCGAGATCATCGCGGCGACCGGCAAGAACGCCTGGGACGTGACCTTCGTGCCGGTCGACGACGAGCGCAAGAAGGTGGTCGACTTCGGCGCCCCCTATCACCTGTTGCAGAGCACCTACCTGGTGGCGCCCGGCTCCACGATCAGGAGCATCGAGGAGGTCAACCGCGCCGGGGTGCGCATTGCCGGCGTCGAGGGCACCGCGACCTTCCGCGCCGCCATGCGCACCGCACCCAACGCCACGCCGGTCACCGTCAAGGGCCCGGACGAAGGCGTCGCGCTGATGCGCGCCGGCAAGGTCGATGCCATCGCGCTCTCGCGCGAGGCGGTCGGCGGCCTCGTCGAGGCGCTCCCCGGCTCGCGCGTGCTCGACGGCGGCTTCCTCAACTCGACCACCGCGGTCGCGGTCGAGAAGAACAAGCCGGCTGCGCTCGCGGCGGTGACGGCGTTCATCGAGGATGCCAAGGCTTCCGGCCTGATCCGGCGCGCGCTCGACTCCATGGGGCTCAAGACCTCGCAGGTCGCGCCTCCCGGCATGAAGCCTTGAGCCTTTGTCCGGGACGAATCCGGTGCACGATCTGATTGCTGGCGCGATCGTCAGCTTCTTCAACTTCGGCATCCACGCTGCCATGACCGGGCTGATCGTGGTCGCCACCCGCCATACCGCCAATCTCACCGACGAGCTCGGGATTTTCCTGCGCCTCACCGCGCTCCTGACCGTCACCATGATCGCCCTGATGGCGGCGCATGTGACCGAGATCGCGGTCTGGGCAAGCTATCTCAAGCTCGCCGGCATCGAGGTCAGGGGCGCCGACAAGTTCGAGTTTGCGTTCGAGAACTACACCGCGCTCGGCTATGGCGACGCGCTGCCGGTCGATGGTCGCCGGCTGCTCGGCCCGGTGATCGCGCTCAACGGGCTGCTGCTGATCGGCTGGTCGGTCGCCGTGATCTTCGAGGTGATGCGCATGGCCGAGCTGTCGATCGGCCGCGACCGGGATCGCTCCGGTTGACGCCGCGGCCGCCGCCGGGGCAAATGGCGGCAAACTGGACGGGGAGTACGCCATGCTTCGCACCATCGCGGCCTTCGATCGCATCGGCGAGGAGAACGCCTTCGCGGTGCTGGCGCGCGCCAATGCGCTCGCCGCGCAGGGCCGCGACATCATCAACCTCGCCATCGGCCAGCCCGATTTTCGCACCCCCGACTTCATCGTCGAGGCGGCAGTGAAGGCGTTGCGCGACGGCCACCACGGCTATACCCCGGCGACCGGCATTCCGCCGCTGCGCGAGGCGGTCGCCGCCGACCTCGCCAAACGCTTCAAGGTTACGGTCTCGCCCGACGAGGTGATGATCCAGCCTGGCGGCAAGCCGACCATGTTCATGGCGATCATGATGTTCGGCGAGCCGAGCGTCGACATCCTCTATCCCGACCCGGGCTTTCCGATCTACCGCTCGATGATCGAGTTCACCGGCGCCAACCCGACCCCGGTCCCGATCCGCGAGCAGAACGGCTTCGCCTTCTCGGCCGAGGAGACGCTCTCCCTGATCACGCCCAGGACGCGGCTGCTGATCGTGAACTCGCCCGCCAACCCGACCGGCGGCGTCACGCCGAAGCGCGAGATCGACAAGCTCGTCGCCGGCCTCGAGCGCTGGCCGGACGTCTGCGTGATGTCGGACGAGATCTACGACCACATGGTCTACGACGGCGAGACCCACGTCTGCCTGCTCTCTTATCCGTCGATCCGCGATCGCCTGATCCTGCTCAACGGCTGGTCGAAGACCTACGCCATGACCGGCTGGCGTCTCGGCTACGCGGTGTGGCCGGGCAAGCTCTACGACTTTGCGCGTAAGCTCGCCGTCAATCTGCACTCCTGCGTCAACGCGTCGGCGCAATATGCCGGGCTCGCGGCGCTCAAGGGGCCGCAGGACGAAGTGCACAAGATGGTCGCGGAGTTCGACCGCCGGCGCAAAGTCGTGGTCGAAGGCTTGAACAAGCTGCCGGGGGTGACCTGCGCGACGCCCAAGGGCGCGTTCTATGCGTTCCCCAACATCAAGCGCACCGGCTGGCAGGCAAAGCCGCTCGCCAATGCGCTGCTCGACGACGCCGGCGTCGCCATCATCGGCGGCCCCGACTTCGGCATTTTGGGCGAAGGCTACGTGCGGCTTAGCTACGCCAACTCGACCGAGAACATTCTCAAGGCGCTCGACCGCATGGGCGACTTCCTCGCGAGCCGCAAGGCGGCGTGATCGGTGCGCGTGTTCGCGTTGGTCCGATGATCGAGCGGCAGACTCGGTCTGCTCCCTCTCCCATAGGGAGAGGGGTGGGGTGAGGGGTTACGATCTCTCGATAGATGCGAACCCCCTCACCCCAACCCTCTCCCCTGCGGGGAGAGGGAGCCTACCGAGATCGCGGCCCTATCACAAAAGACGCACGGCTGCGACCTACGAATGCAGTTCGTAGGGCGGGCAAAGGCGCGGCCGCCTTCACTGCCTCGCCACACGAATGGTCCAGCGCCGTGCCCACCATTTCGATCCAACGATCGTTCGTTGGCGAGCCCGGTGCTGCGGATGTATCCCTTGAGAAAGTGCGCGCGTAGCCCACACCTTTGCCCACCTCTACTGCTGACATGACTTCCCCCGTCGCCGATAGAAGGTGTATCGTAACAGCACGCTGCTTCGTTGAACGAACAAACACCGGGCGGGCTGCTGCCACGCGCCGGGCTAATTTCAATGGAGGAGATGCCCATGCGATACCGAAGCTTCATCTATGGCGTCGCCCTGGCGGCTGCGCTCCTGGCAACGCCGGCCGCTGCCCAGTTGGTCGATTTCTCGAAGTATCCCGACTTCAAGGGCCAATGGTCTCGCCCGTTTGATGCCAATCCAAACAACTGGATCCGCCTCGGCGGTCAGCCTCCGCTCACGCCCGAATATCAGCAGATCTGGGACGCGATCAAAGCCGACCTGAAAGCCGGCGGTCCCGGCAACTGGCCCTCGACCTTCTGCATTCACCAGGGCATGCCGGCAATGATGAGCTTTTACTCTCCGGCGGAGATCATCGTCACGCCGGAAACCACCTACATCCTGATCAACCACAACGACGACATGTTCCGGCGGGTCTTTACCGACGGCCGGTCTTGGCCGGAGGAGGCCGAGCCGACCTACGCGGGCTATTCGATCGGACAGTGGGTCGATACCGATGGCGACGGCAAGTACGACGTGCTCCAAGTCGAAACGCGCTTCCTCAAGAACCCGCGCGGTTACGACACGTCCGGCATCCCGTTCCACAGCGACGGCAAGACAGTCATCAAGGAGAGGATTTATCTCGACAAGGCCGACCGGAACATCCTGTGGGATGAGATCACTGTGATCGACAATGCGCTGACGCGGCCCTACGCCAAGAAACAGCGGGCGAACCGCGGTACGGAGCCGCGTCCGAGCTGGCAATACACGGTCTGCGCGGAGAGCAACAGCCATGTGCGCATCGGCACGGAGAACTATTATTTGAGTGCCGATCGCAAGCTGATGCCGGCGCGCAAGGATCAGCCGCCGCCCGATCTGTCGTATTTCAAGCCGACGGTGAGGTGACGCCGGGCTTGTCGTCTGATCGGCGCGCGCGATCCTGCATCGACCGGCCGCGCCGGCACCTGTGACATGAGCGATGCGCGCGCATGCGCAGCGCTGCTTCCGCGTGCAGTCGGGATCACGTATCATCTTTGCGGCCGGCAGCGTTGAAACAGCCGGCAACAGGGAGGAGCATCATGTCGCGTGTTTCGTCGGTATGGAAATACGGCGCGGTTGCTGTGGTTGTCGCGGTCGCGGCGGTCGGCGCCAAGGCGCAAGGCTTGGTCCAAAATCCAAAAGTCTCCGCGGCGCTCGCCAACCAGCTGGTCGGCGACTCGGTCGCCACCTGCGCCGCCAAGGGCTACAAGGTCGTGGCTGTCGTGGTCGATCTCGACGGCGTGCGCCAAGCGATGCTGCGCGGCGACGGCGCGCCGATCCATTCGGTGGACAATGCCTTTTACAAGGCCTACTCGGCGGCCTCGCTGACGCTCGTGCGCAACGAGAGCAGCACCAAGGAAATGGCCAACCGCATGGCGAAGAACCCGCCGTCCACGGTGCCGCAGACGCCGCTGCCCAACGTCACCTATGCGGTCGGCGGCGTGACCATCAAGGCCAACGGCGCCGCCATCGGGGCGCTCGGCGTGAGCGGCGCGCCCGGCGGCAATTTCGACGAGGAATGCGCGCTCTCGGCGCTCGCCAAGGTCCAGGACCAGCTGAAGTAAAACGCGGTCTCGTGCGAAAATCTCAGCCCTCATGCTGAAAGTTTGTGAAGCTTTGCCGCTGAGCCGATCGTGACGAAGATTCCGACCTCGTCCTGAGGTGCATTGCGGTCGCCACTCGGCGATCGCAATGCGTCCGGCGGCTTGGATGCTGCCGAGATACTTCACTGTTAGCAATGGGTTAGCACTTGGCGGCGATCCAGGCGCCGACCGCTACGACCATGATGGCGAGCCCTGTGAGGCTCAGAATGATATGCCCGTCGGCCATCCCCAATAACGCCCATGCGCAAGATTGGTGCCGCGCGACCGAATGTGCGGGTAGGTGTCCAAAAAACTTTTATGACGTCGGTCGGGAACATGACATAACTTGTTGCATTCTGCTTTGGGGAGCGGTGTGCAGTGCCGAGTGCGCGTTATTACCGAGAGCAAGCACAATTGCTCATGAGCTGGGCGCTAGCCGCCAGCGATCCCGACCACGCGACCCAACTTGCGGCGCGGGCAATGGAACTCTTGCAAAGGTCGATGACCGCCGAAGGCGCACGGGGCCTCGACCTCGATCAGGCGATCATGGAGTTCAACAACGAGCAGATGCGGCCTCGTCCGGTCCAACAGCAACAACAGCGCCAGCAAGCTCCGGCGAACCGGGATGACCCAACGAAAGGGTCGTCGTAGGCGTGATTGCCGACCTCATTCTTCTTCCAGGGGAGCACCTGATCGCGCGCAGGGTATTCGTGCCACACCTAAAGCATGATCCCAAAAAGTGCGGAGCGGTTTTCGGAAAAGCATGCCCTCGGGCTTGACCCGAGGGATCATGCTCAAACAAGAAGCTAAAGCGTGATGACGATTCGAAGGAAAGTCAGGCCGCTTTGGCGTGCTTGGCTGCACCGCGGGCTTTTTTTGCCAGCCGAGTAACGACGGCAGCGGGGATTACCTTATCGTGCTGTTCTATTCGGCCCCAAGGCTTCGCGCGCTCACTTGTCGTTACCATGGCACTCACCTGATAAGCAGGCATACTGGCCCTGAGTGGTCTCCTTATGTCTACAGCCCGAAACTCGATGTCTACAGCCCTAAACTCGAGATTCCGGAGGTCACTAAAAAATATTTTGCGGGAGACGCCGGATTGCATCCGGTCCCGCCGTCTACTCGAGGTGGAAGGGAGGGGAGCCCTTGCACATAGGTATTGCGTAGTGACAAGGGCCGCGACCTTTCGAGGGTGAGCCGGCTCGAATGCGCGAGTCTTGGCCGGGTGCAAGTGGCGATCCGCCGAGACTCGCGCTGCTCCTCAAAATCACTTTGACGAGTGAATTCGCAAAAGGGCGAAGGCGCGCGATCGTGACACCTGGGCTGTCGTCCTCGATCTCGACGGCGTGCGGCAGGCGATGCTGTGGCGAACGGCACCCAGTCCGTGGACAACGCTTTTACAAGGCTTACTCGGCCGCCTCGCTGACGATCGGGACGCAACGAGGGCAGCACCAAAGAAGTCGCCAACCGCATGGCGAGGAACCCGCCGGATTCCGACCTCATCCTGAGGAGCATTGCGGTCGCCACTTGGCGATCGCAATGCGTCTCGAAGGAGGCGTTCGGAGTGCGCCCTCCTTCGCGACGGTTGCGTGCACGCGCATGCGATGTCCCTTTGTCCTCCGCTACTCGCGCCAGAGCGGGGCGTTGCAGCAGATCCGGATTGGGCCCTTCGCCGACATAGATCGATGTCCGCTCTTCGGTCGCTATTGAGGGCACAGCGGACAAGCGGAAGAGCTGTCGAAACACCACGTCCGACATCGGTAGTGCGGCTGTTTTGCAATGCACCCGCTCCGCGGACAGGAGTGAAGCGTTAGCGCAGGCGCGCGCCATTCCGGTTCCTTCGGCTGG
>Ga0066903_100003563_pt1 | contig 12777 bp, 11 predicted proteins | sample PanSoiMetaGPlot1_FD_67491 | JGI IMG/M metagenome (GOLD analysis project Ga0066903, IMG submission 67491) | Tropical forest soil microbial communities from Panama analyzed to predict greenhouse gas emissions - Panama Soil - Plot 1 (version 2) | ecosystem: Environmental > Terrestrial > Soil >... | reverse complement strand
TGTAGAAGGAAAGATAAGGGTGCCTGAGATAGCCGCTGAAATAGTTCTCGATGGTAAGGTCGCGTTTGTAGACCGGCGAGACGAACGGAAGCGCGTCCATGTCGTGGAGGATCGCGCGGTCCTCGTTGTGCACGATGCGGCCGTCGGCGGTGCGGTAGGAGAGCCCGGCGACCTCGGAGAGCCCGCGGCCCTCCGCCACCTCCTTGATGGTGAAGTCGAACTCGTTGCGGGCGACGAAATCGATCTCCCTGCATGCGTTGAGGCTGCCCTCCGCGTCGGCCGCGACCTTCGCACCGATGAGGCCGATGACGAGCTTTGGATTGGCCGCCTTCAGGGCGCGGACGGTCTTGAGATCGGACGAGAACGAGGGCGTCGACGTGTGGAGCACGATGAGGTCGCGTGCCTGCGCCTCGGGCAGCACCGCCTCGAGGGTGAGCCGATGCGGCGGCGCGTCGATGAGCTTGGAGCCCTCGACCATGGCGGCCGGCTGGGCGAGCCAGGTCGGGTACCAGAACGAGCGGATCTCCCGGCGGTTCTGGTAGCGGGCGCCGGCGCCGCCGTCGAAGCCCTCGAATGACGGAGCCTGCAGGAACAACGTCCTCATCATGGCAGTGGCGCTCCCGGCTCGGCGACCAGATCGCCTTCCTGTATCACGCGGAAACGGCGCCCCTTCCAGCTTACGCCGCGGCCCGCGAAGCCCATGAGGAAGACCGCGAAGGACAGGAGGTCGCGCACTGGAACGAGCCAGTAGGGATGCCGCGGCACGCCGTAGCCGCGCTCGACGGCGATGAGCAGCCTGATCCGGCACGCCAGCGCCGCCAGGGCAAGCGCGGCGGCCGCCGTCCCGCCGCCGAGGCAGAACGCCGCCAGGGCCAGCGGGAAGGCGTGGGTGATGCTCCAGCCGACGTAGCCGAGGGGACCGATGGTGCGAATGGTCAGCGCCCAGCGCACCTCGTGGTGCCACAGCTCGCGCAAGCTGGCCTCGCCGCAAATGTGACCGACCGCGAACGGCAGGACCGAGACCGGCTCGCCGCGAGCCCTCAGCTTCTCGCCGATCGCGTGATCGTCCGCGAGGCAGTTGGCGACCGCCTCGAAGCCGCCGATCGCGGCGAGCGAGTCGCGGCTGAGCGCAATGGTCGACCCCAGGCAGGGCTTCGCCAGGTCGAAGCGCACGCCGACCAGCAGCCCGGGCAGGAAATGGCCGTCGATCCCCAGGCCCGCCAGCCGTGACCAGACATTGCCGGTCGAGATGCCGAAGTAGGGGCAGGTCACCGCGCCTCCCGAGCGGGCAAGCGCGCTCACCACGTTGGCGAGGTAGTCGCGCCCGACCCGGATGTCGCTGTCCACCAGCACGATGATGTCGTGCTCGGTGCGGGTATTCATGCTGATGAGGTTCGCGACCTTCGGGTTCGAGCCTGCGGCGCGCGCGCCGGCGACGAGCTCGATGTGCCGGTCCGGGAATGCCAGCTGCAACCGCTGCGCCACCGCGACCGCGGGATCGTACGGATCGGCGACGCCGAGAATGATCTGGATCGGCCCCGCGTAATCCTGCCGACAGAACGAGACGAGATTGTCGAGCAGGCCCGGCTCCTCACCGTGCAGCGGCAGCAGGATGGTGACCGCCGGATGGGTGCCGCCGGTCGCCGGCTGGCGGCGCGCTGAGGCAGGCGTGAGCCTCGCGGCGGTGATCATGAACAGGCAGCCGAGCGTGGCGCCTGTGCACAACACCAGCAACAGGGCGTCCCTCAGCATGGGCCGGACCCGCTCACGATCAGGTGCCTGGTCGGCGACTCACGCCGAGGTAATGCCGCCCCTCGATCGCCTGCCAGGTGACCAGGCCGGGCACGCCGAGGACGAGATCGGGAATGCGCTTGGCGAGCGACAGGGCGAGCGCGGCTTCCGGCGGCAGGCCGAACATCGCGCACAGCACGATGAGCCCGCCCTCCTGGACGCCGAGCGCGCCCGGGACGACGAAGGCCGCGCCGCGGACCGCGTGCATGAGACTTTCGATGATGACCGCCTCCCCGAAGCTTGCAGCATAGCCCATGAAGGAGAGCACGATCCAGACTTCCGTTGCGCCGACGAACCAGACCACGAGGTGCAGGACGCACGCCGTCGCCATGCCCTCGGGGTAGCCGTAGAACGCGTTGAGCCGCGCGTAGAGCTCGTCAATGGCACCGAATGCGCGCCATTCGCGTGCCCCGTCGAGCCGCGCCAGCACGCCCTTCAGGATGCGCTGCCCGCCTTGCCTTTGGGCCAAGAAGAATCCCGCCAAGGCCGGCGTCGCGACCGCCATGCCGACCGCGGCCGTCTGGGCCACCATCGCGTCGCCGCCCATGGCGAGGAGCAGGACGACGCCGACGATGGCGAACAGGAACTGGGTCGCCGCCTGGACCAGGACGTCGACGATGACGCTGGCGGCGGCGAGCGGCCCCGCAACGCCGTAGCGGGTGAGGCAGCGCGCGCCGATGAAGTCCCCGCCGATCTGCGCCAGCGGCAGGATGGCGTTGGTCGCCTCGCGAATGAAGCGCAGCAGCACGCACGTGCGCAGCTGCGGTCGCTCGGCCTCGGGGAACAGCAGCCACCAGCCGGCTCCCGCGCCGGCCACCGCGACCGCGCGGACGATCACGACCAGGACGACTCCCGCGCCGATGCTGGTGAGGGCGTGGCCGACCAGGTCCACGCCGGACCACGCCGTCAGCCCGACCACCACGGCCATGCCGGTGAACCAGGCAACGAGAGCGGCCCGCTTACCCATTCGGAACACCTGGAGAAACGCTCGAATCTCGAATGAAGTTGCGGGAGGTACGTGAACAGAAGGCAGGCGCGATGGCGGTCGTGACGTTCATTGGATCGGCCGGGAAATCGAGAGGCCGATGAAGGGGATCTTCAACCCCGTGTTCGGGCGGGGGTTGATATCGTCAAGCCCGATGTCCTTATCGTCGCGCAGCGGAGCCGTCTTCACCGCCGTCGACGTTTCGAACCCGAGCGAGGCACCGCCGAGGTGCAGTCGGCCGTCAAAGTCCTGCGCGGCCGATGACGTGGAGCGAGGCCGCGCGCCGCGTCCCGAAAGCGACGTGGCCTCTGTGCTGCTTGCCTCCAGCGGGGCAAGGCTCACCGGCTTTTCGCTGGGCTGATTCGGGTGGGTGGCGTTGCCGGCGTCCGCCGATTCGGTGGGGGCTGGATCCTTCCGGGCAGGCGCGAAGTTGGTGGGCGCGGAAGCAATTGCGGTCGGCGAGAACAGGAGCCAACCGGGCGGAGCAGACCCGTCCACGGCCTGCGCCGCGCAAACCGTCGCAAAGCCGACGGTCGCAACCACAGGTCCGAGACTGCCGATCAGACGCTGGCTCCGCCCCATGCCGGCAGGATGGCGCCGTTCGCCATCCCGATCAACTCGAATTTTCTATATATCTCAAAGGCAACACGACTTCCGCGCCGGCTGTGTCCGCGCCGCAACAGTCGCGCGAATTGCCCTTTGGGGGAGGTACGCTTTCCGGTCGACCAGCCCCGGAAAGCGGCTCAGGTCCGCCGCCTGAGTTTCGCCGTGAACGACATGGCACCGGCCCCGCAGCACGGGCAGCTCATGGCGACCAGGATGCTCTGCTTCTGCTCTTCGTCCAGGTCGGCGCGGTCGAGCATCTCCCGCGCCTGCCGCTGGAACAGGTCGTGCAGCGACAGGGTGCTGGTGGCGACCGGGTCGGGCGCACCGGCAGGCGCGCGCGACCCTTCCGGGGCTGGCGGCGCCGGCGCGCCTGTCGATGGCTGTACCGGCCGTCTTCGCTTCGGCATGGTCAATTCCGCAGGTGCGGCATCACCTCGGCGGCGAACAGCTCCATGTTCCGCCGGGTGAGCCGGTCATCGAGCACGCCGAACTGCAGCATGGTCACCAGGTTGTTGGCGCCGGTCGCCTCGCGCAGCCGCTCGAGCTGCTCGCGCACCGTGCGCGGGCTTCCCACCACCACCGTGCCGCTCTCCATCAGGTCCTCGAGGCGGTGGCGCTTCTGCGCCCCCAGCGCCTTGCGCACCTTGATGGTGTTCTTCATCGACGCGAGCGACGTGTAGCCGGGCGGCATGAGCATTTCCCACGGCACGGCGAGGAAATCGTTGAACAGCGTCTCGACGCCGGCCCGGGCCTCTTCCCGCGCCCGCTCGTCGGTGTCGGCGACGTAGACCGGCGAGGCCCAGCCGAGCTGGTCGCCGGAGGCCTCGTAGCCGAATTGCCGCGCCTGCTCGCGATAGAGGTTGAGATAGCGTGCCACCAGGTCGCGGCCCGCGAATGTGACCAGGAACGTGTATTTGCGTTCAGGCGCCGCCGCCCAGCGGATCGTCTCCGAGGAGCCCATGGACGGAATCCAGATCGGCGGATGCGGCGTCTGGTAGGGCCGCGGCCACAGGTTGACGTAGCGCAGATTGTAGTGCTCGCCCTCGAACGCGAACGGGCCGGGCCGGGTCCACGCCGCGACGATGAGATCGTGCGCCTCCTGGAACCGCTCGTGCGAGAAGTACGGGTTGATGCCGGTCGCGTGGTACTCGTTGCCGATGCCGCGCACGAAGCCGGTGATGATGCGGCCCTTCGACAGGTTGTCGAGCATCGCGAACTCTTCCGCGATGTTGATCGGGTTGTTCACCAGCGGCAGCGCGCGTCCGAGGATCGCGATCTTCGCCTTCCTGGTGCGCTGGATCAGCGCGCTGGCGATCAGGTTGGGGGCCGGCATCATGCCGTAGGCGGTCTGGTGGTGCTCGTTGACGGCGATGATGTCGAAGCCGAGCTCCTCCGCCTGGCTCAGCTGCTCGAGATAGGAGTGATATTCCTCCGCCCCCTTGTGCGGATCGTAGAGCTCGTTGGGCAGCACCACCCAGCCGGCGCGGTGCTTGTGGCGCGCCGCGAGATCCAGTGGCCGGTACGGCATCAGGTGGAAGAAGGTGAACTTCATGGCGTCCTCCTGGCGCGCGGGCGCTTCGGCTTCACCGCGACGCTCTCGAGGAACTTCAGGATCTTCATCGCCGTCGCGCCGGACTGCTCGATGTGCGGCAGGTGCCCGCACTCGCCGATCAGCTCGACCTTGGCGCCGGGCACGCGCTCGCCCCACAGGGCCGCGTAGCGGCTCGGCAGGAACTTGTCCTCGGCGCCCCACAGCACCAGAGTCGGCACGGGCACCCGGTGCAGCCAGCGCTCCAGGCCGGGATTGAACCAGCGCGGCTCCCAGCCGAGCTTCGCCGCCATGAACCGGTTGGTCAGCGCCAGGTCGGCCTCCTCCTCGGTCGGCGTCTGCGCCAGCATCTTCTCGGCATAGGTCTGGTCGTGGAACAGGTTGCGGGCCGCCTCCTCGGGCGACCAGATGAAATTGTCGCCGGTCGGCACCCCTTTCACGCGAATTCCCGCCGGCGCGATCAGGGCGAGGCTCGCGAGCCGCGATGAGTTGCGCACCGCAAGCTCCGCCGCGATCCAGCCGCCCAGCGAATGGCCCACCAGGTGGACCCGCTCCGACCCCATCTCGTCGAGGAAGTCGAGATAGTACATGGCGACGTCGCCGACATTGCGCATCCAGGCCGGACCGTCGGAGGCGCCGAAGCCGGGATGCTCGGGAACGAGCACCGCGTGACGGGCGGCGAGCGCGTCGAAGAACGGCAGCCATGCCGGCATGCCGGCGGCGCCATGCAGGTAGATGAGCGTCTCGCCTTTTCCGCCCTGCAGCAGGCGTACGCTGATGTCGCGTACCTTGTGCCGTCGCTCTTGCGCCGTCATTCGAGGGTCCTCGTCGTGGCGTGCGCGAAAAGATACAATGGCGAATGGCGATGAGCGAGTAGCGAATAGGGAGTGGCGGCTGCGGATTTGCCCGTTGATCGTTCCTCCCCGCAACGTGCACGAGAATCAATGAGTGGAGCGAGGCAAGTTGGCTGCTCGCGGCTCGCTATTCGCCGTTCGCCATTCGCCATTCGCTAATTCACGAAAGGGCAGCATGGCGATCGACGATTGCGGCACTTGGGCGGAGACGTTCCCCGGCAATCTGCGCTGGAGCAACGCCATGCAGATCGTCAAGGGAATGGTCCCGTGGGCGGCGGCCGCGATGGCCGAGATCGACGTGGTCATCCGGCACCTGAAAGTGCGCGAGCGTGACGGAGAGCCCGACAGGGCGTGGAATGAGGAATGGACCGCGATGGCCGACAAGGTCGCGGCCAATGCGGAGCGGGCCGCGGCGGAGGGACGCCAGATCACCGCCGGCAACAACTACATGCGGGCCGGCAATTACTATTACAGCGCTGAGCGCTTTATCCCGCCCGGGGCGGACAAGATGGCGGTCTACCGCAAGGCGCTGCATTGCTATCGCGCCGCGCTGGAGCGCCTCCACCCCAACGTCGAGGTCATCGACGTGCCGTACGAGGGCAAAGCGCTCGCCGCTTACTTCATGAAGGCGCCGGGTGCGACGGGGCGCGCGCCGACCGTCGTGCTGTTCGACGGCATGGACAATTGCAAGGAGATGAGCGTCATCTTCGCCGGTCTCGAATTCGCCCGGCGCGGGATGCATACCCTGGCCATCGATGGACCGGGCCAGGGCGAAACGCTGCGGCTGCGGGAGATCCACAGCCGGCCCGATTACGAGGTGCCGGGCCGTGCCGCCTACGACTACGTCGCGTCGCGGCCGGATGTGGACGCCAAGCGGGTGGCCGTGATGGGCTACAGCTTCGGCGGCTATCAGGCGCCGCGCATCGCTGCCTTCGAGAAGCGTTACGCGGCCTGCGTGGCGCTGGGCGCGATGCATTGGGACCTGCATGGCTGGCAGGCCGACATCAAGGCGCGCCTCGCCCGGGACAGCAGGACGAGCTTCACGTCGACCTTCCAGTTTCGCTGGGTGATCGGTGCGCCGGACAATGACACCGCCCTGGAATGGGCGAAGCGCTTCACGTTGGAAGGTGCGGCGGAGCGCATCGAATGCGCGTTCCTGGTGGTACACGGCGAACATGATAGGATCGTGCCGGTTGCCGAGGCGCGGACGTTGTTCGAACGGGTGGGCTCCAAGCGCAAGCACATCAAGATTTTTACCGCCGAGGAGGGAGCCGCCGAGCATTGCCAGGTCGACCATCGTCAGATGGGCATCGACTATGTGGGGGATTGGCTGCTGGCGAACATGTAGCGAGGCTCGAAAGACCCGTGTGCCGCGGGGAGTCGGGAGGAAACGCAGTGGTGATCGTTCGGTGGGCCTTGATGGTTGGCGCGATTGCCACGGTGGCGACCGCGGCGCCGGCGCCGCCGTCTTTTCCGGACCGGCCGGTGCGGCTGGTGGTCGCTTTCGTGCCGGGCGGCGCCACCGACACGCTCGCCCGACAGATTTCCCAGGACCTGAAAGAGGCGCTCGGCCAGCCCGTCGTCGTCGAGAACCGGCCGGGCGCCAACGGCTATCTCGCCTGGAACCACGTGGCGTCGTCCGACCCGGACGGCTACGCGCTGCTGCTGGCCGAGAACGCGCTCGGCATCAGCCAGGCGCTGTACAAGAAGTCCCAGTCCGCCTTCGATCCGGTGACGCAGTACGACGCGATCGCGGCGGTCGCGACCTCGCCGCTGGTGCTCGCCGCCGCCACCAGGCTCGGCGTCGGCTCCATGGCCGAGCTGGTCGCGCTCTCGCGCAGCACGCCGCGCAAGCTCAATTACGCCTCGGCCGGCATCGGGAGCGTGGCGCACCTGACCTTCGAGGTGGTCAAGGCCGCCGCCGGCATCGAGAGCGTGCACGTTCCCTACAAGGGCGGCGGCCAGGCCATGAACGACCTCATCGCCGGCCACGTCGACCTCAACATGGCCTCGATTGCGGTCGCCAAGAGCCTGGTCGAGGCCGGCAAGATCACCGGCCTGGCGGTCACCAGCCGAGATCGCTCGCCGGCATTGCCGGCCGTGCCGTCGCTGGCCGAGGCCGGAATCAAGACCGCGGATGTGGACCTGCGGTTCTGGTGGGGAGTTTTCGGCCCGGCCGGCATCCCGGACGCCGTGAAGGCGCGGCTGGCGCAAGCCGTCTCGACCGTCATGGCGGACGAGAACGTTCGCGCGCGCCTGGCCAGGCTCGACATCGATCCCGCCTACGAGCCGGGCGATGCCCTGAAGCGGAAGCTGACGGCTGAGATCGCCAACTGGACCCGCTTCATCGACGAGCACGGCATCAAGCCCGAATAGGTGACGGGCGGGTTGAGGGGAGGGCGCCATGAAATCGCTCGCACGCCCAGCGGCGCTGCTGCTGACGACGGCTGCGCTGGTGTCGGGTGCTTACGGCTCGGCGCGCGCCCAGGATTTCTCCGCCAGGCCGGTCAAGCTCATCGTCGGCCTCGCGGCGGGCGGCGCGACCGACGTGATGGCGCGGCTCGTCGCGCAAAAGCTGAGCGAGAGCCTTCGCACCACGGTTTTTGTGGAGAACCGGGTGGGCGGCTTCTTCATCCCGGCCCTGCGCGACTTGGTGAGCGCGCCTCCCGACGGCCACACGCTGTTCTTCATCTCCACCAGCGCGCTGATTTCCCAGCCGCTGCATCCGGACTACCCGTTCGACCTCACCGCGCTTACGCCCGTCACCCAGGTCGCGACCGGTCCGCTCATCCTGGTGGTGCGCAAGGACCTGCCGATCGCCAGCGTGGCGGACCTCATCGCCTACGCGGAGCGCAATCCCGGCAAGCTCAGCTTCGGCGCCGGCGGCGGCTCGGGAAGCTCGCTCTACCTTGCGACCGAGCTGCTGAAGTCGAAGACCGGCATGAAGGCGGCGGTCGTCCCCTACAAGGGCGCCGCTCCGGCGCTCAACGACCTCCTGGGCGGCCACATCGACGCGATGTTTGATGCCATGCCGGTCATGGTGCCGCAGGCCAGGGCCGGCAAGGTCACGCCGTTGGCGGTCACCGGCACGCGGCGCTCGCCAGCGCTGCCCGACGTGCCGACCATGATCGAGTCCGGAATTGCCGATTACGAGATCGCCGGCTGGTTCGGCATTCTGGCGCCGGCCGCGACGCCGCCCGCCATCGCCAAGCGCCTGCGCGACGAGGTGGCGAAGGCGGTGGCGGCCCCCAACGTGGTCGCGGAGCTCGACCAGCAGGGCATGCAGCCGGTTGCCAGCGAGCCGGAGGAATGGCGCCGCTATCTCAAGAGCGAGCTCGAACGCTACACCCGGATCATCAAGGACGCCGGCATCAAGCCGGAATAGGCCGATGCCATCCACGGGGCCGGGGCGATACGGGGGAAACGCGTTGGCGCCGGACTCGGTGGAAACCTCGCTTCCGGTGCTCATCGTCGGCGGCGGGCCGATCGGCCTGGCGCTCGCCGGCGACCTCGGCTGGCGCGGTGTGCGCTGCCTTCTCGTCGAGCAGTCCGACGGCTCCATCGAGCAGCCGCGCATGGATCTGGTCGGCATCCGCACCATGGAGTTCTGCCGCCGCTGGGGTTTGGTGCCGGCCGTGGAGGCCTCGCCCTATCCGCGCGACGTCTGCCAGGACAACGTCTATGTGACGAGCCTTTCCGGCCACGAGCTCGGCCGCGAGCGCTTCGCGTCCATGGCGGCCGATCGGCCGCCGCCGGTGAGCCCGCAGAAGCGCGAGCGCTGCCCGCAGAACATGTTCGATCCCATCCTGCGCGCGTTCGCGGCCGCGCAGCCAAACGTCGAGCTGCGCTACCGCACGCGGCTCCTCTCGTTCGTCCAGGATGCCGATCACGTCACCGCCGAGCTCGAGGATCTGGAGCGCGGCCGGCGCTACCCGGTGCGGGCGCGCTTCATTGCCGGCTGCGACGGCGCCCGCAGCCTGGTGCGCGAGACTCTCGGCATCGCCATGACCGGCAATCCCGCCGTCACCTATACGACCAACGTGATCTTCCGCTGCCCGCATCTGGTCTCGCTGCACGGCAAGGGCGAGGCCTACCGGTTCATCATTCTCGGGCCCGAGGGCACGTGGGCCACCATCGTGGCAATCAATGGCCGCGACCAATGGCGATTCTCGCTCATCGGCGGCGCCGAGCCGCGCGAGCCGACCATCGCGGAGATCCATGCCGCCATCCGGCGCGCGGTCGGGATCGACTTCGACTACGAGATCCTCAGCGTGCTCCCCTGGGTGCGGCGCGAGCTCGTGGCCGAGCGCTTCTCGCGCGGGCGCGGCTTCATCCTCGGCGATGCCGCCCACGTGATGTCGCCCACCGGCGGTTTCGGCATGAACACCGGCATCGGCGATGCCGTCGACCTCGCCTGGAAGCTCGCGGCGGTGCTGGAGGGTTTTGGCGGCGCCGGCCTGCTCGCCTCGTACGATGCGGAGCGGCGGCCGGTCGGCGCCCGCAACGTGGCCGAGGCGGGCTGCAACCTGCGGCGCATGCTGTCGATCGGCCGCCATCCGGCGCTGCTTCACGACACCGACGAAGGCGCCCGCACGCGCGAGCAGGTGGGAACGGCGTTCGCCGCGCTGATGCGCCATGAGTGGTTCACGTTGGGCATGCATCTCGGCTACCGCTACGAGGATTCGCCCATCTGCTGGCCGGACGGAACGGCGGCGCCCGCGGACGATCCCGCCGTCTACGTGCCGACCGCCCGTCCCGGCAGCCGCGCGCCGCACGCGTGGCTCGCCGACGGGCGCTCGACCCTCGACCTGTTCGGCCGCGGTTTTGCTTTGCTCGGCTTCGGCGTCGATCCCGCGGAGGCTTCTCCGCTGCTTGAGGCCGCGCGGCAGCGCGGAGCTCCCATGCGCTTCGTCGCCCTCGACGAGCCGGGCGCGGAGGAGCTTTATGCCCGCAGGCTGGTGCTGGTGCGGCCCGACGGCCACGTGGCCTGGCGCGACGACGCGATGCCGGCGGATCCGCTTCGCCTGGTCGACCGCATCCGGGGCGCGGCATGCGGTAACGCCGAGCCAGAGCCGTCCGGGGCCGCGGCGGCGCCGGCGTGATATGCTGCGTTCAATCGCTGAAGGGGGGAAACCGTGAGACTGGTACGCTTCGACGAGGGCCGCATCGGCGTCCTGCAGGGCGAGACCGTGCACGACGCGACCACGGCGCTCGGCCTCGACCCGGCCGCATGGCCGCCGGTCGGTATGCTGCAGCTGATCCGCAATTTCGCCGCGCTCAAGCCGAAGCTCGACGCCGCGGCGCGCGCGCCGGGAATCCCCCTCGGCGAGGTGCGGCTGCTGGCGCCGATCGTGTGGCCGCACAATCTGTTCGCCTATCCGGTGAACTACATCGCCCACCAGACCGAGATGGCCTCGACCCATCGCGCCGATCTCAACGGCTATTTCCTCAAGGCCACGTCCTCGATCAGCGGTCCCCAGGACCCGATCGTTCTGCCCGACCTGCCGAGCCGGGAGATCCACCACGAGTGCGAGCTTGCGGTCATCATCGGCAAGGGCGGCCGCCATATCGCCACGGGCAAGGCCATGCAGCACGTATTCGGCTATTCCTGCCTGATGGATATCACGGTGCGTGGCAAGGAGGAGCGCGTGATGCGCAAGTCCTACGACACGTTCACCCCCATCGGTCCGGCGCTGGTCACCGCCGACGAGGTCGGCGACTCGGGCAACCTCGACATGAAGCTTTGGGTGAACGATGATCTGCGCCAGCACGCGACCACGCGCGACCTGATCGTCGACATCCCCAACATGGTCGCGCTGGCGTCCTCGGTCTCGAGCCTGGAGCCGGGCGACGTGATCGCCACCGGAACGCCGGAGGGAGTGGGGCCGATCCGGCACGGCGACCGCGTCACCATCGAGATCGAGCGCGTCGGCCGCATGACGATACCGGTCGAGCAGGGGAGCGGCGGGTACAACCTGGCCCTGCGCAGGGAGGAACGGAAATGACCGCATTGACCCGCGAGGAGCTGGCCCGGTCCGGCTCGCTCGACGAGCTCTATGGCAAGCTCGCCCAGGTCGGCCTGGGGGCGGGCTGGAACAAGTCGACGCCATCGCTTTGGCCGAGCCCGCGCAAGACGCTGCGTCCGGCTCACTGGACCTACGAGCAGGCGCGCGGTGCGCTCGACGCCGCCGGCCGGCTCATCAACACCGCGCTGGCGGAGCGGCGCAACCTGATCCTGTTCAATCCGGCGGAAGGCAATAGCTACGGCACCTTGCGTACCATCGTGGTCGCCTACCAGATGATCATGCCGGGCGAATGGGCGCGCGCGCACCGCCACACGCCCAACGCGCTGCGCCTGATCCTCGACGCCGAGCCTGGCACCTATACCCAGGTCGACGGGGTCCGCATCGCCATGGAGCCGGGCGACGTGCTGCTCACGCCCAACTGGTCGAGCCACGGGCACGGCAACGACAGCCGGGCCTGCGCCTACTGGCTCGACTTTCTCGACGTGCCCCTGGTGCAGCTGATCGAGCCGATGTTCTTCGCGCCCGACGAGGAGGAGGAGGCGGACGCGCCCGCCGCGTCCGCCGCGGACGGGTCGCCGCCCACCAAGGACTCGCCCTTCGTCTTCACCCTCGCCGACAGCTTGCGGCGGCTCGGGGCGGCCGAGCCGCATCCCGCCTTCGGCCGCACCATCGAGCTCGGCAACCCGGCGCTCGACACCATGGCGCTGCACATGATGCAGCTTTCGCCCGGCGTCCGCACGGCCGAGCACCACAGCACCACCAATAACGTCTATGCGGTGGTGCGCGGCTCCGGCGTCACGGTCGTGGACGGCGAGCGCTTCGCCTGGAAGCGCGGCGACGTGGTGGCGGCTCCGGCGTGGTGGCCGCATTGCCATAAGGCCGCGGACGACGCGATCCTGTTCCGCGTCACCGATGAGCCGGTGCTGCGCAAGCTCGGCTTCTACCGCGAGGCGGGCGAGGCGGCAG
>Ga0066903_100003562_pt1 | contig 12781 bp, 8 predicted proteins | sample PanSoiMetaGPlot1_FD_67491 | JGI IMG/M metagenome (GOLD analysis project Ga0066903, IMG submission 67491) | Tropical forest soil microbial communities from Panama analyzed to predict greenhouse gas emissions - Panama Soil - Plot 1 (version 2) | ecosystem: Environmental > Terrestrial > Soil >... | reverse complement strand
TCCGTGACCAAAGCTTTGGTGGGAAACGGATAAAGTTGCTCCAGGCGAAGCAGATAAATGTCGTCGACGCCGCGCTTTTCGCGTTCCTCATAAAGATCGTAATAAACCTTGCCCGAGCAAAGGACGACGCGACGTATCTTGTCATCAGACACGAGCTTGATCTTTTGGTCAGGCAACAGCTGTGCGTCATCCCAGAGCAAGCGGTGGAACGACGTTCCCGACATCATTTCGGCGAGTCGTGAGACCGCGCGTTTGTGGCGCAGCAGCGACTTTGGCGTCATCAAGATCAGGGGCTTGCGAATCTCGCGCCGCAATTGACGTCGCAGAATATGGAAGTAGTTTGCAGGGGTTGTGCAGTTCGCAACCTGCATGTTGTCTTCGGCGCACATCTGCAGATAGCGTTCAAGCCGCGCGGAAGAATGCTCCGGCCCCTGCCCCTCGTAGCCGTGCGGTAGCAGGCAGACGAGGCCGGACATGCGCAGCCACTTCCGCTCTCCCGACGAAATGAACTGGTCGAACACCACCTGCGCGCCATTGGCAAAGTCGCCGAACTGGGCTTCCCACAAAGTCAGCGTGGTCGGCTCCGCAGTGGAATAACCGTATTCGAAGCCTAAGACGGCTTCTTCAGACAGCATCGAATTGAGGACCTCGTAGCGTGCCTGGTCCCCGCCGAGATGATTGAAAGGCGTGTACCGCTCCTCGGTATTTTGATCGAACAGTACCGAATGCCGCTGCGAGAATGTGCCCCGTTCGCTGTCCTGGCCCGAAAGGCGAACCGCGTTCCCTTCCTTGAGCAGTGAACAGAATGCCAACGCCTCGGCCGTTGCCCAATCAATTCCTTCTCCGCTTTCGATCGCCTTGGCGCGGTTTTCAAGGAAACGCTGAATAGTCCGGTGAACCGAGAAGCCTTGCGGGACAATGGTGATTTTCTTGCCGATCTCGCGCAATACGGACCCCTCAACCCCGGTATTGCCACGGCGCGGGTCGTCTGCGTCGCGCGCAGCTTTCAGTCCTGACCAGCGACCATCGAGCCAGTCGGCCTTGTTCGGCTTGTAACCTTGTCCGGCTTCAAACTCAGCGTCGAGGCGGCTACGCCAGTCAGCCTTCATCTTCTCGACCTCGCCTTCGGTGACAACCCCCTCACCGATCAGTTTCTTCCCGTAGACCTCCAGTGCTGTCGGATGGGAACGTATCTTCTTGTACATCAGTGGCTGGGTGAAGGACGGTTCGTCGCCCTCGTTGTGCCCGAAGCGCCGGTAGCAAAACATGTCGATGACCACCGGGCGCTGGAATTGCTGGCGATACTCGGTCGCCACCTTGGCAGCGAAAACGACCGCTTCCGGATCATCACCATTCACATGAAGAATCAGCGCCTCGATCATCTTGGCGACATCCGACGGATATGGTGATGATCGCGAGTAGCGCGGATAGGTCGTAAAGCCGATCTGGTTGTTGACGATGAAATGCAGCGAGCCTCCGGTACGGTAGCCTTTGAGACCGGACAGGCCGAAACATTCTGCGACGACACCCTGGCCGGCGAAGGCTGCATCGCCGTGGATCAACAAAGGCATCACGACGCGCCGATCATCCGGCTTGACGTGGTGCTGATCCTGCTTCGCCCGCACCTTGCCGAGCGTCACCGGATCGACAATTTCCAGATGCGATGGATTTGCCGTCAGCGAGAGATGCACTTTGTTGTTGTCGAATTCACGGTCGGATGAAGCGCCGAGGTGATATTTCACGTCGCCGGAGCCTTCGATCTCGTCCGGCGTTGCCGACCCGCCCTTGAACTCGTGAAACAGCGCCCGGTGCGGCTTGCCCATCACTTGCGTCAACACATTCAACCGTCCGCGATGCGGCATGCCGATGCAGATTTCCTTCACGCCAAGATTTCCGCCACGCTTGATGATCTGCTCGAGCGCCGGAATCAGCGACTCGGCACCATCGAGACCAAAACGCTTGGTGCCGGTGTATTTGACGTCGAGGAATTTCTCAAAGCCCTCCGCCTCAACGAGCTTGTTGAGGATCGCGCGCTTGCCTTCGCGCGTGAATGTGATCTCCTTGTCGCGTCCTTCGATGCGTCCCTGGATCCAGCTCTTCTGAGCGGCGTTTGAAATGTGCATGAACTCAACGCCGAGCGTCTGGCAATACGTCCGGCGGAGGATGCTCACTATCTCGCGCATTGACGCGAACTCAAGGCCGAGCACGTTGTCGAGGAAAATCTTTCGATCGAGATCGGTCTCGTCAAAGCCATAAGAGCGCGGATCGAGTTCTTCCTCGTTTTTCTCCGGCTCGAGATCGAGTGGGTCGAGCTTGGCGTAGAAGTGCCCGCGAATACGATAGGCACGGATGAGCATCAACGCGTGGATTGAGTCGCGCGTTGCCTGCATCACGTCATTGGAGGAAAGTTCGACGCCCTTCGCCTGCGCCTTGGCAGAAATTTTCTCGCTTATCCTTTTTTCGGTTTCGTCCCACTGGCCATCAAGCGCCGCGACCAGATCGCCATCCGGGCGCACAGGCCAGTTGGGCGCTTTCCAGGAGGCGCCGCGCGCGCCCCTCACGACGTCCGATTTCTCGTCCTTCAGGCTTTGGAAGAAGGCACGCCATTCGGCGTCGACTGCAGAGGGATCAGCCTCGTACTTGGCGTAGAGGTCCTCGATGTAGGAGGCGTTGCCGCCGTAAAGGAACGAGGTTTTGGCGAAAATAGCGTTGGCTTCCTGACGGGACATGGCGGTCTAAATCCTTGCGCAGCCTGAAAAAAGGCGCGATCTCAGCCGCGATGGCCGAAAAGCTAGCGGCCGGCTGGTCCTGCTGTTTTAACCCTATTTATGACGTCTGTAAGTCTACGAAAGGCCAAGCACTGAATCAGGATTTCAGAATTTCAACCAATGTTTTCCCGATACGAGCCGGAGAGGGTGATACCCGAATTCCGGCCGATTCCATTGCCGCAATTTTGGACTCGGCATCGCCTTTGCCGCCGGAAATGATCGCTCCCGCATGGCCCATGCGCCGGCCCGGCGGCGCCGTGCGACCCGCGATAAAGCCTACCATCGGTTTTTTGCGGCCGCGCTTGGCCTCGTCCTTGAGGAATTGCGCGGCATCCTCCTCGGCCGCACCGCCGATCTCCCCAATCATGACAATCGACTCGGTCTTCGGGTCGGCGAGAAACATCTCCAGCACCGCGATAAACTCGGTGCCCTTCACTGGATCGCCGCCGATTCCAACCGCGGTCGTCTGGCCGAGATTCTCGCGGCTGGTCTGAAATACGGCCTCATAGGTGAGTGTACCGGATCGCGACACGATCCCGACCGTGCCGGGCTTGAAGATGTTGCCAGGCATAATGCCGATCTTGCATTCGCCCGCCGTCATCACGCCCGGACAATTGGGACCGACGAGTCGCGACTTGGAGCCCGAGAGTGAACGCTTGACTTTGACCATGTCCATGACCGGAATGCCTTCGGTGATGCAAACGATCAGGGGGATTTCGGCCTGGATCGCTTCGCAAATCGCGTCGCCGGCGCCGGCGGGCGGTACATAGATCACGCTCGCGTCGCAACCTGTTTTCTCTTTCGCTTCGGCAACGGTGTCGAACACCGGCAGATTGAGATGGGTCGAGCCGCCTTTTCCCGGCGACGTTCCGCCAACCATTTTCGTGCCGTAAGTAATTGCCGCCTGCGAATGAAAGGTGCCGTTCTTGCCGGTAAAGCCCTGGCAGATGACCTTGGTGTTCTTGTCGATGAGGATGGACATTAGGCGCGGCCTCGCGGCTTTTCACCTCCCCCTGAAAGGGGGAGGTCGGCGCGCCAGCGCCGGATGGGGTTCGTCGTTCGGCCCAAGGCATGAGTCATGCTGCGCCCTTGACCGCCTTTACGATCTTTTGCGCGGCGTCGTCGAGATCATCGCCTGATGTAACGTTCAGTCCTGATTCCTTGATGATCTTCTTGCCGAGATCGACGTTCGTGCCCTCGAGCCGCACAACCAGCGGCACCTTCAATCCTACTTCCTTCACAGCGGCAACCACACCCTCGGCAATCACGTCACATTTCATGATGCCGCCGAAAATATTGACGAGAATGCCTTTGACGTTTGGATCCGAGGTGATGATCTTGAATGCTGCCGTCACTTTCTCCTTGGTGGCGCTTCCGCCGACGTCAAGAAAATTGGCAGGTGCCATGCCATAGAGCTTGATAATGTCCATGGTCGCCATGGCCAGACCGGCGCCGTTTACCATGCACCCGATCGACCCATCGAGCGCGATATAGTTGAGATCGTATTTCGACGCTTCGATTTCCTTCTCATCTTCTTCGGTCAGGTCGCGCAGTGCGACGATGTCTGGGTGGCGATAGAGCGCATTGCCGTCGAAACCGACCTTGGCGTCGAGGCAAATGATCTTGCTGTCCTTGGTCACCACCAGTGGATTGATCTCGAGCAGGCTCATGTCCTTCGTTGTGAAGGCCGAGTAGAGCTTGGGCAGAATCGCTTCAATCTGCTTGGCGAGATCGCCGGAAAGCTTGAGCGCCTGTGCCACGCGACGCCCGTGATGCGGCATGATGCCCGTGGCCGGATCAACCGAGAAAGTGAGAATTTTTTCGGGCGTCTTGCGCGCGACCTCCTCGATGTCCATGCCGCCTTCAGTTGAGACGACGAAAGCCACGCGCGAAGTTTCGCGATCAATCAGCGCGGAAAGATAGAACTCGCGATCAATGGCAGAGCCTTCCTCGATATAGAGACGATTGACTTTCCTGCCATGCGGGCCGGTCTGATGGGTGACGAGCGTCGAACCCAGAATGCGCGCGGCCTCTTTTTTCACTTCATCGATAGATTTCACCACCTTGACGCCGCCGGCTTTGCCACGCCCGCCGGCATGAATTTGTGCCTTTACAACCCAAACCGGACCGCCAAGCTCCTGCGCGCCCTTGATCGCTTCGTCGACGCTGAATGCCGGAGCGCCACGCGGCACCGGAACGCCAAATTCGCGCAGCACTGCCTTTGCTTGATATTCGTGAATATTCATGGGAACTCCCGACTGAACGGGCCGGCTTCTTTCTAGTTATCGAGATTGGGCGCGATCTTCTTGCAGGCATCGACCAGGCCCTGTACCGAGGCGGCCGATTTTTCGAACATGGAACGTTCGCTGCTGTTGAGCTCGATCTCGACAATCCGCTCAACGCCTTTGGCGCCGATCACAACCGGAACGCCGACGTAGAGATCCCTGATGCCGTACTCGCCGTTCAACCAGGCGGCGCAGGGCAGTACGCGCTTCTTGTCGAGGAGGTAACTTTCAGCCATCGCGATAGCGGAGGCCGCAGGGGCGTAAAAGGCCGACCCTGTTTTGAGAAGATTGACGATTTCGGCGCCACCATTGGCTGTGCGCTTGACGATCTCGTCGATACGCGCCTGCGTCGTCCAGCCCATCTTCACCAAGTCGGGCACGGGAATCCCGGCCACCGCCGAATAGCGTGTAAGTGGCACCATCGTGTCGCCATGACCGCCAAGGACAAAGGCAGTGACGTCTTCCACCGACACGTGAAATTCGTCGGCAAGGAAGTAACGGAAGCGTGCCGAATCGAGCACGCCCGCCATGCCAACCACTTTTTGTTGGGGCAGGCCGCAACTTTTCTGCAGTGCCCACACCATGGCATCGAGCGGATTGGTAACACAGATCACGAAGGCATCCGGTGCATATTTCTTGATGCCGGATCCGACCTGGCCCATCACCTTTAGATTGATGTCGAGGAGATCGTCACGGCTCATACCGGGCTTGCGCGGCACGCCTGCAGTGACGATGCATACGTCGGCGCCTTCGATCGCGTCGTAACTGTTGGTCCCAATGAACTTGGCGTCGAAGTCATTGACCGGGGAGGATTCGGCAATATCGAGCGCTTTGCCTTGCGGGATCCCTTCCATGACGTCGAACAATACGACGTCCCCAAGTTCTTTCAGTCCAACGAGATGGGCCAGGGTGCCGCCAATCTGGCCAGCGCCGATCAACGCAATCTTGCTACGCGCCATGGTGGGAAGACTCTCGACTCGCTGCCGCCGCAGGAGCACGGCGGGTGGGTGGTTAACCGCTTAGGTCGGGACCGGCAAGGCGTCCAAACGCCATCAATCCTCGCCTCCGCAATCTTGTATACATTACACCAGCAGAGAGTGGGAGCCGAGTCTAGAGGCGCGCTCAGAATTGCCAAACGCGATGGAAGTCATAGCCATTGCTTGAAGCGGTGGATGTAAATAGTTTTGACGAACTGCGTGAGAAGGCAATAGCCCAAGAGAATTCCCGTCAGCCAGCCGAAATAAGGCAATGGCAGCGGCACCATGCCGAGATGCTCACCCAGTGACGAAAATGGGAGATAGATGCCGAACGCCATGATGCTGGCAGTGAGCAGGGTCACAGGCCACGCCGCGCGGCTTTGAATAAACGGAATGTGCTGTGTGCGGATCATGTGCACGATGAGGGTCTGCGTCAGCAGACCAACTACAAACCAGCCGGATTGAAACAGAGACTGCTTTGCTACCGTGTTGGCGTGGAACACGTTCCACATCACAAGAAAAGTCACGACATCAAAAATAGAGCTGATCGGACCAATGCACATCATAAATCGTGCAATTCCGCCAGCGTCCCATTTGCGCGGCTGCTTCAGATAGTCCTCATCGACGTCGTCCCAAGGAATCGAGACTTGTGAAAAGTCGTAGAGCAGGTTCTGGACCAGCAACTGGATTGGCAGCATCGGCAGGAAGGGCAGAAAGATGCTTGCAATCAACACGCTAAATACGTTGCCAAAATTGGAGCTAGCCGTCATTTTGAGATATTTAATAATGTTGGCGAATGTCTTGCGGCCCTCGACAACCGCTTCTTCGAGCACCAAAAGACTTTTCTCGAGCAAGATGATATCGGCTGATTCTTTGGCAATATCGACTGCCGTATCCACCGAAATTCCCACGTCTGCATCTTTGAGCGCCGCAGCATCGTTGATGCCGTCGCCAAGATATCCGACCGTATGATCGTTCCGTTGTAACGCGCGAATGACCCGCGATTTCTGCACGGGCGACATCTTCGCAAATATTGTCGTTCGCTCGACAGCGTCCTGTAATTGATCATCCGATAGTTTCTCAAGATCTTTGCCCAGCATTGCGTGTTCGATGGGCAGCCCCACTTCCTTGCAGATCTTTCTGGTAACCACTTCGTTGTCACCAGTGATAATTTTTACGGAAACACCGTGTTCCCGCAACGCGGCAATGGCCTCACGGGCAGTGTCCTTCGGAGGGTCGAGAAAGGCGATATAGCCCGATAGCACCAAACCTTTTTCATCTTCGACCGAATAGGTGCGATCTTCCGGCGGCAGCCACTTGTACGCTACGGCCAATGCGCGAAGCCCATCTTGGTTCAACTTTCTCGTTATGCGACGCACCTCTTTGTGCATGTCCGGCGTGAACGGCACTACGCCGCCGGTTGCCTCGGCTTTTTGGTCGTGGACTGACACGCACAGCGGCAGCACTTCTTCAATCGCGCCCTTACAGACAAGAAGATTCTGATTTTCTCCCCCGCGTACGACAACCGACATGCGACGCCGCACAAAGTCGAAAGGAATTTCATCGATCTTCCGATAGTGTGTGAGCTTGTCGACAAGCTCGTGCTGTAGGGCGAATTCAAGAACGGCAACATCAAGCAGGTTTTTCAGGCCGGTTTGATTGTAACTGTTCAACCAGGCGTACTCGAGGACGCGGAGATCTTCCTGCCCGTGAATGTCAAGGTGTCTTTCCAGGATGATCTTGTTCTGGGTCAGCGTGCCGGTCTTATCGGTGCAAAGGATATCCATTGCGCCGAAGTTCTGTATCGCATTGAGCCGTTTTACGATGGTCTTGCGGCGCGCCATCGTCACGGCACCTTTGGCAAGATTCGTGGTGACGATCATCGGCAGCATTTCGGGCGTCAATCCAACTGCGACCGAAACCGCGAAGAGAAGCGATTGCAACCAATCCCCTTTGCCGAGACCATTGATAAGAAATACAAGTGGCGTCATCACCATAAGAAAACGAATCAGCATCCAGCTGACCTTGCTGATGCCCTTGTCGAAACTCGTTAGCGGACGTGCGCCCACAATCTCTTTAGCCATTGCCCCAAAATTGGTGGCATCTCCCGTCGCTGCGACAACAGCAACCGCCGTGCCGCTCACCACGTTGGTTCCCATGAAACAAGCCGTTTCACGTTCCAGGACGTTTTGAGAGCCAACGGCGGACGGTGCAACTCTTGTCGGCGGGATGGCGTGCTTTTCTAGCGGGATGGATTCGCCAGTCAGCATCGCCTGGCTGACGAACAGGTCCTTGGCAGCAATCAGTCGAACGTCAGCAGGGACCATGTCACCCGCGGAAAGGTAAACGATATCTCCCGGAACGAGTGAAGCTATTGGCAGTTCCTTCGGACGATCCATACCGGCACGCAGCACGGCAGCGGTCGACGTCACCATCGCCTTCAACTCTTCGGCCGCTTTGTTTGATCGAAATTCCTGCCAGAAACGCAGCAAGGTGCTGAGCAAGACCATCGAGATCAGAACAATAATTGTTCTGAACGACCGGTCGTCGGGAGAAGCAAAAATCACATCAGAGAATAGTGAAACGACGCTGACGGCGAAAAGCACTCCGTTAAATGGCGTCAGAAACGCATGGAATAACTGCGCGTACCAAGTCGGTGGCTTCTCGTGGCTGACCTCATTGGATCCGTATTGATTTCGGCGCGCCTCCACCTCTTCCTCGGTCAGCCCCAATCGGCTCGCTTTGAGGCGAACGAGTGCCTCCTCAGGCGTGCACGCACACAGTTCCGGAAGTGGGGAGGGAGCGCGCTTGACGTTGTTTATGCCCGAGGTCAGGGGCCCGGCAATGAATTGTTTGTTCATACGCTTGACTCGCCTGTTCGAGCCGCCCCGCCCTTCAGACCTACCAAGGCACACTTTTGTGTCGGTAGAGTTAAAACCGTAGAAACGACAATGACGACGCCAACGCGACGCTTGCGCGAGCTATTCGCTTTTCGTAGTCACCGGCTGTTAAAAGATTTTGATTTCAATCGCCAGCGGACTAATTCGAATTTGGATATCCGGTGCGTAAAATTAGTGCGGCCTTCCGTAAACTAGCGAGAACAATTCCAATCAGGTTTCGACGATCTTGCTGGTGTCGAGCGCCGGTCCTTGCTTTGGACCGTGGGGTAGGCCGAGATAGGCCTGCGAACGCATCTCGATCAGACGCGAAGCCGTGCGCTTGAACTCGTCGGCTTCGTAGCCCTCGGTCGCGACGTAAAGCTTGTCCGGTTGTGCTTGCGCGGAGGCCAGTAGCTTCACCGCATTATCGTAAAGCGTGTCGATTAGAATGATAAACCGCTTGGCTTCGTTGCGTTGGACGTAGTCCATCACCGGAATGTGGTCGACGATGATGGTGTGGAATTCGTGGGCGATCTTAAGGTAGTCGTTCGCCGCCAGCGGCCGCCCGCACAGATCCTCAAAACAAAAGCGCGCAACGCCCATCGCCGCCCTGGGCACGCGTACGCGATGCCCTTTGACCGTCAGATCCTGGGGCGCACCGGTACGACTACCAGCCAGGCGAAGCCAGGCCTCGTCAAGCGCCGCATCCGCCTTGTCATCGTCCGGCACGTACCACGTGGAGACTCCAGTGAGTTTCTCCAGTCGAAAATCAATGCGTGCGTCCAGCCGCACGACCACACACTGTCGTTCAAGCAAACCTATGAACGGCAGAAAGAGCGCACGGTTAAGCCCATCTTTGTAAAGCTCGCCGGGTGGCAGGTTCGACGTTGCAACCATGACAACGCCAAGCTCGAACAGCTCAGTAAACAGGCGGCCAAGGATCATCGCGTCAGCAATATCCGTGACATGGAATTCGTCGAAGCACAGAAGCCAGCTCTCTTCAGCAATCGCGGCCGCAGTCCGCTGGATCGGGTCGTGCTCGTTGATTTCGCCGTTCTTGATCTCCTGACGATAGGCATGAATGCGCTCGTGCACGTTGGCCATGAATTCGTGAAAATGCACACGCCGCTTGCGGACGACCGAACTGGTCTCGAAAAAAAGATCCATCAGCATCGTCTTGCCCCGGCCAACGTCGCCGTAGACGTACAGGCCCTTGAGCGGCGCGCTAGTTTCCTCGCGTTTGCCGAACAGCCAGCCGAGCGAAGATGATGATTTGCGCGCCAGCCAGTGCTGGTCGAGCCGACGTTCAAGCGCCGCAAGCTGGCGCGCCAGCACTGCTTGACCCGAATCGGCCTCAATCTTTCCGGCGGCGACCAATGCCGCATAACGGGTGCTGAATGTTTCGGACATCTAGCCAGGACGAAGCGGATGGAAAGCGGGGTGACACGTAATGATGAACCGCGCGTGCTGTAAATCGGGTACCGCCACGATTAAGTCACGGGGTGCACAGAATGTGCGCAATTGCTTGCAAGCCATGCGAATCTTGCGGGGGAGGGCTTCCGAAGGAACCTTAGCGTCCAACTATTGTTGCAATGCACCATATAAAAGGCTCCGGGCGATTCGTGGGGCATAAACCCTCGATGCCGAGGAGAGGAAACGTGATCCAGGCAGGGCGGCATGAAATTTAGGAGAACAGGACATGCACGAGCCTTTGCCCGACGGCGGCGTGATCCGCAAATTGTGGATCAGCGAGACCGGGATCTATCGCGACCATCTGCTGCGACTTGACGGCGAAAGCCGAAGGCGGCGCTTTTCCGGCGGAGTATCCGACGAATTCATCGCCCAGCATGCGGAGTCAACGAGCAATCTGGGTGTCCTCGTGCACGGCTTCTTCGTCGATGGCATTCTGCGTGGTGCCGCCGAGCTCCGCCCTTTCGGCTCACTCTTTTCAGGCGAGGGTGAGGCTGCTTTCAGCGTCGAGCAACCCTGGCAGAGTCACGGCGTGGGCACGGTCTTGCTTCAGCGCACGCTCCTGAGCGCGCGCAACCGCGGAATCAAAACCTTGCAAATGCATTGCCTTGCCGACAACAAGCGCATGCAGCAACTTGCCCTCAAGTTCGAAGCCGATCTCAAGTTCGATTTTGGCAGCGTAGTCGGCGAAGTTGACCCGCCGCGCTATACGGCCTTGTCGTTGATGCGCGAAGCGGCCGCTGACGCGCATGGTGTCGCGACCGCGATTCTGAACGTGCATTCACGGCTCTTTGACACGGCTTGAGCGGACTACGCACTTAGCGGATAGCTCGCCTCGACCACATATGGGCCGCCGCCAACAGAGGCGCGCGATGAAAAAAGGACAAAGCGCGAGACCCGGAAAGGCGAGGTGCGGAAATAACCACGCGCCGAAAGATACTCGGCAACCTGTTGGCTGGAAGATTCGCGCAGACGCGCTAATGTCACATGCGGCATGAACTTACGTCCTTCGGGCTCCAGCCCAATGCGTTGCATCAGCCGTTCGTGCTCGGCCTGCACATCGAGGAGGGCCTGCACGTGCGCAACGCTTGCAACAACTGCGCGCGGCTTGCGTCCGCCAAACGAAGTCAGACCGTCCATATGCAGCTCGAAAGATTCACGTTTGACGCGGCCGAGCATGGAGGCGACCTCGTGGGCGAGCTGATCGTCGACGTCGCCGATAAACCGCAACGTCAGATGATAGTTTTCTGGATCGACCCATCGCGCGCCCGGCAGGCCGCCACGCAATGTCGCCAGCGCCTGACCCACGTCGGCGGGGATTTCGACACCGGTGAAGAGGCGCGGCATGGGGAGACACTTCTCTCATTAAGTCATGATCCCCGCGCGGCGCGCGCGCGGGCAATCAATTCTTCGACTCGCGGCATGATACGCGCCACAATCGTATCAACGCCGTCTGCATTCGGGTGCAGACCGTCAGCCTGATTGAGTTTGGGGTCGGCTGCCACACCCTCGAGAAAGAACGGATAAAAGACGACCGAGTGAGTCGATGCAAGCGCAGGATAAATATCGTCGAAACCGCGTATATAATCCGGGCCCATGTTGCGAGGCGCTCGCATTCCGGCCAACAAGACCACAATGTGACGGTCTGCAAGTTTGCGCAGGATCTTGTCGAGCGCGACCTTGGTGATGGCGGGATCCATCCCCCGCAAGGCGTCGTTCGCGCCAAGCTCAACAATCGCCGCGTCCGTCCCATCCGGAACCGACCAGTCGACCCGAGCGAGGCCGCCCGACGCCGTATCGCCGGATACGCCGGCGTTGGCCACCGTTGCTGCAATGCCCCTGGCTTTGAGTGCCTCTGCCAGTTTTGCCGGGAATGCATCTCCTTCGGGCAGTCCGAGGCCGGCAGAGAGAGAGTCGCCGAGCACCACAACTTTGATTGGACGCTCGGCTGCTTTGATGCCGACGGCTGACCACAACGCGAACAGGAGCGCCAATAGCACGCAGGCGACGAGACGCTGGACCCGGATAGGGTTCCTCCCATATGAGCGGGGCTGCATAGAATGAGGTTCCATGACGAATAACTCGCAGGCGGGGCCGGCCATCGCGCTTGCCGGTGTCAATCTGTCACTCGGGCACGGTGCCGCCCGCGTTCATATCCTTAAAGACATCGACCTGGATATAGGCGGTGGCGAGGCCATCGGCCTGGTCGGGCCGTCCGGCTCGGGAAAATCGACATTGCTCATGGTCATGGCAGGGCTTGAGCGCGCCGATAGCGGCATGGTCGCAGTCGGAGGACAGAACCTCGGGGCGCTCGATGAGGACGCGTTGGCCCGTTTTCGCGGACGGCATATCGGCATCGTCTTCCAGTCCTTCCATCTTATTCCAACCATGACCGCCCTGGA
>Ga0066903_100003561_pt1 | contig 12781 bp, 8 predicted proteins | sample PanSoiMetaGPlot1_FD_67491 | JGI IMG/M metagenome (GOLD analysis project Ga0066903, IMG submission 67491) | Tropical forest soil microbial communities from Panama analyzed to predict greenhouse gas emissions - Panama Soil - Plot 1 (version 2) | ecosystem: Environmental > Terrestrial > Soil >... | reverse complement strand
CCGCCTTCCGAGTTACAGGATTCATTCTCTTTCGATACTGATTGTGCTGGTTGCAATCGCGATGGCGCTGGCGATGAGCGTCGTGCCATTGCAACGGGCAAGCGCGGACGATCCTGTTCTTCTGCCGCCGATGACTCACTTTCTAGGCTGGAATCCAATGTCGGTCCTGGTGGGAGACGTGAACCAGGACGGAGCGCAAGACGTGCTGGTGGCGAACTACTGTGGCTCGAAGAGCTGCGGCATGATCGACGTGATGTGGGGCAAAGGCGATGGAACGTTTCATTCCTCGCAGGGCAGATATCCTACGGGTGGAGCGTATCCGCGGACGATCGCGTTCGCGGACGTGAACCACGATGGAAACCTGGATGTGTTGGTGGCGAATGAAGAGTCACCGCTGGACGATGTCGAAGGCTCGATTGGAGTGCTGAAGGGGAAGCGCAACGGAACGTTCGAGAAGCCGGTGGTGCTGGACTCGGGCGGGCTGGGCGCCAAGTCCGTGAGCGTGGGGTATGACGTTAACCATGATGGTTTTCACGACATCCTGGTGGCAAACAGCAACAATGTCGCGGTGATATTGGGCCGCGGCGATGGACGGTTCCGGGCGCCGGTCACATATGAAACGGGTGGCAATTCGATCGCGGTAGCGGACTTCAACGGCGATGGCAATCCCGACCTGGTGGTCGCGGGCGACTCCCTGTTTGTCCGATTGGGAAATGGGAACGGGACGTTTCAGGATAAACAGGTCATTGGCGCGGGCGGCAGTTTCGTGACGACGACGGATATGAACCAGGACGGCAAAACCGATCTGCTGGTGGCGAGCTATGGCCAAAGCACGCTGTCGGTGTATTTCGGGAAGGGCGATGGGACGTTCCGTCCGCCGGCAGTGTATTCGACGGGCGCGCAGTCGGCGACGTCGGTGGCGGTGGCGGAGATCAATCACGACGGGAATCCGGATGTGCTGGTGACGAGCATCTGCGCGCATGGGCCGTGTCCGGATGGCGGTCCGGGACAGATCAGCGTCTTCTTTGGAAACCGCGATGGCAGTTTGCAGCCGGCACTGGTGTTGGGCACGGGCGGGAACGAAGCCTGGTCGGTCGGCGCGGCCGACATGGATGGAGATAACAAGAACGATGCGGTCGTGGCGAATGCGTCGGGTAACGTGGCCATCCTGCTGAACAACATTCCACCGAGGGCTGAGACGCAGACGACGTTGGTGGGAGACAAGAATCCGTGCAACCTGGGAGATACGGTGACGTTCACATCCACGGTAACAAGTGCGAGTGGAAGAATCGTGAGCGGAACTGTGACCTTCTGGAATCGTGGAAAGAAAATGGGCGTGGAGCCGCTGTCGAATGGAGAAGCGATCTTCCAATGGACGTTCATTAGTGGCGGGCATAAGGAAATCAGCGCCGTTTATTCCGGCGACTATAACAATCTAAGCAGCGTTTCGCCGACATGGATCGAGAACGCAAAGCCGTTCCCGGTGCCGACACAGGTGCACGTGACGAGTTCGGTTAATCCGTCGCATCCAGGACAGGCGGTGACGTTTACGGCGACTGTTACCAATGACTGGGGGACGATCCCTGACGGCGAACTGGTGACGTTCGTGGACGTGTCCACGAGGACAACCTTGGGAGTGGTGCCGCTGGTGAATGCGACGGCGAGCATTACGACGACTGCGCTGACGGAGGTCCGGACGCATGTTATCCGCGCGACTTACGCGGGTGATCCGACTTATAGCAAGCGCAGCGGGAACATACACCAGGTAGTGGAGTGAGCTGCGAGGAACCGGGTGCCAGTTGCCAGTGAAGGCAAAAAGCACACCAGGAATCAGTTGCTAGTTGTCAGTTGCCAGTGAAGGGAAAAGCACACCAACACCTTGAACCGCAGAGGGCGCCGGAGGACGCTGAGGCTTGCAGAGGTAAGAGGGCAGATTGTAGAGGGTCCCAGGTCAGCGCCCAAAAAACCAGAGAGCGCGAACCTGGGGCGAGCTATGCGGGCTAGCATCCCCACTCTGCTTCTCCGGGCTTGGCAAAGTAACGGCGGCGCTCTTCGTGTTTTGGTGATGTGGCCGCGAGTTCGGTCAAGGCCAGGCGCGCTGCGGCAATCAAGCGATGCCGCTCTGCCGCCGAGACCTCGTTCCAGGCAAGCGCTTCGGGGTCGTCCTTGGCACATCCAAAATCGGGCGCCAATACTTGATGATAATGATGGAAAAGTTCTGCCAGTTGTTCGGGAGATACTTCCTGAATCGACATCGAGAAATGTCCTTTCTGCAATGAGCCGTTATGCGGCCCGCGATTCCTCCTCGGAGCGAGGGGCGAGCGCAACAACCGTCCTTTCCGGTGATTTGAGATGTAAAAACATCCGAAAATTAGCGGCTTTCGGCTTGCAATCCTTGCAGAGCGCTACGAAGAAACAGACGTAAAAGCCACTCGCGGCTGTGAGAAATATCGCGATGGCTGTTGTCAGCATCTTCTACGCACCCCGCTCATCCGGCATGGAACGCTCCCGGCGGAATCGCCTAACTGATTGGATAAGGTCGCCCGTAAATTTCGAATAAAACCTTCATAAAATGTCCGTAAAGGCCGGAGCACTGAGTGTTCAGCACTCAGCACTCAGCACTCAGCATTCGGCCGTCACGCAGCCGAGAAAGCTCTTGGCTGAATTAAAGGATGTATCCGGTGGTGTTGCGGAGGAGGCGGGCAGGAATGCCCGCCCTACACAAGGCGAATGCCCGCCCCACACCAGGAGCTAAGAAAGTTCTTGGCCGAATTGGAGGATGTATCCGTTGATGTTGCGGAAGAGGCGGGCAGGAATGCCCGCCCCACACGAGGAGCTAAGAAAGCTCTTGGCTGAATTAAGGATGTATCCGGTGGTGTTGCAGAAGAGGAGGGCAGGAATGCCCGGCCCGCACGAGGGCTTGTAACGTTCCTGTCTCATAGTTGTGGTAGGGTGCACTTGCGCTTGGCGACTCCGATGGCCGCGCGATAGCTTCCATACCAGGGCTGCGCATGTCCCAATTTCCGAATCCAGCCGCGCCGCAGCAGGTGGCGCCTCTGCTCGCGTTGGCCGCTAACTTTCTGAGGGCCGGGCGACCCGGGGATGCGATCGCGCCATTGCACAATGCGGCGCGCCTGCAGCCGTCGAATCCGGTCATCCTGCACGATCTAGGACTCGCATGCCTTGAAGTTGGCCGTGTACCGGAAGCAGTGGCAGCGTTGCAAGGGGCCGTCGCCAGCAACCCGCGCTACACGGATGCATATTTCCGGCTAGGAATCGCGTTGGAAAAGCAGGGCGACATTGGCGGAGCCATGGTTGCGTACGATCGCGCCACCAAGCTGCTTCCATCGTTGACCGAGGCGTGGTTCCGTGGCGGGGCACTGGCTTACACACTGAGCAATCGCGATCAGGCGATCCGCTGTTTTCGGCGCGCGGCAGCGACCGGAGGCAAGACAAGCTTCGGACGACTTGGAAAGGCGCGAGCGCTGCTGATCGAGGACCGCGACCAGGAAGCAGAACAGGTATTGCGAGAGACGCTGGTGGCCGATCCGACAAACGCCATGGCGTATGACTTGTTGGGCAATCTGCTCGCGGAGGTCGGCCGTTTCGATGAGGCTCGTGCATGCTTCGAGCGCGCGATCGCGATTGCTCCGATGCTCGCGGGAAGTTATTACGACCTGGTCCGGTGTCGTCCGGTCACAAGCAATGACGATGGACTGCTTCAAGAGATGCAAACCGCTCTGGCCACGCCGGAACTAGAAGCGGGGCAACGACTGCGCCTCCATCTCGCGATCGGCAAGGCGGCAGACGATCTTGGCGACTACTGCCTGGCCATGCAGCATTTCGATGCCGCAGATGGTGTGCGCCGGAGCTTTGCGTCATTCGACTCGGCTGCGTTCTCGACCGAGACAGAGCGCCTGATTGCCCGCTGCACACCAGAATTGATCGCGCGGGCACCCGAACTCGGCAATCGCGATGTGACGCCGGTGCTGATCATTGGCATGCCGCGATCCGGCACAACTCTTGTTGAGCAAATTGTTTCCATGCATCCGGAGGTCGGTGCCGGCGACGAGTTGAATTTCTGGAACGAGCGCGGGGCGGTGTGGCACCGCTCCGACGCGACTCGAGATGAAGGGGAGTTCCTCGCCAAGGCGGCGGCAGACTATCTTCGGGTGCTACGCGGGATTTCGGCGACGGCGACGCGAGTGACCGACAAAATGCCGTTCAACTTCCTATGGGCCGGGCTGATTCACATGGCGTTCCCGCGCGCGATCATTATTCATTGCCGGCGCGCTGCGATCGACACAGCGCTGTCGATCCATCAAACTCATTTCCATCCGGGCCTAGCGTTTCCGACTGGAGGTGACGAACTGGTCGCGTACTTCCGTAGCTACCAGCGAATGATGAACCATTGGAGGAGCGTGCTGCCGGCGGGTTGCTTCATCGAAGTCGATTACGAAGAATTGACGCGCGCACCCGAACCTGTCATTCGATGGATGATCGCGGCGTGCGGCTTGCAGTGGCATGATGGGTGTTTGCGGCCTGAGTCGAATAAGCGGGCGGTGAAGACACCGAGCAAGTGGCAGACTCGTCAGCCGATCTATCGTACTTCGGTCGCGCGCTGGCGAAGATATGAACCGTGGCTGGGAGCGCTGCGAGCGCTCGTTGGCGATGGGCCGGGACTGGAACCGGACATCGCCCGCTCGTGACCAGGCTGGAGAACCAAGACTCACGATATCGGTACGAGGGAATCTCACTTAGCGAAAGGCGCGTTGAGTGGGCACCGGCAAGGTCCGGCAGTCTGCAATGTGCGCTACGGTGGCGTAAGTTGGCGTTTCGGTAATGCGGCAAGCTAATCTAAGCTTGCACCGATCTCGGGGTGAGAAAAAGCGGGACCGCCTTCCCCCGAATTCGGTCCCGCTCTTATAGAGGGGCCGGGCACAGGCGAACACTCCCCGCCTTTGCCGCACAGGGAATGATTCCCGGATCGCGGGCTCGGCCCCAAGCAAGTACTGCGAATGATATTCCCCGTCAGAGTGGGGTCAATCCCCAAAAATGCTAGCAAGTAGCCGTAATCCGGCAAAACTCGCGCCTAGAGCGGCATGCCGGATTTCGAGTGGCACACATGTGCGATTGACCAGGCAGGCGTTGGCACAAGCTTGCGCCGTGTTACGCCAACTACAAGACGGTTAGTTCCGAGTTGGCGGCAACTGACCAATGGATCTGCAGATCACCTGAAGTTGCCGAGTGAGGGGCTGGTTATTCGCGGCGCAAGGCGGTCATAGGATGGATGCTCAAGGCACGCCGTGCCGGCATGTAACACGCCAGCATCGCGACTGCCGCAAGCAACAACGCCACACCAATCAGGGTTGCGGGATCGGTGGGCTTCACTTCGAAGAGGAGGCTGGCCATCACCCGCGTACGCGCGATTGCACCGGCAAGTCCGAGCACGATGCCCAGCAGCCCGAGCTTCACTCCATCCTTCATTGCCAGCCGCAGGACATCGCGCTGCTGCGCGCCCAAGGCGACGAAGACTCCGATTTCGTGGGTTCGCTGATTGACGCGATACGCAACCATACCGTAGGTACCCACTCCGGCCAGTGCCACCGCCAGGGCGGCAAAGCTTCCGAGCAACAACATGTTGAAGCGCTGCTGCGCTACCGAGAGCGCCAACAGATCGTCCATGGATTGAATGCCGCTTACTGGAATCTGGCTGTCCAAGCTCCAAACCTGCTTTTTTACGTCCTCGACCAGGCCGGCTACGGTAAGTCGCGTGCGGATTACCAGCGTCATCCATTTCCGCCACGCCTCGTCATTCTGGCTGAACGGAGCGTAGACGCCGGGATCCACTGGCTGGTTGAGGCCGGAATCCTTCACGTCTCCTGCAACGCCAATGATCGTCATCCACTCGTGGGGTTCGTTACCGGCCCAGTCAATGCGGAGTCCAATCGGGTTCTGGCCGGGAAGAAGTTGCCGCACGAACGTTTCGTTGACGATCGCCACGAGCGGTTGTTGTTCGCGGTCCATTGAGTGGAAGTCGCGTCCGGCGCGAATGGGAATCTGCATGACGCCGAAATAATTGCCCATGACCGATAGCGTTTGCACTTCCGGTTCGGAACCCACGGCACGCGTGGGCTGTCCGTCGATCACGACGCGATGGCCCACATAATTTCCGGCCAAGGGAAGGTCGGTGATCATGGCTGCTTCCACCCCGGGAAAGGAGTTAATCCGCGCGAGCAACTCGCGGCGGAAATTCGTCTGCAAGGGAATCTGCGGATAGCGAGTTCCCGGCAGCTGAAGATACATGGTGATGACGTTCGCGGGATTGAATCCCGGATCGACGGATCGCAGGCGCAAAAAACCCTTGATCAGCAATCCCGCACCCGCGAGCAAAATGAGCGCCAGGGCAAGCTCCGCGGTCACCAGGAAACTGCGCAAGGGACTGCGCGAAACGCCCGTGGCGGTGGTACGTTCGTTTTCCCGCAACGCTTCCGCGATATCGCCGCGAGACGCGGACCACGCCGGAAGGAGTCCGAACAGCAGCCCTGTCAGCAGCGAGATGGCGAATACGAACAGGAAGACGCGCGCGTCCATGGGAATTGCGTCCAAGCGACGCAGCTCCGCCGGTCTCAATGCCAGCAACAAGGTGGTGCCTACCTTCGCAGCCAGCAGTCCTGCGGCTCCGCCGACCAGCGCCAACAGGGTGCTCTCTGTGAGCCTTTGACGAATCAGGCGGCCATTCCGTGCGCCGAGCGAGGCGCGAATCATCAGCTCGCGCTGGCGTGTTACGGCGCGGGCCATCAGCAGCATCGCAAAATTGGCACAGGCAATCAGCAGAACCAGCCCGACGGCTCCGACCAGAATCAAGAGCGCGGGGCGGACATCCCCCACCAATAACTCATGCAGCGGCATCAGTACGGTGGCGCGCTCCCGCTCAGTGTCGGGAAACGCCTCGGCAAGCCGGTGGTCCGCCTGTGCGATCTCTGCTTGCGCTTGGGTGAGCGGCACGCCCGGCTTCAGCCGCCAGTAGGTGTGCATGAAATGCACGCCGCGATCGGGAGCGGCCTCGGGATATCCCACCCACAAAGAAATGAAGACATCCGCAAGCTCCCTGGGCAGAGTGAAATTCCTAGGCATCACGCCGATCACGGTGTAAGTTTTGTCGCTCAGCCGGATCGCTCTGCCCAGCACATGCGGATCGGCGCCCATGAAGTCGCGCCAGAATGGATAACTCAGTACGACATTCCGCGGGCCGCCTTTCACATCTTCGTCGGCGGAGATCCAACGGCCCAACATCGGCTGCACGCCGAGTGTCGCCAACAGGCCCGCATCAATATAGGCGCCGTGCACACGCACCGGCTCACCATTGCCCGTGAAGTCCATAGGCGAAATATTGACTCCACCGCTGCTGGCAAACGCGTGGGTCTGGCGCTGCATGTCTCTAAGGTTGGGAGGCGAGTCGTTTTGCCGAGCAGCCAGCAACTCCTGCGGGTTGGGATATGGGAGCGGATTCAGTAGAACCCGATTGACCACGCTAAAGATCGCCGTGTTGGCTCCGATCCCGAGGGCCAGCGTCAGGACAGCGCAAGCGGTAAACGCGGGCGAGTGAAGCAGAGTGCGAACGCTGTAATGCAAGTCTTGCACCATCGACTCAACAAAACTGATGCCGCGAGCCTCACGGCACTCATCTTTAACCTGATCGAGTCCGCCAAACTCCAGCCGGGCGCGACGCATGGCCTCGGCTTCAGTCATTCCCGACTGCACGTATTTGTCGACCTGTTGCTCCAGGTGAAAACGCAGCTCGTCATCGAGTTCGTTCTCTGCGGCACGGCGCCGCGTCAAGGTACGCAGCCGGAAGAGTAAGTCGTGCAGCACACGCCACCTCCTAGGCAGTTTCGAGGATCTGGCTCACAGCTGCCGTCAGCTTCTGCCAGGCGTCCTGCTCGATCTCGAGTTGCCGCCGTCCGGCTCGGGTGATCTCGTAGAACTTCGCTTTGCGATTGTTCTCTGATGTACCCCAGCGGGCCTTGATCCAGCCGCGGCGCTCCAGGCGGTGCAGCGCGGGATAGAGTGAGCCCTGCTGCACGCGCAGGACGTCGCTGGAGATCTGCTGGATACGTTCAGAAACGGCCCAGCCGTGGAGTGGCTCAAGCGACAAAGTGCGGAGGATGAGCAGGTCGAGCGTGCCCTGCGGAAGATCAATGGATCGAGATGGCATCACGTTCCCCCTGTTGCTTCTACAAGAAGTACACCCAGCTTCTGTCGAAGCGCAAGGGGAATCTCCAGCCGGTTGAATTTCGCCAGCTTTATCGATGAATTGTGCTGTAAAGTCGCGTCGTTGGGCTGAGACGGGGGAATTCGGAAACAACAGCACTCACAAGAAGCGGGCAAAGCCGCATCAAGGAGATGCCGAAGCATTTAAAATAGCGGCGGAGGCGACGATGACACTGCTACAGATTGATTTTCCCAGTCATGGCCCTTGGGGTGAGGATCTTGCAAAGAAAGCCGGCGATTTGGCCCACCACTTGAACAAAACGCCAGGTATGGTCTGGAAAATCTGGACCGAAAACAGCCGCACCGGAGATTGCGGGGGTGTTTACCTGTTCGTTGATGAAAGCTCTGCGAACAACTTCTTAAAGGAACACCTGCCACGTCTTGATTCGATGGGAATCAAGGATGTGCGAGCGAAAGTTCTGGACGTTAACGAGAGCCTTTCGCACATCACGCGCGCGCCGATCGCGGCGGCTGTGGCGAAAATCGCGTAGGCTCTAGTCCTGATCCATTTCCAGTAGTGCTGGAGTTCGAAATATTCGAACTAGCGCTTGACGACGGCGAGCCAGGGCTTTCCACGATAGGAATCCGCGACCACCCAGGCGCCCGCCGTCAGCGCCGCAGAGAGGATGGTCTCGCTCCACACGAAGGCGCTTTTGGAACCTGCCGCCACGATGGGCACCCAGACCAACAGCGTGAACATGCCGATCTGAAACGCCGAGAGCGCGGCTGCCAGCCGTGCATAGACACCAGTGAGCACCCCCACCCCTGCCGCGAGGAAGGTACATCCGAAAAAGTATGCCCAGGCCATATGCCATGGCAGCCAGCCAGGCACCAGCGCGGCAGTCTCTTTGACGTAGCTGAAATGCGCCACGCCGAACGGGATCATGGCCAGGCCATAGAGCACCCTCGCGATGCGCACACCGTTGTCGCCGGTCGCGAAACCAAGGCGCTGCTTGTCCCAATCAGCGGCGAACCAGGCATAGAGTATCCAGGCGGCCGCAATCATGACTGCGGTCTCACCGCAACCTGACCAAGGATCTTGCCTGGTGGGCGCGCGGAAGATGTCGGGCACTCTGAACAGCAGGAACCAAAGCAGGAGATAGCCGAGTAGCACGCGAGCCGCTGGGGCAGCTGCGCGCTGCCAGAGCAGGCCAATGCCCGATGCCAGAGAAATGAGCGCGCAGAGATAGACCAGTACTTCGCGCACGGGCACATCCTTGGGTACCGGCTGCCATACTGGGGTAAAGTCTCCTTTGATAAGTCCCAGGATTCCGAGTGCGATCATGGTCACGGCAAACACTACGTGGCCGACGCTTGCAATGCGCATCGTCCTGTCCTCCGCTGTTATCCAGTTGCGAGTTGCGCGCACAGCTGCAGGTCAATCAGTGTAGTCGCATGCTTACGCTAATTATCATGGTTTGGGTAAACCTCACACATTCGTGGCATGACGCCTTCGCTAACCCTTCCCACAGATCTGTGTCTACACGTCTCCAAAATTAGACCAAAACGTCACCGAGACTTCCCCCCCAATCTTTCGCGATCTCGTACCTTGCGATCAATGCTGCGAATAGGTGCGATTGCCGCAGCAACAACACGCGGAAAAGAGGTCATTTGCGATGAGTTCGATGACGGAAACAGAACCTTGTAAGCGGTTCCCAGCAGCGTTGTTAATGCTGGTGATCCTAACCCTTAACCTGTTGGTGCGTGCTCAGGAAATAACCGACGACGCGGCCACGACCGTAACCTTCAGCCAACAGATGACACCTAATAACGGGCCGAACAACTTTCTCACCGGAATCGCGGCGGATTCGGCGAACGACATTTGGGCGGTCGGCACAATCGTGCCGGGCCCGATTGGACTACACTTCAACGGAACGACATGGAAATCTGTACCGATGGCGTTGCCAACGCGTGCGAACATGAACGCCGTGAGCGTCCTCACACCCAATGACGTGTGGGCCGTCGGAGACACTTTCAGCGGCCACTCAGTGATTCAACACTTCAATGGCACGAAGTGGAGTGTCGTACCCAGCCCGCATTTCGCCGGGGGCGAGCAGTTGTTTGCGTTGAAGGCCATCGCCAGCAACGACGTGTTTGCTGTTGGACAACTGAGTAGCAACAGCCAGACAGCCAGCCCTCTCGTTGAGCACTTCGATGGCACCACGTGGTCGGTAATTTCCACGCCGCCCCTGACGGCTGGTCAGACTCTGTCGCTCCGCAGCATTGCGGCAACGTCGCATAGCGATGTGTGGGTTACGGGGTTCGGCGGGCCCACGTTTTTTTCAATCATTTCTCACTTCGATGGCCAGAAGTTCACCAATGTGGCGTTTCCGCTGCCCGGGGCGATCCTGAGTGGAATAGCTGCGATTGCGCCGAATGATACATGGGTCGTGGGCGGGAAAGCTGCCACCGCCACAAGCGAAGCGACCCTGACTGCGCATTGGAACGGTCAACGCTGGACAGTTGTTCCCAGCCCGAATGCAAGCGCATCCAATTCTCTTGGTTCTGTAAGTGCGATCTCGAGCAATGACGTGTGGGCGGTAGGCTGCGGGAACTTTTGCGCATCTGATACCGGTGCCGGTGCCCTGCTGGTCGAACACTGGGACGGAAGTCAGTGGACGATCAACCCAACTCCGCAGATCGGTAATGGCGATATAGCGAGCGGTGGCATACTTGCTCTTCCGTCCGGCGACATATTTGTCGCGGGCACGGTCTCGGGCAATGGTATTTTTGCAGGCACGCTTGTCTTGCATGGGAGAGAAGCAAAGTGATCCGCACAACGCGTCCCTCGTGTCCAGAGCAGATGAGGGATCGGTAATCATAAGCAGAATGCGTGTCCATTCGAACGGCCTACAGCGAACAACAAAAGCCGGGTCTTGAGCGACGACCGAGACCCGGTTGTTCCCCACCTAACCACTGACGAACGGGGGAATGGTTGCAATCAGGCCTTAGTTACTCACAACCGCCTGGATCTGCGGCCTAGCTCTCCTATGCGGCGGTAGTAGTAGTCGCACTTGCCGGAGTTCCACGCAACGAAAACGACTTGAGTGGGAAGCCCGCGATTTAAGCCAGAATACTGCTGTTTACCGCCTTGACAACTAATGAGAAACTGTTTGGCCAGCCGAATCGCGCTTGGGGCTTCACATTCCCGCCAGGGAAGGCGGCAGCACCGACCGAATTTAACGTCGTCATGACAACGGCGAAGATTCACATCCCGCGCAGTGAGCCAAATTTCGATTCCCGGTCGACATTGCTTGTGGTGTGCGTAACAGCAGCGTTGTCGTATCTGGTCCCAAAAGTGATTGGGGTGCTGGCTGCGAATCCTAAAACGGTATGGCCGCTTTGGCCAGGTTGCGCAATCCTGGTGACCGGGTTATTGCTGGTCCGCATCACGGTCTGGCCAATCCTGATGGCGGCATCCTATGCCGGGTTTGCGTTGGCTGACCTACAAGCCGGCGTGCCGCTGAGTTCGCTGGTCTGGTTCATTCCGGGCAACACCGCTGAAGTGTTGATTTCGGCGCTTGGTCTCAGATATTGCTTCGATGGTTTGCCCAGGTTAAACAGCGTCAAGGCCCTGGCCAGGTATTCACTCTTTGCGGTCGTCCTGGGGCCCCTAACCGGAGCATTTTTCAGCGCGCCTGGAATCGCTCATGATTATTGGACCGGTTGGAAAGTTGTTTTTCTATCCGAGGTGCTTGCCTTCGCAACCTTGACCCCAGCCTTGTTGAGTTGGGTGACCGGAGGGCGTGTATTGATGCGAAAACCGCGCGCCCTGCAACTCGAAGGAATGATACTCATTGCCGGACTGGTTCTCGTCAGCTACTTCGTCTTCAATGTTCCCGAGAACAGCAGTTCGCCTGCGCTCTTCTATACGCTGGTGCCATTCTTGCTGTGGTCTGCTTTGCGATTCGGATGGTTAGGTGTCAGCAATTCCCTAGTTGCGGTGACGTTCCTCTCGATTTGGGGCGCAGTCCATGGGCGAGGGCCGTTCTCTAATCTGGTGCCCCTCACGCACCCTTTTCCGCTACAGATGTTCCTGGTCTTCGCTTCGATACCTTTTATGGCGCTGGCGGCCCTGGCCGAGGAGCATGAACAATCGACACAGGTAGTCCGCGAAAGCGAAGAGCGATTCCGGCTCGTTGCCAACACAGCTCCGGTAATGATCTGGATGGCTGGAACCGACAGACTGTGCACTTACCTCAATCAACCATGGCTGGAATTCACGGGACGGCCGCTTGAGGGAGAACTGGGAGACGGTTGGGCGGAAGGAGTACATAGTGAAGATCGGGAGCGGTGCCTGGAAACCTACTTGCAGGCGTTTGCTCGGCGTCAATCGTTTGAAATGGAGTATCGCCTCAGGCGTAAGGACGATGAGTATCGTTGGATCCTTGACACCGGTGTGCCCAGGTTCAACCCAGATGGCAGCTTTGCGGGCTACATAGGATCTTGCCTGGAGATTACAGATCGAAAGCTGGCGGAGGATGCTCTGGCTACAGTGGGACGCAGG
>Ga0066903_100003560_pt1 | contig 12782 bp, 11 predicted proteins | sample PanSoiMetaGPlot1_FD_67491 | JGI IMG/M metagenome (GOLD analysis project Ga0066903, IMG submission 67491) | Tropical forest soil microbial communities from Panama analyzed to predict greenhouse gas emissions - Panama Soil - Plot 1 (version 2) | ecosystem: Environmental > Terrestrial > Soil >... | reverse complement strand
AGCCGGAGACGATCTGGTCGAGGCCGTTGCCATGCCGGCTAGCATCCGGCGGCAGTTAGCAGTCTTCATTGCCGAGCACAACAACATAGAGCGGCCGTTCAGCAAGCGCCGGCGGGATCGGCCGGAACTCGAGGCGCTCGCGCGCCGCAACAGGCTCGCGGGAAGAGCGAATGAGCGAGACTGAAGACGTGCTGTCGCGCTGGTCGCGACTGAAGCGGCGCGCGTCACAGCGCGAAGGCGCAACAAGGGCCCCCGACGCGGGCGAAGCGCATGCGCAAGAAAGACGGGCACAAGAGCATGCGATGACGGCGCAAGCGCCTGCGCCTGGCGTCGACGTCGGCGGGCTGCCGCCGATTGAGTCAATCGTTGCGGGCAGCGACATTCGCGCCTTCCTGCAACAGGGCGTGCCCGCGGCGCTGACCCGCGCCGCCTTGCGGCAAGCGTGGTCGAGCGATCCCGCGATCCGTGATTTCATCGAGCTTGCGGAAAACCAGTGGGACTTTGCCCGTCCGGAGACGATACCGGGCTTCGGGCCGCTGGAAGCGACGGACGAGGTGCAACGTTTGGTCGCGCAGGCGCTTGGCGAATGGCGCGAGCAATCGCCGTCGATGGGCCCGGGCCATGCGCACGAGGGCGCGGTGGCGCCAACCCAGGCAGTCGGCTCCGAACGTGCTGCGCCGCACTCTGGCGATGCCCCAGAGATCCTCACGGATCACGGCAAGGTGGGCGCCAGCGATCCCGAACCGGTGCGTGCGGTGCAGCACGCCGAGAGCGCAATCGCAAGCAACAATGCGCCAGCGCGCCGGCGGCGAAGGCATGGCGGAGCGCTGCCTCTCTAGCCATCGCTTGCCGCCCAGCACGCCGCTCACAGCTGCGCGACCATAGCCGGGCGCTATTGACGTGCCGAGTGCTCGCCAGTAAGCGTCTTGAGCCGTCCGAGATAGGCAGATGCCTGTTCTTTGACCGGCTGCTTGTTTGTGACCCCGGCTGGCGAGTTGATCGCGATGCGTGACAGCGGCCTTGACAAGGCAATCCGCGCTGTGGGGGGAGTGAGCGAGCTTGCGCGGCGCATCGGCATCTCGCAACCGTCCGTGTCGAATTGGGATCGCGTGCCGGCGGAGCGCATTGCCGCGGTCGAGGCCGCCACCGGCATCGAGCGTGCGGCGCTGCGGCCAGATCTCTTCGACGCCAAGAGCACACCCCCAATCGATGCGACGGATGCCGCCCGCGCCGCCGAATATGCACTGCTTGCCACGCTGCTCGCGCGCAGTCCGGACGCCGATCTTTTGCGGCGCTTGGGTCGCTTGCGCGGCGACGCGACGCCGCTGGGCGTTGCGCACGCGAAGCTTGCGGCGGCCGCCGCCAGTGCCAATCCGGAGGCGGTCGAAAGGGAGTTCTTCCAACTCTTCGTGGGCGTTGGTCGCAGCGAGTTGCTGCCCTACGCATCCTATTATTTGACGGGTTTTCTCAACGAGCGGCCTTTGGCGCGCCTGCGCGCCGATCTTTTGCGCCTCGGCATCGAGAGGGCCGACGGCCAGTCCGAGCCCGAGGACCATGCCGCGATGCTGTGTGAGATCATGTCGGGATTGGCGGCTGGGGCCTTGGGTGCCCTCCCCGGCGCGGAGCGGCATGTCTTCGAGAAGCACGTCGCGCCTTGGATGGCGCGCTTCTTTGAGGACCTCGAGGCCAGCAAATCGGCGGCCTTCTATGCGCGCGTTGGAGCGCTCGGCCGCGTATTCGTCCACATCGAGAAGGAGGCCTTCGCGCTGCCGTCTTAAGGGCGCGGGCGATAAGGGAGGACGCACATGAAGGAGCAAGAGTTGGATCGTCGCAAACTGCTTCGCGCACTGGCGGCCGGCGCCGGGGCTGCGGCGGTTGGCGGTGTCAACAGTGCCAAGGCCGACACCGAGACCGACGATGCAAAGCGCGCGGCCCGCTACAAGGAGACAGATCACGTGCGGGCCTTTTACCGCGTGAACAGGTATCCAAGCTGAGGGGAGGCTGGTCGTGCTCATTAAAAAGAGTGAACGCCCGGCGCGCCGCGGCGCATTGGCTGGGGCTCTTGCAAGCCAAAGCGGCGGCGGCGTCGACCGGCGCTCTTTCCTGCGCCGCTCGGGGCTCGTTGCCGGCAGCCTCTCGGCTCTGGGTACCCTGCCCCTCGCCGGCGTGCGCACGGCCCAGGCCGCGGGAGCAGCACCCGCCCGTGCGCTGCTGCGCAAGAATATTTGCACGCATTGTTCGGTGGGCTGCACGGTGGTTGCCGAAGTTGAAAACGGCGTGTGGGTCGGGCAGGAGCCCGGCTGGGAGAGCCCGATCAACCGGGGCTCGCATTGCGCGAAGGGGGCCGCCACCCGGGAAATCGTGCAGGGCGATCGGCGCCTGCGCTATCCGGTGAAGCTTGCCGGCGGTCAATGGCAGAAGATCTCGTGGGATCAGGCGATCGACGAGATCGGCGACAAGCTGATGCAGATCCGCCAAAAGTCGGGGCCCGATTCCGTCTATTGGCTGGGATCGGCCAAGTTCACGAACGAGGCGTCATATCTCAATCGCAAATTCGCGGCCTTCTGGGGAACGAACAATTCGGACCACCAAGCGCGCATTTGTCATTCGACCACGGTCGCCGGCGTAGCCAACACCTGGGGCTACGGCGCCATGACAAACAGCTATACGGATATTCGCAATAGCAAAACGCTGCTTTTCCTGGGCGGCAATCCGGCCGAGGCGCATCCGGTCTCGCTGCAGCATTTGCTCGAGGGCAAGGAACTGAACCGGGCGAACTTCATTGTCGCCGATCCGCGTCTGACGCGCACCGCGGCCCATGCGACGGAGTACGTGCGCCTGCGCCCTGGCACCGACATCCCCGTTCTTTGGGGCATGCTGTGGCACATCTTCAAGAATGGTTGGGAAGATAAGGAGTTCATCGAACAACGCGTCTATGGCATGGACGATGTTCGCAAAGAAGTCGAGAAGTGGACGCCCGAAGAAGTTGAGCGCGTGTCGGGCGTGCCAGGCGAGCAGCTCAAGCGCGTGGCCGAGATGTTCGCAAAGCAAAGGCCGTCCTGCCTCATTTGGGCCATGGGGCAGACGCAGCACACGGTTGGTACCGCCAACGTACGCGCGAGCTGCATTCTCCTCCTTGCCACCGGCAATGTCGGCGGGTCAGGGAGCGGGGCCAATATCTTCCGTGGCCACACCAATGTTCAAGGCGCGACGGATCTCGGGCTCGATATCGTAACCCTTCCGCTCTATTACGGCCTTGCCGAGGGCGCGTGGAAGCATTGGTGCCGCGTGTGGGAGGTCGAGTACGATTGGGTGCTATCGCGCTTCGCCGACAAGAAGATCATGGAAACTGCGGGCATCCCGTCGACGCGGTGGTTCGATGCGACGTTGTTGCCGAAGGATCAGGTCGCCCAAAGCGACAACGTCAAAGCCATGTTCGTCATGGGGCACGGTGGTAACACCGTCACCCGCATGCCGGAGGCGGCGAAGGGCATCGAGGCGCTCGAATTGCTGGTCGTCGCCGACCCGGTGCCGACGACCTGGTCCGTGCTATCCAACCGCAAGGATGGCACGTATTTGCTGCCGGCGGCGACCAGCTACGAGTGCGATGGATCGCGCACGGCCTCGAACCGCGCCATCCAGTGGGGCGAACAGATCGTCAAGCCGATCTTCGAGTCGAAGAATGACAACGAGATCATGTACCTGCTCGCCAAGAAGCTCGGCTTTGCCGACAAGATGTTCAAGAACATCAAGGTGGAGGGCAACGTTCCCGTCGCGGAGGACATCTTGCGCGAAATCAACCGGGGCGGCTGGTCCACTGGATATTGCGGTCAGTCGCCGGAGCGGCTGAAGACGCACATGGCCAATCAAAAGGACTTCGATATGCGCACCCAGAGGGCGCTGTCGGGTCCTGCCAAGGGTGACTACTATGGTCTGCCCTGGCCCTGCTGGGGCACCCCGGAATTCAAGCATCCGGGAACGCCCTTGCTGTACAACACCAATCTGTCGATCAAAGAGGGGGGCGGGACGTTCCGCGCCCGGTTCGGTGTGGAGCGGGAGGAAAAACTGCCCGACGGCACCACCCGCAAAGTGAGCCTGCTTGGGAACGGCTACTACTCAAAGGACTCGGAGATCAAGGACGGCTATCCCGAATTCACGCTCGGGGTCCTGAAGAAACTGGGCTGGGACAAGGACCTCACCGAGGCCGAACTGACGACGATCCAGCGGATCAATCCGGCCAATCCGGACGCCGTCTCATGGTCGCTCGACCTCTCGGGCGGCATCCAGCGCGTGGCGATCACGCACGGCTGCGTGCCGTACGGGAATGGCAAGGCGCGTGCCAACGCATTCGGATTGCCCGACCCGATCCCGGTGCATCGCGAGCCCATTTACACGCCGCGTCCGGAGTTGGTCGCGCAGTATCCCACGCTGCCCAATGCGCGGCAGTTCCGCATGCCGAACGTCGGTTTCGACGTGCAGAAGGCGGTCGTCGAAAAGGGCATCGCCAAGGAATTCCCCTTGATTCTCTCATCCGGACGCCTGGTGGAATACGAAGGCGGCGGTGAGGAGACACGGTCCAATAAGTGGCTGGCCGAATTGCAGCAGGACATGTTTATCGAGATCAATCCCGCCGATGCGGCCGCGCGTGGGATCAAGGACGGCGCGTGGGTATGGGTGGCGGGCGCAAGTGACAGCCGGCCGCGGGCGAAAATGAAAGCGCTCGTCACAGAACGTGTCGGCAAGGGTGTGACCTGGTGTCCGTTCCACTTTGCGGGCTGGTTCCAAGGTGTCGATCAGCGCGCAAAATATCCGCAAGGGGCCGACCCTGTCGTGCTCGGAGAAAGTGTGAATACCCTTACCACCTACGGCTTTGACCCGGTGACCGGGATGCAGGAGCCCAAGGCGACTCTCTGTCAGGTTACGGCGGCGTGAGGAGGCGACCATGGCGCGAATGAAATTTCTCTGCGACGCCGATCGCTGCATCGAATGCAATGCCTGCGTGACGGCGTGCAAGAACGAGCACGAAGTGCCCTGGGGTATCAACCGGCGGCGCGTCGTCACCATCAACGACGGCAAGCCCGGTGAACGGTCCGTCTCGATGGCCTGCATGCATTGTACCGACGCACCCTGCGCCGCCGTATGCCCGGTGAGCTGTTTTTACACGACCGCTGACGGTGTGGTGCTGCACTCCAAGGACCTGTGCATCGGTTGCGGCTATTGCTTCTACGCCTGTCCGTTTGGGGCCCCGCAATATCCGCGGGTGGGCAACTTTGGCTCGCGCGGCAAAATGGATAAATGCACTTTTTGCGCCGGCGGGCCTGAAGCCGACTTGAGCCAATCCGAGTATGAGAAGTACGGCAGCAACCGCCTCGCTGAGGGCAAGTTGCCGCTATGCGCGGAGATGTGTTCGACCAAGTCGCTCCTGGCCGGCGACGGAGAGATCATCGCTCAGATCTTCAAGGAGCGGGTGATCAAGCGGGGCTACAGTTCGGGCGCGTGGGGGTGGCAGACCGCCTATAAAGAGACCGTCGCGATCTGATGCCTCGCCGCGTTGCTACGCCACCCGTCCGGCGCGTTGGTCGAATCGTAAATTTGGAGGTCAGATTCACATGAAGTATCTGCCGATGCGCGTCATGCTCGCTGCATGGGCGGTTTGCCTTGTGGCAGTCCTGTGCCCGCCAGGGCTTGCGCAGCAACCCTCCTCCGTCAATCCCACGGCCCAATCGGTCAAGGAACAGGAACTCCTCAAGGAGCTCCGCAAGATCGAGGGCCGCGGATCCATTCCCGACACCAAATCCTATGTCATTCAACAACCCGCCGGGCGCGATTGGCGGCAATTCCACGAGGTAACCCTGCATTGGATCGGGGGGATCGCCATCCTTGGGATGCTGGTCGTGCTGGTGGCGTTCTATCTGGTCCGAGGCATGGTGCGGCTCGAGTCCGGGCGCTCGGGTCGCACGCTCGTCCGTTTCAACGCCTTCGAGCGTTTTGTCCACTGGATGACGGCGGTGTGTTTTATCACCTTGGCGATCACGGGCTTGAATATCACCTTCGGCAAGGAGCTGCTCCTTCCCTATATCGGCCCCCAGGCGTTTACCGAGTGGTCGCAGTGGGCAAAATATGCGCACAATTACGTGAGCTTTCCCTTTACGCTCGGTGTCGTGCTCATCTTTCTAACGTGGATCGCTTGGAATTTCCCGACGCCGACGGATGTCCGCTGGATGCGGCAAGGTGGCGGCATCGTCGGGCATGCGCATCCGCCTGCCCGCCGCTTCAATGCCGGCCAGAAAATGATCTACTGGCTGGTTGTGCTGATCGGCGGCACGATGGCGCTAAGTGGCTATATCCTGATGTTTCCGTTCTACGAGACCGACATCTCGCAGATGCAGACCGCGCAGATGGTGCATGCCATTGCCGGCGTCATCTTCGTCGCCATCATGCTGGCCCACATTTACATCGGGACGATCGGAATGGAGGGTGCTTTCGAAGCGATGGGCAGTGGCCGAGTCGACGTGAATTGGGCGCGCGAACACCACAGCCTCTGGCTTGAAAAGCAGATTGCCAAAGGGCGTATCGAGGAGCCGCCGACACCGCAGGGCAAGCCCGCCCCCGCCGAGTAGGGGAAATCAAGCGAGGCGCTGGTTGCAGTAAGCAATAGGGGCAGGACCCATGGTAAGAACGCTTTCCTGGATCGGGTTGGCCTTCGCTCTGTTGGCCTTGGCTCGCATGGGCACGGTTGCCCCGGCCCAATCCCAAGACAAGGCCCCGGACGCAAAGAAGGAAGATCCTGTTCCATCGACGCCGGCGCCAACCAAGTCAGAGCCGAGCGGCGTGCAGGAGCCAGCGGCAAAATCGTCCGGCGGCGATGACCATGCTGCAGCCCTCGGCAACGGCATGCTGACTGCGCCGGGGGCGCCTGCCGACGTTGATACGGTGCCGTCCATGTTCTCCCCGCGTACGGCTGCGGACGATCAGCTGGCCACCGTCGGCTATCGGCTGAGGCACCTCAGCGCCGAGCAAAGGGCGAGCGTGTATGCCGAGATTGGCAAGCCAAGCTCGGCAAGTCATGCCCAGGTCCCGGCCGCCGTGGGCGCCCAAATACCTGCGGACCTGGCGCGCGGCGGATTGACACCGCTTCCGCAGGCCGTGACGGCCCGGTTTCCCGAGTTGAACGGCCTCACGTTTGCGGTCCTGAACGGCAAGCTGGCGTTGATTGATCCGACCATGCGCATCGTCGTCGACGTGGCCGCGCAGTAGCGCGAAGGGGGGAGCGAAAAGATGAAAGCATTCATCGCTGCCGTGCTCGTTGCCGCCATTCTCGCCATTGCGGCGGGAACGGTGCTCGACAAATACGTCCAGGAAAGATCAAGGGACACCTATGCGCGCCCGAGCGTGCGTGTGTAAGCCACCGGGATGCGCGGCCCGTGCCGGGGGTCGCCGGAGGGAGCAGCGACGCGGAGCGCGCGCCAATCGGGCCCAACTGCATGCATTTGCAGCAAGGTGATCGCAACGCGCACGGTGCGCCACAGCCCAGTTTTTATCGAGAGGCAATCGATGAGCGGAATGTGTCGTAACGGGGACGTGGCAGGGGGGCGTGCTCATGCCGCTGGCTGCCGGGACGATCCTTTGTGGCGCCGGTATGCGGGGAGTGCTAGACCTGATTTCCAAGGCTTCGAGCCCTGTACGCAAGGGCTCCTGGTGAACACAGCAAGGGAGGTATGACAATGCAACGGCCACTTGACCGCAGAGCGTTCCTCAATTCCATCGGCGTCGGCGCCACCCTGGCGGCAACGGTGGGGCCGGCCACCTACTTTGCCGGTCCGCGGCCGGCCAACGCCGCGATCAAGGTGAAGGGCAACGTCCCCGATACGCCCTTCAAGACCGGCCACATCACCTTCCTTACCGGTCCTGCCAATCTGCTGGGTGAGCCCGGGCGCAAGGGGCATCTGCTGGCGGCTGAGGAAATCAACGCGGAAGGTGGCTTTTTGGGCAAGCGGAAGATCGAGACGATATTTGCCGACGAGGCAGCCGGGACGGACGCAAACGTCAAGGAGCTGCGCCGCATGAAGCTGTCGGAGAAGATCGATCTCTTCACGGGGATCATCTCCAGCGGCAACACACCGGCGCTGGGCCCGGTTGCCGAGGAACTTGGCGTGCTCACCATGTTCAACGATGGTTGCACCGACTTTCTCTTCGACAAGGCTGTGCAGACGCCCAAGTACGTGTTCCGGGTGACCAACATCCAGTCGGCGGACGGGGTCACCTCCGCGGTCGGGGCGGCGAAGGCCTGGCCGGAGGCCAAGCGCGTGGCTTCGATCCAGCCGGACTACAGCTATGGCCGCAACGTGCACGAGCATTTCATGCTCGCCTATCAAAAGCTGGTCCCCGGCGCCACGTCGGTGTCGGAGGCGTGGCCGAAGCTCGGCACCACCGACTTCACTGCGCACATTACCAAGCTGATATCCGACAAGCCGGACATTCTGATTTGCGGCGTGTGGGGCGGCGACTACGTTGCATTCTACAAGCAGGCCTTGCGCTACGGCCTGTTCGAGAAGATGAAGGTGGCGACCACGCTGGCTTTCGGCGGACAGCCCCACGCCATTGGCAAGGACCATCCCGAGGGCGTTCTGGCCGGTTGCCACGCCAACTATTTCTTCACCTTCCCTGCCAAAGGGCGCTGGCCGATCAACGACAGCTTCGTCGAGCGCTACTACAAGCGCTGGAACGAGTATCCAAGCTTTGAGGCGGACGGCGCTTATACCTCCCTCTATCTGCTCAAGGCCGCGATCGAGAAGGCCAATGTGTTGGTCGGCGGCTGGCCAGAGGAGGATGCCATCATTGCCATGTTGGAAGGCATGGGGATCAATGCGCCGGCGGGCTACGTCTACATCCGGCCTGACAACCATCAGGGCTACAAGGACACCGTGATCGGCATGACCAAGAATGATCCCAATTATGAGTTCCCCGTATGGGATCCGAAGTCGATCATCACCATTCCGATCCGCGACATCACGGCGCCGCCCAACTGGCCGAAGCCTGGCACCTCGCACAACGAGTCGACGGCGGCAGCCAACTGGCTGAAGACGACCTGGCTCACGTAAGCGGACCTCGATCAAGGTGGGCGGCCGCGTCCCAACCACGCGGCCGCTGCCCAAGGATCGATGGAAAGATCGCCCGTGATGTGTCCCAGTCCTGAGAAGACGGCAGGGAGCAAAGGACGCTCCCCGGCGGGTGCACCTCGCGACCCGTGCCGTCGCGGGACCTGCGCGCGCGGGCGCTGGTTGCTCCTAGCCGCCGGCTTTCTCATCATCGCCGGAGAGAGCAGCGCCGGTCACCAGGTCGGCCACTATCCATCCTACTACCCAGACGAAATCCGCATCGATGCCATCGATCCGGCTGCTGCCGGCAAGGCCCTCGGCGAGGAAACCCTGCATGCCTATATTGGCGCCGCGCCAGGTTTCACGGGGCCCCTACCGGAGCACGTGAAGCCGGTATCCTCGCTCGGATGGTTCATAGTCCTGTCCGTGGATAGTGCGTCGGCTCGCTTCGCCTCGCCGGAGGGCCGCTGCGCAGCAGCGCGCGGCGTTCTCGCCCAACTGCGCGGCGAGACGGCCGGAGGGTTCGTCTTTCACCCCTATCCCGTGACGCCTTATCACGCCGACTACTTGCACCACCTCGATCGGGTCGAGGCCGCGATCGATGGCCTGGGCCGCGCCGCGCCAGCCGCGGTGGCCAAAGTGCGCGCCGAGGGTGAGCTTGCCCAGACCATCGTGCGGCGTCGCTGGGGTGCACCCGCCGATGCCGCGGACATCACCCTCGCGGCGGTGCCGATCGAGGACCTGCTTGCCGACGCCGGCGCGAAGGTGAACGGTTGGCGGTGGCCGCCCTGGATCAGAGAGGGCTGGTTCCACGCGTATCGGCTGCTGGCGACCGGCCTCGATGCCCAAAAGCTCGAGGAGGCGCATCTCGCCTACGCACCGCTGATCCGGGGCCAGGCGCGCAGCTTTGCCGAGCACGCGGACCTGGAGCGGAACCTGGTGGCGGCCCTCACCGCCTCCTGCCAGCGCCTGGTGGCGGGTTACGTGCCGAGAACAGAGTATTACAACGACAGGTATCCCGAAGGGGTCGAGAACATCGGCTACGATTGGCTGAGCGGCCTCAACGCCTCCATTTTCATCCGCACCGTGAAGCTCAAGGACTACCCCTGGAACGGCAAGCTCCACCTTGGGGTAGCCGATGCGGCGCAGGCCGCATGGAACCCGGTCGCCGGCTTCACTGATGCGCTGGGGCGTCTCATCTGGTCTGCCGTCGGCGATCCGGCGCTGATCCCCGTTCCGTCCAACGCGAGCTGGATGCCCAACCGTGTCCAGTCGGAGGTTATGAGGGTCGTTGGCCAATCGGGCGGCCTCAAGGTGCCGCGGGATGCCATCTGCCCGCGGCCGGGAAGCGGAGCATTCGAGCGCGTGGGCGACAGGGCGTATGCCTCGGCGAAGGTCGTCTACGAGATCGTAGCCTCGCCCTTCGAAGACGGCAGCGAGATGGCGGTGGCGGACCTGCTTTACCCCTATGCCTTCGCCTATCGTTGGGGCTCAGGCACTGATCGCGGCGGCGGCGGCGAGCGCAGCCTTGCGCCCATGCTGGCCTCTCTTGAGGAGCGATTGGTCGGCCTCAAATATGTACGTACCGACAAGACGACGCACGCCATCGCAGAGGGCCTCAATCTCGACGTGTTCACGCCGGTGCTGGAGGTCTATCTCAGGGACACGCCGGGCGATGAGCGCCAGGTGGCGGCGCTGGCCCCGCCCTGGAGCACTTTGCCGTGGCATCTGCTGGTGTTGATGGAGGAGGCGGTGAGCAAAGGATACGCCGCCTTCTCGCGGGAGGAGGCGACGCGGCTGGGGGTTCCCTGGCTCGATCTCGTTCGCGATGGCCTGCTCAGGGCGAAGCTGCAGGACCTGATCGCGACGTTCGAACGCGAGGGCTTTCGCCCCGAGCCGCTGAGGAGCCTCGTCGGCGTTGATCAGGCCCAGGCGCGCTGGCGCGCACTTGCAGCGTTCGTCGAGAAAAACGGCCATCTATTGGTTACCAACGGCCCCTACCGGCTCAAGCGATGGACGCCGAAGTCGGTCGTGCTCGAGGCCGTACGTGATCTAACTTATCCTTTGGGATTTGGAACCTTCGACCGGTTTGTCAATCCGCCCAGAGCGGCAATCGACTCGCTCTCCCAGGACGCAGGTGTGGTCACACTGCGTGCCAGCGCCGAGATGGTGTTGAAGGCTGGACGACGATACCAGCTCGCGCGGGAGCCGCTGCTGCGAACCACGTCGCGCGGGGTCTATGGGATGCTGGTTGTTTCTCGCTACCTGCTCATCGGCCCCGACGGCAAGGTTCTCAGCGTGGATAAGCTGCACTGGGGCGAAGACGGGCGCTTCGATTTCAAGCTTCCCGACAACCTGCCCGCGGGCGAGTATACCGTCATCCTCGGCATCTTCCTGGACGGCAACGCCGTGCAACCATCAGCCAAAATCGTACGCTTCCGCGTCGGTGCGGAACGCGTGCCGGGCTAGGTGCGCGACAAGCAAGGATCGTTGGCTGCCAATGGACATCCTGGCCATCCAAGTTCTGAACTCCATCTTCTATGCGGCCGTCCTGTTCCTCATCGCGGCGGGGCTTAGCCTCATCTACGGCGTCATGCGCATCGTCAATCTTGCGCACGGCACGTTCTACGCGCTTGGTGCCTACGTGTCTGCGTGGACGGTAGGCAGCGTGTTCGGCGCAGCCGCCAGCGGTGGTTGGTCCCTGATCGGACAGCTGCTGCTGTTGCCGGCCGGCGCGATGGCGATTGCCGCGGTCGGTGCGGTGGTCGAACCGACCCTGTTGCGTCCCCTGTACCGGCGACCCGAGGAATATGTGCTGCTCATCACCTTCGGGATCCTGATGATCCTGGAGGATGTCATGAAGCTGCTGTTCGGCGGCACCCCGCTCAGCGCCGGCTCGATCATGGACAGCATGGGCAGCATCCGCATCGGCCAGCTGCTCTATCCGACCTACAATATCTTCGTCATCGCCATCGGCGTTTTGGCGGCCTTCGGCCTGTGGTGGTACACCTATCGCACGCGCTTCGGCGTCATTCTGCGCGCCACGTCGCAGGACCGCCGCATGGCTTCGGCGCTGGGCCTCAATGTGGGGCGCGTCTATGTGCAAGCCTTTGCCATGGGCTGCTTCATGGCGGGGCTCGGCGGTGCGGTGGTGGTGCCGGCACAGGCGGCCGTCCTAGGCATGGGGGTGGACGCACTCGTCCTGGCATTCGTCGTCATCGTCATCGGAGGTCTCGGCAGCCTGGAGGGCGCGCTGGTGGGGGCCCTGATCGTCGGCTTCGTGCGTACGGCGGGCATTCAGTTTTTCGCCGAGGTGGAACTCGCCGTGCTGTACCTGATCGCGGCCGCCGTGCTGTTGGTACGCCCGACCGGCCTGTTCGGGAAGGCATGAGCCATGCCGGAGAAGCGGACGGGTCCTTCTCTCTCCCGCGCACTCATGGTGGCGGTGCCGGCTGTGGTGGTGCTGGCGTTGCTGCCGCGGCTCGTGGATCTCTATCAGTCCGAGCTGTTGATCTACGGGCTCACCTTTGCCATCGCCGCGCTCGGCTTCAATCTCCTGCTTGGCTACACGGGCCTCTTGTCGTTCGGGCATTCGGCTTATTTCGGCATGGGTGCCTACACGGTCGCCTTCGTCGTGCACTATCTGCACGTCCAGTCGATGGAGGTGTGCATCCTAGCTGGTCT
>Ga0066903_100003559_pt1 | contig 12783 bp, 13 predicted proteins | sample PanSoiMetaGPlot1_FD_67491 | JGI IMG/M metagenome (GOLD analysis project Ga0066903, IMG submission 67491) | Tropical forest soil microbial communities from Panama analyzed to predict greenhouse gas emissions - Panama Soil - Plot 1 (version 2) | ecosystem: Environmental > Terrestrial > Soil >... | reverse complement strand
CGGACCGATTCGCGGAGCGCCAGATGCTCCTCGGACAGGGAGTATGCGGGGAAGTCAGAACTCATGTACCCGATGGTAATAACGGGGCGCTGGTGTCGCGATCAGGCGATCTGAGGCGGCCGGCAGGTGATTGGCTGGCCTGACCGGTGAGAGGGTGAGGTCATGGCCGAGGAGATCGTTCCCGTGCTCCGTGTCGCCGAGGCTGACGCTGCCGTCGCCTGGTACCGGCGGCTGGGCTTCAGCAAGGAGTGGGAGCACCGGTTCGAGCCCGGCTGTCCCGCTTTCGTGGCGGTCGCACGCGGCCCGGTCCGCCTCTTCCTGTCTGAGCATCTCGGCGACGCGGGACCCGGTACCCTCGTGCACCTCGTGGTCGATGACGTCGCTGCCGTCGTAACCGAGTTCGGGCGGCCGGCGGGCGACCAGCCCTACGGCTGCGACTTCGAGCTGCGCGATCCCGACGGCAACCGGTTGCGCATCAGCACGAGGGTCAGCTGAATGTTCCGGCACGATGGCGCCGATGCGCAGTTCCGGCGGTAACGGCCCCGGCCGCTTCGCGGACCGCGGCGGCGCGGGCATCCTGTCGGCCGCGGGCACCGAATTGCTCGGCCGGCTGTCGGGCGAGGATGTCAGTCCCGAGCGCGCACTGGAGCTGTCGGAATCGCTGCGGCAGCGCTACCCCGCCGACCTCGTCGCCGCTGCGCTGACGCAGCAAGCGCTGCGGACCGCGGCGAGGGCCAAGTTCAGCAAGGCCGAACAGATGCTGTTCACGAGGGCGGGCCTTGAGCAGGCCTCATCCGAGGTCACCGCGGAGCACGCTGCACACAGGTTCGCCGGGTCGCGCGTCATCGCCGACCTATGCTGCGGCATCGGCGGCAACCTGATCGCGCTCGCCGCCGCCCAGGGGTGCGAGGACGGGCTGGCGATCGGGATCGACACGGACCATGGCAGCCTCGAGTTCGCCAGGCACAACGTCGCCGTCTGTGCGCCTGGCGCTCCGGCGGCGTTCGTCTGCGCCGACGTGACGCAGTTGCCGCTCCGTGGCGTCGACGCGGTGTTTATCGACCCGGCCCGCCGGGACGGCCAGCGGCGGCTGCCTGCCGGGCAGAGCCGGCCGGCGCTGCAGTGGTGCCTGCAGCTGGCGGATGCAGTGCCGAGGGTCGGCATCAAGGCCGCCCCGGGTATCCACCGCGACCTGGTTCCGACCGGCTGGGAGACCGAGTTCGTCGCCGTCGGCAGGGACCTGAAGGAGGCGCTGCTCTGGTCACCCGGTCTGGCCAGCGGCGCGGCGAGCCGGGCGACGGTGCTGCCATCGGGCGACACACTCGCTGGCTCGCCATCGGCGTCGTCGCAGCCGGTCGCTGTGGCGGCGCCGGGCGCCTACCTGCTCGACCCCAACCCCGCGGTCACCAGGGCCGGGCTGGTCACCGACCTGGCCAGGCTGACCGGCACCTGGCAAATCGACCCGATGATCGCGTTCCTGTCATCTGACGTGCCCGTTCACACACCGTTCGCCAGGACGCTGCGCGTGCTCGAGTCGGCGCCGTGGCACGAGAAGCGCTTCGCCCGGCGGCTGCGGGATCTCGGGATCGGATCTGCCGACATCCGCAGGCGGGGACTGGCCGGCGATGTGCCTCAGATCCACCGCCGGCTAGGCTTGCGCGGCCCCGGCTCCGCCACGATCGTCCTGACCAGAGTCGACAACCGCCCGTGGGGGCTGATCTGCGCCCCAGCACCCAACACCAGCCCACCCCCTGAACCCCTGGTGGGCTCATAGCGCGCAACACCAGCCCACCGCTGAACCCTTGGCGGGCCAATAGCGCCACCCGGGGTTCAGAGGTGGGCCTGACGTTGGCGCTGCAGCGCCACCAGGGGTTCAGCGGTGGGTAAGGGGAGCGCCGAGCTAGCTGGGGTTGCGCTTGCGGAATTCCTTGCCGAAGCCGGCCATGCCAGCGCCGGTCGGGAAGCCCGCCCGGTGCAGGACGTGCGCCTCAGCCATGCCGTGCTTGTGCTGGCGCACCGGGTCAGGAGAGGTGGACTGCACGCTGGACGCGTTACACACGGCTGCCGCCCCGTTCGCCGGTCCTGGAACATCTGCGCTGGTCGGGATCACGCCAGGCTTGACCGGGTGCCGTCGCTCGCGACGCAGAACCCGGCCAAGGTCATTGGCGTTCGCGTCGCGCGCGGTCAGCGACTGCAGGCCGAACGTCGACTCGATCAGCTTCAGCGTCGATGCGTGCTCGAACGGCCCGTGGTGCTCGACCCGCGGCGGCGCCAGGTTCGAGACCACAATCGCCGGCACGCGGAACCCGAGCTGGGTGTAATCGGGGACCAACTGGCCGTCGGTCGGCGCCGTGCTGTCACCGGTGTGGTCGACCGTCGAGGGATCGGTGTCGTCGATGACGTGCGGGGGCGGGACGTGGTCGTAGAAGCCGCCCCACTCGTCGAACGTGATCATGAAGACCGTGTTGTCGAGGTACCCGGCGTTGGCAAGAGCGTGGTAGGCGTCGGCGATGAACCGCTCGCCCAGCCTGATGTCGCCCAGCGGGTGATCGTCTCCCGAGGTCCCGTTTCCCTCGGTGTCGAAGGCGGGGTCAATGAAACTGACGTTGGGCAGGTTGCCGGCGGCGACGGTGTCGATAAACGACGGCGTTGTCACCGGAATGCCGAGCACGTCGGTGTCGCCGGGGGCGAATGGGTGCCAGAACGGGAAGTACTTCAGGCCCCACAGCGCCAGGAACGGCAGGTCCCTGAAGAAGTACCCGCCGGTCGGGATGCCCTTGGTGTTCGGGATGGGCGAGAGCTGGTCCCAGATCGACGGGAGCGCAGAGATCACCGTGTTGTTGTGGTCGCGGTCGGTCCTCGCCGCGTGCTGGTAGAACCGGTTCGGGAACGTCTCGCCCGCGAACGAGCAGAAGTACCTGTCCAGCACGGTGTAGTTCTCCGCGAGCGCGCCGATGACCGGCAGGTCAGGTACGGCCTTGCGGCGGTGCTGGCGATCGAAGTTGGAGTAGTAGCCGACCGGGAACGTGTTCGCCGCAGCAAGCGTGACTCCGGGGTTGCCGGCCGGGGAGGTCGGACGCTGCAGGAAGCCGTCCATCTTGCCGAAGTTGTGCTGGATGAGAAAGCCTTCCCAGCTGTGGTCGGGATCGCTGTACCCGCAGCCCTGGAAGTCGGGGGCGAGCGGGTAGTTCGGATACACATTGCCGTCTGTCGACGGGAACGTCATGTCGTGCCGGCCGTCGGCGCCCGGCACCCAGCTCAGGAAATGGTCGAACGAGCGGTTCTCCATCATCAGGATGACCACGTGCTCGACACCCTTCGAGCCATGCGGAAAGGCTGCCGCCTTGGCGGCCGTTGCGGACAGGTATTCCGTCCCGGTAAGAGCGACTCCCGTGGAAGCGCCCATGAGCTGGAGAAAGGTTCGGCGTGTCAGCATGAATCCCAGTATGTGGACCACCGTGAACAGCAGACAAGAAGGACATGACTGCGCAGTGACAACGGGCTGATCAGAAGTCCCGCGGGAAACGGCGGCCGGCCCGGTCAGCCTGGAGTGCCCGGCCCCCGTGATTCCGGCAGCCGTGCGCGCAGTGCGGCGCCCTTGGCCTGCGCTGACTGCCTGAGATCGGCCTGGAAGCCGATCACCTTCTGCTGTAGTTCGGGGTCCGAAGCGGCCAGGATGCGGACGGCGAGCAAACCGGCGTTGCGCGCCCCGCCGACGGCGACCGTCGCGACCGGGATACCCGCGGGCATCTGGACGATCGACAGCAGCGAGTCCAGGCCGTCGAGATGGGCCAGCGGGACCGGAACGCCGATCACCGGCAGCGGCGTGACCGAGGCCAGCATGCCGGGCAAATGCGCAGCGCCGCCCGCTCCGGCGATGATCACTTTCAGGCCGCGCGCGGCCGCCGCGCCGCCGTAGCCGATCATGTCGTGCGGCATCCGGTGGGCTGACACGACGTCGGCCTCATACGCCACGCCGAACTCGGCGAGCGCGTCGGCCGCAGCTTGCATGACCGGCCAGTCCGAGTCGCTGCCCATCACCACGCCGACAACAGGACGCTCGCTCATCTGCCGCTTCCTTCCGCCGGCTGCTCGGTCCCGTGGCTCAGGTAGTTCGCGGCGCGGCAACCGCGGTCCCGCAGGTCAGCCAGGTCATCGCCAGCCACGGTCACATGCCCTACCTTGCGGCCGGGCCGCACCGCCTTGCCGTACAGGTGCACCTTTACCCCCGGGTCCGCCGCCATCACGTGCACGAGCCGCGAGTAAAGGTCAGGGTCCTCGCCGCCCAGCACGTTGACCATGACAGCTGCCGGAGATGTCAGCACCGGAGATCCGAGCGGCAGGTCGAGCACGGCCCGGAGGTGCTGTTCGAATTGCGATGTCCGCGCGGCGTCAATGGTCCAGTGACCGCAATTGTGCGGGCGCATCGCCAGCTCGTTGATGATCAGCTCGTCCGCCAGCTCGAACAGCTCCACAGCCAGCAGCCCGGTCACGCCGAGCTCGGCTGCGATGGTCAGACCGACCCGCTGCGCCACGGTGGCCAGCTCGGGATCCAGGTCAGGGGCGGGCGAGATGACCTCGCGGCATATCCCGTTGACCTGGACGGTCTGCACGACGGGGTAAACGGCGCCCTGTCCCTTCGGCGAACGGGCGACGAGGACGGCGAGCTCGCGATCGAAGGGAACGAACTCTTCAGCGAGCAGGTCGAGTCCGTGAGCGAGGACATCGGCGGCAGCGTCCTCGTTCTCGCAGATCCACACGCCCTTTCCGTCGTAACCGCCGGTCGTCGCTTTCAGCGCGACCGGCCAGCCACCGCCGGCCTGAGCGAACTCGGTGACCTCGGCCAAGCTTGCGACCCGCCGGTACCTGGGGCATCTGACGGGTAGCCCTTTGAGCGCGTCCAGAGCGCTCAGCCGGTCCCGCATGGCGCCCTTGTCCTGCGCGAAACGCAGTGCCGCGCCGTCCGGCCTGACAGCCGTCACATCGGCCAGCGCGGTCAGGATCGCCGCGGGTACGTGCTCGTGATCGAAGGTCACCACGTCGCACTCGGCGCCGAAGGACAGCACGTCGCCGGCCGACCTGTAATCGCCGATCCTGGTGCCAGCGCAGACCTGCGCGGCGCTATCGTCGGCCCGCTCGGCCAGCACGCGGAAGTCAATGCCCAGCCCGATCGCGGCTTGCGCGGTCATCCTGGCGAGCTGGCCGCCCCCGACCATGCCCACGACGAGTCGTCTCGCATCACCCACGCGCCGTAGCCTACGAGGCTCGTGGACTTTAGGCCGGGCCAGCCACCACCGGCTCGTCAAGCTGCTCGACTACGGGCTGCGGGAAGATCACCGCGAACGTGGCCGGCCGCGGCCTGACCAGCACCAGCTGACCGCCGTCAGACGACGCCACCGACTTGGCCAGCGCCAGCCCTAGCCCGGTGCCGCCCGCGCCGCTGACGCTACGCTCGAAAATGCGGTGCACGAGGTCCGCTGGCACGCCCTTGCCTTCGTCCTTCACCTCGATCACGACTGATCGCGGCGTCTGCGAGGTCCTGATCGTGACGGTGCCGTCGCCGTGGCTGAGCGCGTTGTCCAGCAACGTCGCGAGGACCTGGGACACCCCTCCGGCGCTGACGTAGGCGCGGAGCCCGTGCTCGCCGATGACGTCGAGCTTCCTGCCAACCGCCCGGAACGCGGGCTCCCACTCACTGAGCTGCTGGGTGATGATGTCGTCGATGCTCGACAGCTGCGGCGCGCCAGACGACGACCGGCGGGCACGGCCGAGCAGCTGGCCCACGACCTGGGCGAGCCGGTCGGTCTGCGCCAGTGCTGCTGTCGCTTCTTCCTTGACGACTTCGGGGTTATCGGCGGCGGCGACCATTTCCTCCAGCCGCATCGACAGCCCGGTCAGCGGGGTCCGCAGCTGGTGCGAGGCATCGACCGCGAAGTCCTGTTCCGCGGAAATCAGGTCCGTCACCCGCTGCGCGGAGTTATCGAGGCCCTCAGCGATCCTGTCGAGCTCGCCGATGCCGTACCGCCGGCCGACGGGCCTGGAGTCGCCTGATCCGATCCTGTCGCCGGCCCTGGCCAGGTCCTGTACGGGTCTAGCCAGCCGCCTTGCCTGTGCCATCGCCAGCCCGGCCGCGACCACCAGTGCGATCAGCCCGACCAGGCAGACCTGGAGCGGCGACAGCCGAAGCGAGTGCGAGTCGGACGGGCGCGAGACCGCGACCAGCTCAACCCCAGCCCCGAACACGAGGATCGCAGCGATGGCGATCCCGAACATCGACGTCAGCAGACGGCGCTGGATCAAGGCTCAGTCTCCGCTCGCTCTCGGCGGTCCCCTCTCCGTCTTCGGGGCCGCGCTCACCCTTGGCGTGGGTTGCTCATTCCCCGCGCTCGAACCTGAACCCGACTCCACGGACCGTGGTGATGAAGTGCGGGTTGTGCGCGTCGTCGCCTAGCTTGCGGCGCAGCCAGGACACGTGCATGTCGAGGGTCTTGGTCGAGCCCCACCACTTGCTGTCCCAGACCTGCCGCATGATCTGGTCCCTGGTCACGACCTTCCCTGCTTCGGCGACGAGCAGGTGCAGCAGGTCGAATTCCTTCGAAGTCAGGTCAAGCTCGTGGTCGCTTAGCCAGGCGCGCCGCGCGTCGTTGTCAATCCGCACGCCCTGCACCACCTGAGCCGGCGACGCGCCCCTGCGCAGCAGCGCGCGCACGCGGGCCAGGAACTCGGCAAGCCGGAATGGCTTGGTCACGTAATCGTCGGCGCCTGCGTCCAGCCCGATGACCGTGTCGACCTCCTCGGCCCTGGCGGTCAGGATCAGCACCGGAGTGTCCTGGCCGGCCAGCCGGAGCCGGCGGCAGACTTCCAGGCCGTCCATCCTTGGCAGGCCGATATCCAGGACGATCAGATCAATTCCGCCGGCCTTGGCGACCTCGAATGTGCCGGGCCCATCGGATGAAACTCCGACCTCATAGCCTTCGCGGCGCAAAGCGCGTGCCAGTGGCTCGGAAATAGATGGGTCGTCCTCGGCAAGCAATACGCTAGTCATGCCAACGATGTTAAGGCGGACATTGGCAATTCCCCTACCATGACGCACCGTAATCCTGGCAACCATTTGGTCAAGTCGGCGCGACAGCTTTGCCGGGATTTCTTAATCGCAATTGCTATACATAATAGAAAACAGGACCTGATCCGCATTTATGCGGTGCAGTCAAGACAAGACCCTGCAGACGACCTGGTCAGACAGGGGTGATACCGTGCCGCCGACGTGAGAACGAGCGGTCCTTGCCAGCCGCGGCCGCGAACCGGCGGATCAGGTCAGGCCGCAGTTGTTCCGGCTCAACGATGTCGTCAACGACCAGTTCTCCGGCGAGCCTGAGGATGTCGATATCTGCTTCGTACTCATCGCGCAATTGCTGGACCTGCTGCTCCCTTTCAGCTGGATCGGCAATCGCGGCGAGTTTGTTGAAGTAAACGGCATTCACGGCGGCCTCGGCCCCCATCACCGCGATTTTCGCGGTCGGAAGGGCGAGCGTGGCGTCCGGCTCGAACCCAGGGCCAGCCATGGCGTACAGGCCAGCGCCGTAGGCCTTGCGGACGACCACGCAGATCTTCGGCACGGTCGCCTCGGAGACTGCGCTGATCATCTTCGCGCCGTGCCGGATGATGCCTTGCTTCTCCACGGCGGTGCCGACCATGAAGCCAGGGACGTCGGCCAGGAACAGCAGCGGCAAGTTGAACGCGTCGCAGGTCTGGATGAACCTGGTGGCCTTGTCCGCCGAGTCGACGAACAACACCCCTCCCTTGAACATCGGGTTATTGGCGACCACCCCGATGACCTGGCCGTTCAGCCGCGCGAACCCGGTGACAACTTCCCTGGCCCACAGTTCGTGGATCTCGAACAGCGAGCCGGCATCGACGATGCCGCGCACGTACCGCCGCATGTCGAAGGCCTGCCGCTCGCTGACCGGAACGAGCTTGCGCAGGTCGACCGGCTCGGATTCGGCGGGCTCGGCGACCGGCGGGTCTGCCTGCCAGTTGCCTGGCAGGTAGGACAGATAGCGGCGGACCGCCTCGATCGCGTCGGCTTCGTTCGGCGCGAGGTGATGCCCGCAGCCGGAGATGGTGCAGTGCATCCTGGCGCCGCCCATCTCCTCGAGCGTGGTCTGCTCCCGCACCACCATCTCGACCATCCGGGGGCTGCCGAGATACATCGAGGCGTTGCCGTCGACCATCGCGACGTAATCGCAGAACGCCGGGATATACGCCCCGCCGGCGGCCGACGGGCCGAACAGGGCGCACACCTGCGGGATCGAACCTGAGGCGCGGACCTGACTGTGGAAGATCTTGCCCGCGCCGCGGCGGCCGGGGAACATCTCCACCTGATCGGTGATCCTGGCCCCCGCAGAGTCGACCAGGTAGATCATCGGCAGTCCCGACGCGTACGCCTTCTCGATGATCCTGATGATCTTCTCGACCGTTCTGGCCCCCCACGATCCAGCCTTCACCGTCGAGTCGTTCGCCATCAGCGCGACCGGCCGACCGTCGACCTGCGCAGTCCCGGTGATCACGCCATCAGCCGGCAGCCCGCCAGCGGTTGCATTCGCGAAGATCGCGTCCTCAGCGAAGCTGCCAGGGTCGGTCAGCAGCGCGATCCGCTCGCGCGCGAAGAGCTTGCCCGCCGCCTCGGCCGCCTTGTGATACTTCGGCGCCCCGCCCTTCTCGATCTCGGCGCGGACTCCGGGCAGGTCGGCGTGGCTGGGTACTGGCTCGTTCTGCACGTTTGTCACGTCCCGAGGGTATCGAGCGCCTCAGTGAGTGTCCGATATCGTCCCCTGTCGGAGCCCTGGTGCACAGTAGTGCCATGTTCGAGAACAACGACGAGCTCGACGAGATGCAGACCCTGCTGGACGCCTCGTTGTCGCGGGCGACCGAGCATCTGCGGTCGATCATTACCGCAGGCGAGCGGACCCTCACGGCAGCTCAGGTGGCGCTGGCATGCCGCGGGATGTGCACGCTCGCGATCTCGACCGTCACCGCGAACCACGAGCCACGGGTGAGCGCCGTCGACGGCCACCTGCTGCACGGCCGCTGGTATTTCAGCACTGCACGCGGCGCGGCCAAGGCCAGGCACCTGACGGTCCGGCCGGCCGTCAGCATCGCGTACCTGCGCGGCGAGGAAGTTGGCGTCTTCGCGCACGGACGAGCCCAGCCGATGAACCCGGTTGGCGGGCCCGACGATCCTGACTGGCCGGCCCTGCTTGCATACATGACCGATTACTACGGCAGCTCCCCGCTCAGCTGGGGCGACGTCGTCTACTACCGGCTGATCCCGAGCTGGATGGTCGGCTTCGCCTCGAATCCTGCGGAGCTGATGGCGAAACTGACCGCTCCCGGTTAACGCCGTCCGCAAGCTGGCTGCCGGATCAGGCCGGGATGGTGCGGGAGCGGGGGCCAGCCCGCAGGACTTGGGAAGGGAGCTCGCGGCCGACGATCCGTTCCGCGTCCGCAGCGGCCTCGATCATCGCGTCCAGGTCGATGCCCGTGCCGATGCCCATGTCCTCGACCATGTGCACGAGTTCCTCGGTCGCGATGTTGCCGGTCGCGCCGGGAGCGTAAGGGCAGCCGCCGAGCCCGCCGACCGAGGCGTCGAAGTCGGTCACACCGAGCTCGAGCGCCGTCAGTACGTTGGCGAGCCCGGTTCCCCTGGTGTTGTGAAAATGCAGGTTGAGCGGCATGTCCGGGTGCGCGGACCGGAACTCTCCGACCAGCGATCGCACCCGGCCTGGCGTCGCCATTCCGGTGGTGTCGCCAAACGATATCGAGTCGGCACCGTCGGCGACGGCCCTGCTCGCGACCCGCACGACGCGCGGAACGGGGACGTCGCCCTCGTACGGGCAGCCCCACGCGGTGGAGATGATCACCTGGCAGGTAGCGCCGCGCTGGTGCGCCTCGTCGATGATCGCGGCGATGTCGTCGAGCGATTCCTCGGTCGATCGGCGGACATTCTTGCGGTTGTGCGTGTCCGACGCCGAGACAACGGCCTCGATTTCCGCCACGCCGGCGTCCAGCGCGCGGCGGGCGCCGCGCAGGTTCGGCACCAGGGCCGAATACCGGACCCCGGCCGCGCGGTCGATCGTCTTCCAGACTTCGTCCGCGTCGGCCATCTGCGGTATCGCCTCAGGCCTGACGAACGAAACGGCCTCGATCCTGGCTACGCCGGTGCCCGAAAGCCGGTCTATCAGCTCTACCTTGGCATGCGTCGGGACGGGATCCTCGTTCTGCAGCCCGTCCCGCGGGCCTACCTCGCGCAGCGAGATCCGACTGGGCAGATCAGACACGCGCCTCGCTCCCTTCCTCTGCTGGCGGCAGTTCCTGCGACGGCCAGACCGGCTTGCGCTTTTCCGCGAATGCGGCGATGCCCTCGCGCCGGTCCGCCGAGTAGGCCGCCGTACGCCAGGCAGCGTCTTCGACATCCAATGCGGCGGTCAGGCCCAGCCCGGCGCCGTTCCGCAGCGCCTGCTTGGCGGCCCTGACCGCGAGGGGCGAGTTTGCCGCTATCTGCGCCGCCAGGTCCAAGGCGGTGGTCCGAGCGGAGCCGGCCGCCACCAGGCGGTCAGCGAGCCCGATCGCCTGGGCCTCCTCGGCGTCCGCCCTGCGGCCGGAGAAGATCATCTCGGCGGCCCTGCCCGGCCCGATCCGCCTGGCCAGCAGCTGGGTCCCGCCGCAGCCCGGCACCAGCCCCACGCTCGCCTCGGGCAATCCAAGCTGCGCGGTCGCGTCGGCGACGATCACGTCGCAGCTCAGCGCGAGCTCACAGCCGCCGCCGAGGGCGTACCCGTGCACTGCGGCGATGGCAGGCTGCGGCAAGGCGAGCAGAGCGCCGAACGCTGCCCTGAACACCGGTCGCTGGGCCATGATCTGCGCGTCGTTCATCGTGGCGCGCTCCTTCAGGTCGGCGCCGACGCAGAACGCGCGATCTCCCGCCGACGACAGCACGACGACCCTGACCTGCGGGTCCGCCGCTATGGCGGTGAAGTGAGCGGTCAGCTGCACGAGCATTGCCGTGCTGAGCGCGTTCATCGCGTCGGGCCGGTCGAGCACGACCTCCGCGATCCCCTGTGCGTTCCGGCGCAACAGTGCGCCGCCGCTGGCTGTCATCGCTGCCAGGCTAACCCGGCCGGCGGTCAGGTTCCGTCGTCCGGCTGCCCGACCCGGCCGTACCTGCTCTCCTCATCACCCACGAGCTGGAACAGAACAGCCTGAACGCGCTTGACGTCCGGTATCTCGGTAAGCACGAGGCGGCCCATTTCGCCGGGCGATTCCACGATCAATCTGCCGCAGCCGAATGCGCGGTCGAGCAGGTCCTGCGAGAACGACACGTCGCTGATCCGGTTGAGCGGGAAGTCACGGCCCGACCTGGACAAGATTCCCTCGCGGAGCCTCAGCCTTCGTGTCGTCACCTCATAGACGGTCGTCCGCCAGCGGAGCACGGGAACGCCGAACCAGATCGCCGCGGCGACCAGGGCGACCAGCCCGACCACCAGGCGCGGGGTGCCGCCCATGCTCTGCGGCAGCACCAGGCTGATCGTGATTGCCGCCGCGACGATCAGCAGCAGGATCAGCGACGGCTTGACCAGGGTCTTTCCGTGGGCATGCAGGCGGAGGACGAGCTCTTCGCCATGGGTCAACGGGTCTGCGCCGGACACATGTCCATGATGGCAGCTAACTTGGCGAGTAGCGAACAATAGCGCCCGATGAAGGCATCGGCGTGGCTAGCGACCCGTGGCGCGCACGTGGATCACATCGCCCGCGCTGACCGCGACAGGGTCGCCGCCCGCATCAGGCTCCACCAGCAGTTGTCCGGCGCCATCCACGCCGGACGCCAGGCCGCTCAGCGCCCGGTCGCCAGGGAACTGAACCCTGACCTGCCGCCCGACCGTCGCGGACAATGACAGGTACTCCTTGCGTAGCCCGGCTGCATCGGCGTCGCCGTGACCTGTCTCGCGCCAGCGCAGGTACCAGTGCTCCAGTTCCGCCAGGATGCCAGCGAGCAGGCTGGTGCGGTCCGTCCTTCCTGTGCCGCACCGCTCCAGCGAGGTAGCCGAGCTCACGGGGAGGTCCTGGTCGCCGCCCAGGACGTTAATGCCGATGCCGACTACGACGGCTCCAGCGGCCTGTTCGGCGAGGATCCCGGCCAGCTTTCGCGATCCGACGAGAACGTCGTTGGGCCATTTCAGGCTGGCGTCAAGCCCGCTCACCTGCCCGAGCGCATGCACGACGGCGACGCCTGCCAGCAGCGGCAGCCAGCCCCTAGCTGCCTGCGGAACCGGATCGGGCCTCAGCAACACGGAGAACGTCAGCGCGGCTCCCGGCCTGGTGTGCCAGACCCGTCCCTGGCGGCCCTTGCCTGCCATCTGCCACTCGGCTGCGAGCACGAGACCTTCGTGGGCTCCGGCAGCGGCCAGGCGCAGCACATCAGTGTTCGTTGAGCCAGTGCTCGCGACGATCCTCACGTCGTTCCACATCGTGCCCAGGCTGGCGGCGCGGTGCTCGCCGCGCAAGGCAGCCCTGAGCCGCACCGCGTCCAGCGATGCGGCAGGACGCGCGCCGTCGGCAGCAACCATGCCGCACATTCTCCCCCACACCGGAGCTGGATCAGCCGCATGTCCAAGAGATGAATCGTTGGTAAACGACCCAGAAAAGGCATCTGCTTCTCTTGCAGCGTGTCGGCAAATCTGCTGGCATAGCGCTACCCACACCGTCGCATAAAACTGCGTCAGGCCC
>Ga0066903_100003558_pt1 | contig 12784 bp, 12 predicted proteins | sample PanSoiMetaGPlot1_FD_67491 | JGI IMG/M metagenome (GOLD analysis project Ga0066903, IMG submission 67491) | Tropical forest soil microbial communities from Panama analyzed to predict greenhouse gas emissions - Panama Soil - Plot 1 (version 2) | ecosystem: Environmental > Terrestrial > Soil >... | reverse complement strand
GTCGCGATCAACATCAACGGCACCGCGCCGGTGCTCGGCCCCTACATCTCGAAGTTCCTGATCGCCGGGCCGGTGATCAACTCGCTCACCGTGCCGCGCTTCTACGCGCTGCACATGCTTGCCATCCCCGCCGCGATTGTTGCCCTGATCTTCGTGCACATGTGGCTGGTCGTGAAGCTGGGCGTGACGCCCTGGCCGTCTCGCCCGAGCTCGGGTGAGGGCTCGCGCTGATGGCGCGCAAGGTGATCAACCGCCGCGTGCGGTACGAGACCGAGCAGGCGGCATTCAAGAAGGAAGGGCACGCGTTCTTCCCCTTTGCGCTGTTCCACGACGTCGTCGTCAACCTTGTGATCGTGCTTCTGATCGTGGCCATGGCCTGCATCTGGCACGCCACCGCCGGCCCGATCACGGCCGCCCACCCGCTCGGCGAGAACGGCTGGCTGGGCGCGCTGTACGAGGACAAGGCCAACCCGGCCGTCGCCCAGACCGAGCCCCGGCCCGAGTGGTACTTCCTGTTCCTGTTCGAGCTGCTGCGCATCTTCAAGCAGCCCTGGCAGCTGATCTTCGCGACGATCATCATCCCCACGATCCTGATGGTGCTGCTGATCGCGTGGCCGTTCCTCGACACCGGCCGCGACCGGCGGCTGTCACGGCGCCCCGCGGGCCTGGCCGTGGGGCTGTCGACGATCTCGGTGCTGATCGCCCTCACGATCGCGGGAGGTAAGGCGCCGGGCGCCGTGTCGGGCTCGAACATCTCGAACAACCCTGACATCAACGCCCTTGCCGGCGCCGCGCTGATCACGGACGCAGGCTGTACCACCTGCCATGCCTTCCCGACCGGTGGCGCGACAGGCCCGGGTAGCTCGCTGGCCAAGGGCTCGAGCAGGTTCGGCACCGACCAGAAGGCGCTGGCCGACTGGATCGCCCACGGGGCCAACGACGCGGGCACCGGCATGCCCGCCTTTGACCAGGCGTTCAACGACCAGCAGATCGCCGAGATCGCTCAGGTGATCGCGTCGCTGAACAGCGACTCGGTCCAGCCGCTTCCTTAGGCCCGAGCCCGAGTTCCTTGTAGGCTGCGCCCGATGCGCGTCATGCTGGGGATCACCGGCGCGTCCGGAGCGCCGTATGCGGCCCGCGTGTTGCGCGGGCTGGTCGAGGCTGGGGCTGACACCGGCGTCTGTGCCTCTGCGGCCGGCCGCCAGGTGATCGCGCTCGAGATCTACGGCGACCGGACGATGGACGGGCGGGGCGCGCTGGAGCGGTTCGTCGAAGACCACGGCAGCCCCGATGTCACCGTCTGGGACGAGAAGGACTACTCGGCACCGTATGCCTCCGGTTCGTCGCGCACCGACGCGGTCGTGATCTGTCCCTGCTCGATGGCGACGGTGGGCACGATCGTGGCCGGCGCCGAGGCCAATCTGATCCACCGCGCCGCCGGCGTGCAGCTCAAGGAGCGCCGCAAGCTGGTGGTGGTGCCGCGCGAGACGCCGCTGTCCTCGATCCACCTCGAGAACCTGCTGCGCCTGCGCAATGCCGGCGCCGAGGTGCTGCCGGCCGCTCCAGGCTTCTACCATCTGCCGCAGTCGATCGACGATCTGGTCGACTTCGTGGCCGGCCGCGTGCTCGACCAGGTCGGCGTCGACCTCACCGTCTCGCATCGCTGGGGCGAGCCGTGAGCGTGCAGCCCGAACGCGTGCGCGAGATGTTCGACCGCATCTCGCCCAGCTACGACCGCATGAACCGGATCATGAGCATGGGCATGGACGGCCGCTGGCGGGTCTCGGCGGTGCGCGCCGCCAACGTCGCGCCGGGCGGCTCGGTGGTCGACGTCTGCTGCGGCACGGGCGACCTCGCCGTCGAGCTGCGCCGGGCCGTGGGCCCGTCGGGTCGCGTCGTTGCGCTCGACTTCTCGGAACGGATGCTGGAGGCGGCACGGGCCAAGTCGGCGCAGATCGAGTGGGTAGCGGGCGACGCGCTGGAGCTGCCCTTCGCCGAAGCCAGCTTCGACGCGGCGACGGTCGGTTGGGGCGTGCGCAACCTCGCCGACCGCGAGCGCGGCTTCCGCGAGATGGCCCGCGTGGTACGGCCCGGCGGCCGCGTGGTCTGCCTGGAGATGAGCACGCCGCCGGCCTGGGCCGCGCCCTTTGCCCGCGTCTGGACGGACCGCGCGGTGCCGTTGCTGGGTCGGGCGATCGCCCACGACGCGGATGCCTATACCTACCTGCCCGAGTCGGCCCGGGCCTTCCCGGATGCCCCCGCGCTGGCCGCGATCATGCGCGACGCCGGGCTGGAGCGCGTCGGCTTCCGGCGGCTCGCGATGGGCGCAGTCGCCCTCCATGTGGGGACGGTGCCGGCATGACCGTGCTCACCCCCGCCCACGTCGCCTACGTCGAGCGGGTCGAACGGCGCCTGGAGGCCGCGGTCGGCGATGGCGCGGCAGTCTCCGAGGCGGGTTCCCAGACCCTGCGCTCGGGCGGCAAGCGGCTGCGGCCGCTGCTCGTGCATCTCTGCGCCCCGGCGCCCGCGCGCGAGGCCGAGCCGGTGGTGATGGCAGGCTGTGCGGTCGAGCTGATCCACATGGCCACGCTGGTGCACGACGACCAGCTTGATGCCGCGCCGTTGCGCCGTGGCCGCCCGACGGTCTGGGCCACCCACGGCCCGGAGGTGGCCTCGGCCACCGGCGACTACCTGTTCGCGCGGGCCTTCGCCGAGCTGACCGCGACCGGGGACATGCCTGCCGTCGCGATCCTGAGCGACGCCTGCCTGGCCCTCGCCCAGGGGGAGATCCTGCAGCGCGAACAGGCCGGCAGCCCCGACACGACGGTCGACCAGTACCTGGCGCGCTGCCTGCTCAAGACCGGGCACCTGTTCGCGGCCGCGGCCATGCTGGGCGGGCGACTGGGTCGCGCCGACGATGCCGTGCTGGCCGCGCTCGACCGCTTCGGCCGCGCGCTGGGGCTGGCCTTCCAGATCGCCGACGACATCCTCGACTGCGACGGCGACCCGCAGACGACCGGCAAGCCGCTGGGCACCGACCTGCTGGACGGCACCGTCACCCTGCCGCTGATCCTGGCCGGCGGGCGCGACCCGCAGGTGCGCGAGGTGATCGTGCGCGGCGCCCGGCCCGAAGACGTGCTGCCCACGCTGAACCGGGTGGTGGCGAGCGGCGCCCTGGTCGACGCCCGTGTGCACGCCCGCCGCCATGCCGAGCAGGCCGAGGCCGCGCTGGACGAGGTGGCGGGCATGGTCGAGGCCGACCTGCTGCGCCAGGCCGTGCGCGGCGCGGTCGACCGCTCCGCGTAGGGTCAGCCGCCGACCGGCCGGCAGTAGGGCGCGGCACCGACCCAGGCCCGCATCGCCCGTTCGCCGATCACGGTGTCGAAGCGCATCCGCTCCGGGCTCCACTCCTCGCCCAGCCGGTAGCTGCCGTCCTCCAGCGGCGTCAGCTCCAGCGCCTCGCCCCAGTGCAGCGCTGTGGGCACGCCTTCCACGGTGCCGACCACCACCGTGGTCGACCAGGGGTTGTACGAGCGGTAGCGCCCGCAGATCTCGTGCCACTCGGCGGCCGGCTCGGCGTCGAACGTCGTGGCCGCGCCGGGGTCGTCGAAGTCGAGGTCCGGCTCGTCCGGGCTACCGCCGGCCAGCGCGCGCAGGGCGAACTGGGAGAGCGGGTCGGAGCCGGCCTTGCCGTTGACGAACACCGCCACCGCGAGGCCGGCGTCCATGTCGCACCACAGCTGCGAGTGGTGGCCGATCATCCCGCCCGAGTGGCCGATCCAGCGGTGGCCGTCGCGCTCGCGCACGGCCAGCCCGTAGGCGTAGCGGTCGCCCTCCTCGGGGTCGTCGGCGACCGGATCGGTCAGCCGCGCGAACGCGCGCTCGGACAGCACGCCCTGGCCGCTGTTCAGGATCATGCGGCCGTACTGGGCCAGGTCATGCGCGGTGGCGACCACGCTGCCGTCGGCCTCGGCGTACTCGATCCAGGTGCACGGCCCGAGTGTGTCGCCCGTGCGGTACGGACGGTCGTCGTGGAGCGCGTCATGGCCGACGGCGATCGCTGCGCGCAGGTCGTGGGTGATCACCGGCGAGGTGCCGGTCATGCCCAGCGGCCCCAGGATGCGGCGCCGGTAGGTGGCCGGGTAGGCCTCGCGGGTCAGCTCGGACAGGGCGTACCCGAGGGCGGCGTAGCCGATGTTCGAGTACCAGAAGCGCTCGCCGGCCGGTGAGCGGGCCGTCTCGGCCAGGGTGAGGATCTCCACCGGCGTGCCGGGCGGGTCACCGGTGCCGCACACCAGCCCGCCGGTGTGGCTGAGCAGGTGGTGGAACGTGATGTCTGCGAGCGGGAACCAGGGCAGCACGCTCGCCACCGGGGCGCCCAGATCGAGCCGGTCATCGTCCCACTCGCACATCAGGCAGATGGCCGTGAACGACTTGCTGATCGAGCCGATCTCGAACGGCGTGCGGGGCGTGACCGGCTTGCCGCGGGCGGGGTCGGCGAGACCCCAGCAGCGCACGTCCACCACCCGCTCGCGGTCGCTCACGGCCAGCGTGATGCCGGGCGTCGCGCCGGTCTGGAGGATCCGTTCTGCCAGGTCGTCGATGGCCTGCATCGCCCGCCCACCCTATCGCCTACGCAGCCCGCCGGTCTTCGCCTAAACTCCGCTCCTGATGGCCACCGCCACCCGTCTGGACACGCTCGAGCCGCTTCGCGAAAAGGTGCTTGCGGGCGAGCGCCTCGACCTGGACGACGGCATCACGCTGCTCGAGTCGGACGACTTGACCGGGCTCGGCGAACTGGCCGACACGGCGCGGCGGCTGCGCGGCGGCACGGACGATGTCTACTTCGTCAACAACCTCTACCTGAACCACACGAACGTGTGCCGGGTGAAGTGCAAGTTCTGCGCATTCGCGGTCACCGGCAAGCAGCCGGGCGCCTACACGTGGCAGATCTCCGACCTCGTCGAGCACGCGCTCGAGGTGCGCAGCCGCGAGGAGTACACCGAGATCCACATGGTCGGCGGCGAGAGCCCGCACCTCGACTACCAGTACTACATCGATCTCACCGCAGCCCTGCACGAGGCCCTGCCCGACGTGCACCTGAAGCTGTTCACCGCCTCGGAGATCCACCACATGCACAAGCTCTCGGGCAAGCCCAAGCCGGAGATCCTGGCCGAGCTCCAGCAGGTGGGGCTGGGCTCGCTGCCCGGCGGCGGCGCCGAGGTCTTCGCCGACCGCGTACGGCGGCTGATCGCGCCCGGCAAGGAGCACCCCGACGAGTGGATCGCGACGCACCGCGCCGCGCACGCGCTGGGCATGCCCACGCACTGCACGATGCTGTACGGGCACGTCGAGAACTACGAGGAGCGGATCGACCACCTGCTGCGGCTGCGCGACCTGCAGGACGAGACCGGCGGCTTCCTGGCCTTCATCCCGCTGCCGTTCCACCCCGAGAACACGGTCTTCCAGCGCCGCGGCTGGCGCTTCTCCACCGGCTACGACGACCTCAAGATGCAGGCCGTCTCGCGGCTGATGCTCGACAACTTCGCGAACATCAAGGCGTACTGGATCATGATCTCCACGCCCCTGGCCCAGGTCGCCCTGCACTACGGCGCGAACGACATCCAGGGCACGGTGATGGAGGAGAAGATCGCCCATGCCGCCGGTGCGGTCACGCCCCAGGAGGAGCGGATCGAGGACCTGGTGGCCCTGATCCGCGACGCGGGCCGCAACCCGGTGCAGCGCGACACCCTCTACAACACGGTGCGCACGTTCGCGTGATCCGGCTCGGCCGCATCTCCTACGCCAACATGGCGCCCGTCTTCTACGACCTCGACCCGGACGCCTTCGAGCAGATCACCGGCGTGCCCACGGAGCTCAACGCGATGCTGATGGCCGGCGAGGTGGACGTTGCCCCGATCTCGTCGATCGAGTACGCCCGCAATGCAGACCGGCTGCGGCTGTTGCCCCAGCTGTGCGTCTCGGCGGAGGGCGCCGTCGACTCGATCCAGCTGATCACGCGCAAGCCGCTCGAGCAGGTGCGCAGCGTGGCCGTAACGCCCGAGAGCGCCACGTCGGTGGTGCTCAGCCGGGTGTTGCTGGGCGAGGTCGACCTGGTGCCGCTCGACCAGCCGGCCGACGCCAAGCTGCTGATCGGCGACGCCGCGTTGCACAGCGCGTTCGACGATCCCACGCCGCACTACGACCTGGGCCGGCTCTGGCAGGAGCGCACCGGGCTGCCGATGGTGTTCGCGGTCTGGGCCTGCCGCGACGGCGTCGACAACGGCCTCGAGGAGCTCGAGCGTGCCCACCTGCGGGCGCTGGCGCTGGCCCGCTCGGAGCCCGAGCGGCTGGCCCGCCGTGCATCGGACGAATACGGGTGGCCGCCCGGCTTCCTTGCACGCTACTTCGAGAAGCTGCGCTACCACTTTGGCCCGCGCGAGCGGCAGGGCCTTGTGCGGTTCTTCGAGCTTGCCCACCTGGCCGGCGCGCTCGACCAGGTGCCGCCGCTGCGGTTCGTCGAGTTCGCGAAGGTCGGAGGCTGAGATGGCGGTGGAGACGCACACGGTGACCGTGGACGAGGTGCTCGAGAAGGCGCTGGCCGGCGAACGGATCTCGGATCAGGATGCCGAGACGCTGCTGCGCTCGCGCGAGCTGGTGCGGATCGGCAAGGTCGCGCACGAGATGCGCAACCGCAAGAACCCGGCCGACCGGATCACGTTCATCATCGACCGCAACCTCAACTACTCGAACATCTGTTACACCGACTGCAACTTCTGCGCCTTCTACCGCAGGCCCGGCGACGTGCGCGAGGGCTACACCCTTCCCAGGCCGGTGATCTTCAAGAAGATCGAGGAGACGCTGGCGCTGGGCGGCACGGCGCTGCTGATGCAGGGCGGCCACAACCCCGACCTTGACATCGACTGGTACGAGGACCTGTTCCGCTCGATCAAGGCGAACTACAAGATCCACCTGCACGCGCTCTCGCCCAGCGAGATCCAGCACATCGCCCGCCGCTCGAAGCTGTCGACGTCCGAGACGCTGTCACGGCTGCGGGACGCCGGGCTCGACTCGCTGCCTGGCGGTGGCGCCGAGATCCTGAGCGACCGCGTGCGCCACATCATCTCGCCCAAGAAGACCAAGTCGGACGAGTGGCTGGGCATCATGCGCGCTGCCCACCGCCTGGGCATGAGCACCACGGCCACCATGATGTGGGGCCACGTCGAGACGATGGACGAGCGGATCGAGCACCTGCGCCGGATCCGCGAGCTGCAGGACGAGACGCGCGGCTTCCGCGCCTTTATCTCGTGGACCTTCCAGCCCGACAATACCGAGCTGGCGTCGCAGGTGACCTGGTACCCGACCAGCTTCGACTACCTGCTGATGCAGGCGGTCAGCCGCATCTACCTGGACAACATCGACCACATCCAGTCGTCCTGGGTGACGCAGGGCATGAAGATCGGCCAGGTGGCGCTGTTCTACGGCGCCGACGACCTGGGCTCGATCATGATCGAGGAGAACGTCGTCTCCGCAGCCGGCACCACCCACCGGGCCGGCGTCGACGACTTTCTGCACACGATCCGCAACGCCGGCTTCCGGCCCGCCCAGCGCGACACCCTGTACAGGATCGTCAAGGACTACCCCAGAGCGGCGTGAGGGTCGTCGTCTCGCGCCGGCTGGCCGCACCGCCCGAGCGCGTGTGGCCCTGGCTGGCTGAGCCCGACAAGCACATCAGGACGCTGCCCCCCTCGGTCTCGCAGATCCAGGTGCACGACAACGGCGACATCGCCTGCGTCGTCAGCGCGATGGGCGTGCAGGAGGCGATGGTGGTGCGCGTGGTCGAGACCGACCCGCCGCGGCGGCTGGTCGAGAGGCGGGTGGACGGCAAACGCGAGAGCACGACCACCTTCGACATCGCCGCCGCCGACGGTGGCAGCGAGGTCACCCTGACCAGCGAGCTCGACCTGCCCCGGCTGGTCGCGAGCTTCGCCAAGGGGGCGATCGAGCAGGGGCTCAAGGCCCAGCTCGAGCTGCTCGACCAGCTCAGCGCGGCCGGCGGCTAGGCGGGACGCTGCTGCGCATCGCGCAGGGCGATGCGCAGCAGGGCGTACTTCTGCGCGGAGCCCAGCGCCGGGCCGAGCAGGACGACGGCGACGAAGAGCTCGGGCGACTGGTGCTGTACGACGATCGCCAACAGCACCGCCAGGACGCACAGCGACACGATCTGGAGCACGACGCGCAGCAGCCGCGGGCGCTGCGGCTTGCCCGCGGCGGTCCAGGTGCGCTCCTGCCAGTAGTCCACCCACAGGCCGGGGGCGATCCCTATGAGGATCGCGACCACGACCAGCAGGCCACCGTTGTCGAGGCCCCACAGGGCGACCGGGATCATCAGCGCGCTCCACGCCACCACGGCCACGATCACGAGCGGCGTGGGCAGACGGCTGGTATCGGGGGAGAGGCGCTCGCGCACGCCCCGACTCTAGAGGCTACGCCCGCTTGCGGGGCAGGTCGAGGAAGGGCAGCTCGACCACCGTGGCCGCGACGCGCGTACGCCGGCCCTCGACCGTCCAGGAGATCTCGAGCTCGGTACCGACCGGTTCGAAGCGGGCCTCGATCGAGCCCAGCGCGATCATCCGCTTCAGCGTCGGCGACCAGCTGGTGCTGGTGGCGCGGCCGACCTGGCGGCGGCCGGCGAACAGCGGGATCTCCTCGCGCATCACCGTGGGCGACACCGACGGCGGCAGGTCGTGCTCGGCGAAGGCCTCCTCGATTCCCGACCAGGCCAGCTCCAGCCCGACCAGGCGCCGCGGCGGCCCGCCCGCGTCGCGCTCAGCGACCAGCGCACGGCGGCCGACGAAGTCGGCCTTCTCGTAGTTGACCAGGCGGCCCAGACCCAGCTCGGCCGGCGAGTACTCGTGCTCGGCCGTCATCGCGTGGCGCACGCTGGTGTAGTCGACCTCGATCAGGATCAGCCCGGCCTCGATGCGGGCCACGTCCATCGCCCGGATCCCGCAGGGGCGCAGCGCGTAGTCGTCTCCCACCTCGAGCAGCCGGTCCCACACGGTCAGCGCCTGCTGGGCGGGAATCCACAGCTCGTAGCCGAGGTCGCCGGTGTAGCCGGTGCGGCTGACGTCGATCGGGACGCCGGCGATGCTCCCGGCGCGCCGCCGGAAGTAGCCGACGTCATCCCACGACTCCTCGCTGGCCGCGGCCAGCACGTCGCGGGAGAACGGGCCCTGCAGGGCCAGCGCGCCCAGCGATTCGCTGGTGTCCTCGACCTGCACGTCGAGCCCGCGGGCGTTCAAGTGCAGCCAGCGGTAGCTGGGGTCAGCCGCTGTCAGCCGGTAGGACGTCTCGTCCAGGCGGGCGACGGTGCCGTCGTCGATCACCTTGCCGCGCTCGTCGCACCACGGCGTGTACAGCACCTGGCCGACCTGCAGCTTGGTGGCGTCGCGGGTGATGACGCGGTCGATGAGGCTCGGTGCACCCGGCCCGGTGATCGCATACTTGTACAGCGGGCTGGCGTCGATCAGCGCGGCCGTGTTGCGGATCGCGTTGTACTCGATGTCGTGGAAGTCGGCGTAGGCCGCGGCCGAGTGGTACCCGGCCCACTCGCCCCACTGCAGCTTGCGGTTGAGAGTCGACGTGCGCTCGTAAAAGGGGCTGCCGATGCTCATGCCCCGCAAGTATGGCGGGTGCCGCGCAGACCTGCCGCAGCCGGGCGGGCCGGCGGCCCTGTGGTAGCCTCATCCGTCGGAGGCCGGTGGTAACAGGGGTGCAGGCAGCTATCAAGGATTCGCACCATCTCAGCGCTCGTCTCGCCGAGGCCGACCGGCAGTCGGGCCTCGCCGAGGCGCTCGCCGATGAGCTGCGTGGGCGGCTGGGGGCAACGTGGGTGCTCGTGCTCGACGGCGAGGCGCAGCCGCTGGCCCGGGCCGGCGCGTGCCCGCCGGCGGCGCCGCCCGGCGCCCACGCCGTGGCGATGCCGGGCGAACCGCGCTGGCGGGCCGTGTTCGAGCGCGCCCCGCTGAGCGGGGAGGAGCAGGCCTGGGCGGCGCAGGCGATGCAGCTCACGCAGCTGGCATGGATGGGCCTGCGCCGCGCCCAGCGGCTGTCGCGCGCCGCCGCCAACGCCCGTGCGCTGGCCGAGCTGGGCCAGGCCCTCACCCTGGAGCGGGGCCGTGCCGGCACCGCCCGCTTTGCCTGCCTGGCCTGCGCCCGGCTGGTGGCGGGCGACGGCGTCACCGTCTGGCTGCGTGACGGCGAGACGTTGCGGCTCTCGGCCGCGGCCGGGTACCCGCCGATGGTCGCCCCCCAGCCCGGCCGCGAGGTGCCGGTGGAGGGCGTGCTGGCCGACATCTGCGACTCGCGCCGGGTGCAGACGCTGGCGGCCTCGACCCTGCCCGCGCTGCCCGCCAAGCGCCCGCACCTGACCTTCGCACCGGTCGGCGAGCGGGCCGGAAACCGCGCCCTGATCGTGGTCGAGTCCGACGACGAGCCCGGACCCGAGGAGGAGCAGTTGCTGCTCGGCATCGGCGACCAGACGCTGCTCAGCCTCGAGAACCAGCGGCTCCTGGAGGAGCGCGACCGCACGCTCGACGAGCTGCTGGCCAGCCTCGGCCGCGCCCTCGAGGTGCGCCACCGCCACACCGCCGAGCACTCCGACCATCTCGTAGCGGACTGCCGTGCATTGGGCCGGCGGCTGGGCCTGCGCGGCGACGATCTCACCGACCTGGTGCGCGCCGCCGCGCTGCACGACCTGGGCAAGATCGGCGTGCCCGAGCGCGTCCTGGAGAGCACCGGTGCGCTGGACGAGGAGGGCTGGCGCCGGATCCGCGACCATCCCGAACTGGGCGCCCGCATCATCGAGCCCGTGGCCGCCCTGGCGGGCGTGGCCCGGCTGGTCGGCTCCTGCCACGAGCACTGGGACGGCAGCGGCTACCCGGCCGGCCTCGTCGGCGACCAGATCCCCTTCGGCTCGCGCATCATCCTCTGCGTCGACGCCTACCACGCGATGTGCGAGGAGCGCAGCTACCAGAGTGCGCGCACGCCCGAGCAGGCCCGGCAGCGCTTGCGCGAGCTGTCCGGCGTGCACTTCGACCCCCGCGTCGTCGAGGCCTTCCTCGCCCTGCTGGCCGAGCGCGACGCTGCCGCAAACGGCGCCGGGGCCTGATCCTGCCGAGTACGATTGCCGCCTGTTTCCCGGACGGCGAAGGGGTTGAGTGGCAGAGCGCTATGACGCGGTGATCATCGGAGGCGGGCACAACGGGCTCGTCACTGCCGCCTACCTGGCCCGCGCGGGCATGCGGGTCGTCGTGCTGGAACGCCGCCACGTGCTGGGCGGGGCCGCCGTCACCGAGGAGATCGTGCCCGGCTTCCGCTTCAGCGTCGCCTCCTACGTCGTCTCGCTGCTGCGGCCCGAGATCATCCGCGAGCTCGACCTGACCCGCCACGGGTTGGAGATCCTGCCCCTCGACGGCACGTTCACGCCGCTCGACCACGATTACCTGTGGCGCCTCAACGACCATGGCCGCACCATCCGCGAGCTGCGCCGCTGGTCGCTGAGCGACGCCGAGGCCTACGAGGAGTACGGCCAGCTGATGGTGCAGATGGCCCGCTTCATCAAGCCGATCCTGTCGGTGGTGCCGCCCGACCAGGGCCGCTTCAACCCGCTCGAGTGGCTCTCGGTGGGCCCGCTCGCGAAGCGCTTCAAGGAGCTGCCGCGGCGGCTGCAGGACACGTTCATCCAGGTGATGACGATGAGCGCGGCCGACTTCCTCGACCAGTGGTTCGAGACCGACCCGCTGAAGGCGACGATGTCGGCGTCCGGCATCATCGGCACCTTCCAGGGTGTGCGCTCGCCGGGCACGGCCTACGTCCTGCTGCACCATTACATGGGCGAGATCGACGGCGCCTTCCGGGCCTGGGGCATCCCCCGCGGGGGCACCGGCGGCGTCAGCCTGGCGATCGCCTCGGCGGCCGAGGCGCTGGGCGCCGAGATCCGCACCGAGGCCGCCGTGGCCCGGATCGACGTGCGCGGGGGCCGCACCACAGGCGTGACCCTGGCGTCGGGGGACGAGCTTGAGGCCGATGTGGTGCTGTCGAGCGCCGACTCACGCGTCACCTTCGAGCACCTGATCGAGCCCGGCGTGTTCGACCCCGAATTCCTGGCCGAGGTGCGCCGCTACAAGTTCCGCGGCTCGTCGGGCAAGGTCAACCTGGCGCTGGACGCGCTGCCGGACTTTGTGTGCCTGCCCGGTCGCGGCGAGCACCTGCGCGGTGCGATCAGCTACTCGCCGTCGGTCGACTACATGGAGCGGGCCTACGACGACGCCAAGTACGGGCGCTTCTCGCGCCGCCCCTACATCGACAGCATCATCCCCACGCTGGTCGACCCGCAGATGGCGCCGCCCGGGAACCACGTGATGAGCTGCTTCGTGCAGTACGCCCCGTACCACCTGGCCGACGGCGCCGAGTGGGACGACGTCCACCGCGAGGCCTTCGGCGAGACGGTGCTGGACACGATCGAGGAGCGCGCGCCCGGCTTCCGCAAGCTTGTGATCGACAAGCAGGTGCTCTCGCCCAAGGACATCGAGGACCGGATCGGGCTCTCGGAAGGCAACATCTTCCAGGGCGAGCTGTCGCTCGAGCAGCTGTTCTTCAACCGGCCGGTGCCGGGCTGGGCGCGCTACCGCACGCCGGTCGAGGGCCTCTGGATGTGCGGCTCGGCCACGCACCCGGGAGGCGGCCTGATGGGCGCTCCCGGCCGCATCGCGGCGCTCGA
>Ga0066903_100003557_pt1 | contig 12785 bp, 9 predicted proteins | sample PanSoiMetaGPlot1_FD_67491 | JGI IMG/M metagenome (GOLD analysis project Ga0066903, IMG submission 67491) | Tropical forest soil microbial communities from Panama analyzed to predict greenhouse gas emissions - Panama Soil - Plot 1 (version 2) | ecosystem: Environmental > Terrestrial > Soil >... | reverse complement strand
GGTTGGGGTGATGCGGTGACACCACCACTTTGACCGGAGGCCCGGTTTTGATCGAGGCGAGTTCGTTCGGACTGAAGTGACCGCGGCTCTAGAACTTATTCCTTATCTTTGTGCCATTCACCTATAGGTCGTATCTGAGATCACTTCTGCTCGCCACCCACCGTTGTGAGCGTCGACTTTGCCGACCGGAAGGTCGTCATGTCGTGCCGGCGGATCTGCACCCCGCCGCCGGTCTCGTTGGCACCCATCGTGTAGACGCCGAACTTCCCGGTCGATACCTCGCACACGTACAGGGCCGCCTGGCCGAGCGCGATCGTGCCAGTGGTCATCATGAAGTGCACGTCCTGCTTCGGTGCAATGGCGAACTCGGTTACCAGGTCCACCTCGGCCCAGCCGCTGATCTTGCCGGTGGTTCGGTCGATCACGGTTCCCAGCAGCTTGCCACCGCGATAATCGAGCAGCCACACGCCGTCAGTCGGCACCTTGGCATTCACCGACACGGCGCCGGTGCACATCATGTAATCCTGGTAGCGGTCGTTGGACGACGCCGCGGCCGGCTTCGGCGGCCCGGAGAGGAGAAGAGCCGCAACGACTCCGCAGGCGAGGCCGGCGAGCCCGGCCGCCCATTTTCGCAAATCCCGCATGGTTTCGGACCTCCCTATCCCTACGAATTTCGGCCGCCAATTAACCGCTCCCGAAATCCGTGTCCAGCCCAATTCGCCGGAACCTGCACCTTTTGCGTACCGATCGCGTCAGGCTGTACGCGACCGACGACATCGAGTCGCTTCGCAACGCTTGGCCAAGCCGCAGCTGTTGGACTTTTTTTTCGAACGGAAAGAGGACGGCCAGCCGGCGACAATCCGGCGAGACCCATCACTGAAACGCTTTTTTGACGGACGCTATTGCCGCCGAAGCGCGGGCGGGGTTATATTAAGTGTGGATTGACTGCCTTCCGATGAGGTTACCTTCGACCTCCTCGCTTCGCCGAGTTACTGTCCGTAACTACTGGGCGAAGGTTCTCCGCACCCGATTCCTACCCGAGGAGGAACCAGACCACCATGTACGCGACTATTGCCACTCCGCTGTTCGGCTTCCTGGGCCTCGGCACGCAGGAGATCATGCTTCTGCTCGTGCTGGGCGTGCTCCTGTTCGGCCGCAACCTGCCGCAACTCGGCCGGTCGCTCGGCAAGACCGTGACCGAGTTCAAGCGCGGCGTCAAGGGCCTGGAAGACGACACCGAGCCGACCGGCGGCACTCAGCCGCGGGCCATCGAGCCGGAGCCGGTGCGGCCGCCGCAGCGGGTCACTTCGACGGCTCCGAAATTCGAGGACGCCCCGCCCAAGGTGAGCTAATCACCCTGTCCATTGGCCCCGAACCCGGCTAAGAGAAGGGTGTCCTGAAGGACGCCGGGCGCTTAACTCAGCGGCTAGAGTGCCATCCTCACACGGTGGAAGTCACTGGTTCGAATCCAGTAGCGCCCATCCGACACAAAGGCCGCAACCAAGCACGGTTGCGGCCTTTCTCGTTTTCGGACATCCGTTAGAGCGTAGTCCGTTTTACAACCAAACTACAACCAATCTCGACCTACCCGAGCATCTTGGCCAACCCCTCGGCGAGCTTGCCATCGTCACCGGGCAGACAGTGCGCGTAGACCTTCAGGGTGAGGGACGGATCGGCATGGCCGAGGCGTTGGCTCACGGCCCGCAGCGAGTGACCCGAACTCAGCAAGATCGAGGCGACCGTGTGGCGCAGGTCGTGGAACCGAATGGCGGCGGGAATTGACTTCGCCCCCGGATCCTCGGCCAGCTGGTCGTTGACCTTCGCCACGACCGCCCGGAAGGCCCGCAAGACGTTGTTCTTGTTCAGGTGGTTCCCGGTCCGCGTGCAGAAGACCGGTGCCGACAGGAGCCCGGCCTTGAGCCGCGCGGCTTTGAGTGTGACCAGGGCATCGACCGCGAACCGCGGGAGGGCGACCGTCCGCTCCCTGCCCGTCCTCGGCTCCTTCACCACAAACCCGGCCTTGGTCATCGACAGCGACCGCCGGACGGTCAGCACGCCGGCGGTCAGGTCGAGGTCCCCCCACCCGAGCGCGAGGAGTTCGCCCTGTCGACATCCCGTGCCGAGGGCCGTGACCAGGAGCGGGTGGACCGGCAGGCCGGCGGACAGTTCGCGGACCAACCGGGCCTGGTCCTCGGTCAGGAACGCCGGCCTCCTTCCATTCGGCCGCGGCTTCTCGATCGACTGGCACGGGTTGGACGTGATCCGATTCAGACCGACCGCGTAGCTGAGTGCGTAGTCGAGGACGTCAATGGCGTGCCGCGCCGCCCACGGCTTCACCCCGTCGTTGTGCAACTCGATCACCAGCTGTTGGACGTGCACGGCGTTGACCCGGGCAAGCCGGACGCCGCCGATCCGCGGCTGCAAGTGCACGCGGACGAGCGACTCCTTCGCCTCATAGGTCCGGGTGCCGATCTTCGGCTTCTGTGCCTGGAGCCAGTGCTCGAGGAGTTGCCCGACCGTCATGGCCCCGGCATCCGGCAGGGTGCCGATCCGGGCCGCGTTGCGGATCTCGTCCAGCTTGTCCGCGACTTCCTTTTTCGTCGCGCCATATACCCACTTGCGTTTGCGGTGCCCGTTCCCGTCGTGACCGAGGGACACGCCGCCCTGCCACGTGCCGTCCGCCCGCTGGTGAATACACCCCTCTCCCCTGCCCCGTCGTGCCCGTGCCATGTTGGTCCTCACTTCTGTTTGGTCAGCCACTCCTCAGCCCGTTCGGCCGTCGTCTCCAGGATCCTGGCGATCTGCCTCACCGTCTTCCCCTCGTCCCGCAACCGCTTCGCCTCGCGGACGCGGGCCCGGTAGTTCTTCGCCTTGCAGCCCGCGGAACAAAACTCCCGGTCCACCCGCGAGCCCGTCTCGTCGCGGGAGAGCTCGATCGGCTTGCCGCACACCGTGCACAGTCGCGTGGTGGACTGACCGGCGAGCAGCCGCGCCACCTGCCACCAGGCCGCGCCGAGCAGTGTCTTCGGCCGCATGCGCACTACGAACAGGTCGTCCCGCTGCGGCCGCCGCGGCCGGACGATGCGGGCGATCCGGGACGAGCTCGGCTGTTCACTCGGCACAGTTCAGCACGACATCCACACCGTCCTCGAAGGGTACAAGCGGCTCGCGCAGCGTAACGCCGACGAGCACCTGACGGACGCGCTGCAGCGGCTGGCCGCTCGCGAGGCGGACATCGAGGCCGAGTGGGAGAATCCCAAGGGGAGAAGGTCGAGACGTACACCGGCCGGCGATCGAAGGGCAAGAGCTCGGGCACGGAAACGCGCGGCGGCCGTGGAGCATCTTCGCCAGCGGGTACGGCGACGGTCGAATTGACCAGGGCGATCGGCCGCACTGCAACCAAACTGCAACCGATGCGACGAGCAAGAGCGGACACCGGCGAACGAATGGGCAGCGATGAGACGTGATTTTCCGAACTGGCGGACGGTTGCGGACACCGGCGGTGACCGCTCAACCATCCTCACACGGTGGAAGTCACTCGTTCGAATCCAGTAGCGCCCATTGGTCCTAAGTTCCACGGCCGAAACGTACTTACGTTTACCCGCTGGCGTTCAGCGGCGCGGCTCGGTAACCCGGATATTGCGGTAGTCTACCGCAAAACCCAGGAGTCGCCGTGCCGCGTCCCCGTTCCGAAACCCCGATTTACCGCCGTCACAAGTCCCACAACCAGGCCGTGAGCACGGTCCGGCTCGCCAACGGCGAACGCCGCGACCTCTACCTCGGCCCTTGGAAGTCCGCCGCCTCGAAGAACGAGCACGCTCGGATTGTTGCCCTGGTCACGGCCAACGGCGGGATTTACCCGTCCGCGGCCAATGACTTGAGCCTGGACGAGGCCCTCGTCGTCTACACCCGCTACGTCGAGAGTTACTACGTGGTTCCGGACGGCCGGTCGTCCCGATCGGCGGACAACATCAAAGCCGCGCTGTGCTACCTGACCCGCTTCTTCGGCGAGACGAACCTGGTGGAATTCGCACCGTCCAGCCTGAAGGCAATCCGCAACGTGATGATCCGCGAACCGATACGGCCTCAAGAGCGAGAGATTTCGGTTCAAAGGCGACTTCCCGTACGACACGATCGCGACTGAAGACGAGCAGAGGTCTCTGCGGTCCAGCCGGCGCGTCGAGTCGCGGTTCTTACAAATTGTGGACGACCGCGCCCTTGCGTTGGGAGGGCTCCGAAATATTGACAGGAGTTGCCATGGCACACCTTACCCCCCAACAGGCCGAAGCGTTCGGCGAGCGGATCGGTCCCACGGTCCGCTTTCTCTTTCTGGCCCGCGAGCGGATGCAAAAGCTCGGCTTCGCGCACGACGACCGGCTGTATCAGGCCGTGGTCGCAGCGCAGGACGCGATGCACGCGCTCCGCATCCACTTGCACTACGCGAGTTGCGAGCGCGGAGTCGGCGAACCACCCACCAAGCCGCCGGACCAGCAGGCATGACGCGGCCACGCCTGCCAGAGGGACTACAAAGGCAACAGAATCGCTGTCCTGGGCAACGTTGCGTTCGAGAGTTGAGCAGTTCGACAGAGCGCCGGATTAGGGCCTAAAAAAAGTCCGCGATTCCTGGCGTCGGCTCTTCGCCAATTACGCTTAACAAGCTGACGGGCCAACCTTGCCCGGTTTCGTAAAGGGCAGTCCATGTCACGTGCATCGCGATCGAAATCCCTGCGCCTGCATATCCTCGAGGCGCGGGCAATGCCGGCGATCTTCGCCACCTTCAACGCGACTGCCGGGCTGCTGACTGTGGCGGGCGACCAATTCGACAACAGCATCGCCGTCGGCCGGGACGTGGCAGGGAACATCAACGTGAATGCAGGTGCGGTGGCCATCGTCGGCGGCGTCCCGACCGTGGCCAACACGACGCGGATCCACATCCTCGGGCACCGCGGGAACGATACCCTGCGGCTCGACCAGACGAACGGGGCATTGCCGCTCGCGGTCATAAACGGGGGCGCCGGGAACGACAACTTGATCGGCGGCGATGGGGCGGACACGTTGATCGGTGGGGTCGGGAACGACACAGTGGAAGGCAAGCCGGGGAACGACGTCTGCTTGCTTGGCCTCGGGAATGACGCCTTCGTCTGGAACCCCGGCGACGGGAACGACCGGATCGAGGGAGACCTCGGCCAGGACAGAGTGTCCTTCCTCGGGTCGAATGCCGGCGAGATCATGGAGTTCATGGCCAACGGGACCCATCTGCGATTAACCCGGGACGTGGACAATGTCGAAATGGACGTGGCCGGTGTGGAAGCGGTGGAGGTCTTCGCGTTGGGCGGAGCAGACAGGATCACCGTGAACAGCTTGGCCCCCAGCGCCGTCCGGGAGATCGACCTCCACCTGTCCGGGATCCTGGGCGGCGTCGACGGGGACCTGCAGAACGACCAAGTGATCGTGAACGGGACGGCTTGGAACGATTCCGTAATCGTGGGGGACTCCTATGTTGACGAGCAAATAATCGGGCTGACCGCCGCCGTCATCATCGACGGCCATGAAGCGATCGATGAATTGACCATCAACACCCTCGCCGGGAACGACAAGGTGGACGCGGGGGGCCCGGTGCATACCCACGACCAGCTCGGCCTGTCGATCAACGGGGGGACCGGCAAGGACACGATGCAGTTCGAGGGGTCGGACGTTTCCGAGAACTTCGACATCTCCGCCTTCGGCGACCGCGTCCGGGTCTCCCGGGACGTTGATAACGCGACCGCAGACCTGAACGACATGGAGCGCGTGGACGTCAGGGCCAGGGGCGGATCAGACACAATCGTCTTGAACGACCTGACGGGGACAGACACGAAGGAGGTACGGCTCGACCTGTCCACCTTCACTCCTGAGTCTGGGATCGGCGGCGATGGCTACCAGGACCGGGTGATTGTGAACGCAACCAACGGAAATGACGTGGTGGCCATCGCGACGGTCGGCGGTCAGACCTGGGTGACCGGGCTGGCGACCAGGGTCGGCATATTCTACGCGGACGGCCCGATTGACGAGGTAGCGGTGAACGGGTTGGGCGGGGACGACAAGATCCAAGCGGCCTCGCTCGCGGACATCGCGCCACTCTTGACAGTGGACGGCGGGACCGGAAATGACACACTGAGTGGCGGCGCCGGGGACGATTTGCTGCTGGGCGGCGACGGCGACGATTTGCTAATCGGCCTGGCCGGAGATGACCTCATCGACGGGGGAGCCGGAGACGATTCGATCTCCGCTGGAGCGGGTGACGACATCCTCAACGGCGGCGACGGGATCGACTCGATCGACGGCGGTGCTGGCGATGACCTAGCCGTCAACGGGGAGACGGTGATCAACGTGTAATCGAAGCACCACACCGCCGAGTTCTAACCGTGCCTCCCCAATCGGGACGCCCCCGCGGATGACGATTGCACCGCCTTGTGCTCGGACAGCGGAGGAGATCAAGGGTTCCGCGGCGGATTCGCGTCTGTTCGACTCCGGACCGGAGTCGATGACGAAGCGCGCTTGGACAAACTGTCTGGCGCTCATGGCCGAGGCGGGCATCCCGGCCGGTCCGGGCGACGGCGGTTGCGTGTGTCATTGGTCTTTCCGCCGGCCCGGCGGCTGAGCTATTTCCTCAGTCGGCGTCGCAGAGCACGGAAGCATGGCCGGGGTGGCGCTGAAAAAAAGAAGACCTGGTCGCGGCGGCGCGTGCGGGCGTCCCATAAGGTGCATGCGCCGCCGAAACGCTTTATGGCCTCGACCACTTGAATAAGAAAACTACTCCTGACCCGTCGTCGCAGGCGCGAACGGCGTAGTGCGTTTTGTCAGTCAACCTGCCTGAGCCTCCGATTCTTCGCAGCACCGGGATGGTTCGCGCGCGGTGTCCGCCCGGTCTGTGCCGAGCAGCACCAAACCTCATCGCGAGGCCGAACTGGTTGTAGCGTGTCCGCACCCGCCAAGATAGAATTCCTTGCCGACACACGAGTAGCAGTCCCGGGTCTACACCCAACTCGCATACGGCTCGCTGAGAATCGGGAGTGGCCCATGTCTGAAGGCGTCCTGAACGCGCTGATCGGAGTGCTGGGCACGGCGATCGGGGCCATCGCCACGGTCCTTGTCGCACGGATTCAATCGCAGAAAGAGAAGAACAAGGCCGCAACACAGAAGGCAGAGGAGTCGCAGCCGCCCTCGGTGGTACTCGGGGAACTGATAGACAACCGCGAGCTACGAATACTACGGGCGCTCTTCGGCGAACGGGGCGGGCGACTTCTCGACGGGTACAAGAATCCGTTCTACGCCGCTGCGATGGAGGGGGTCCGGAACAAGGACTGGGTGAAGAAGCGTGACGGCAAGCACTACATGACCGAAAAGGGCGCCGAGTTGTGTCGGGCCTACGTCAGGGAGCTATTGCAAAATTGGAGGCCAAGTACATAGAGACCATTGTGAAGGGGCCTTTGCTCCGTCGTCTCCGTTTGCTCATTGCCTGCCGAACGTTGTAACACGCCGGTCAATCACGTCCGAGGTCAAACACTATTCGTCGAGAAGCGCGCGGGCAGCAATGAGATCCGGCAGACCGTGCCCCTCGGTGTACTCTGCGTAAACGCCCGCCAGTCTGGCCCGCGCTTCCGCTGCTCCCTGGCCGCCCCGCGCTAGCCGGTAGAGACTGCATGCGGTTCGCAGTTGGGCGGCTCGTGCGCTCTGTCGCTCTGCCAGCTCCCAAGACAGACGAAAGCTCTCCCGGGCCGCGTCAGCACGCGTCGGCGAATCGGCGAGCAGGATTTCGCCCCGGAGCCGATGCAGTTCGGGTGCCAGGACCCGAACTGCGGTCTCCTCGGCCTCGGCCAGCCCGGTATCGACCGTTGCAAGCGCCTCGGGAAGCTGACCGATGCGCAACAGCCCGTCGCCGAGGAACATGGCGTAGTGCGTATCGAGCAGGTGCGCCCCCGTCGCGCGAATGTGGACGAACCCGCGTCGGACGTCGTCGATGCCGCGCTCGACCTGGCCGTCCAGGATCATTCCCGCGCCACGAACCATCGTCGATTCCCCGATCCAGAAGGCGAACCCCTGCTCCTCGGCAATCCGGATCGAAGCCTCGGCCGCCTCCCGCGCCTCACGTCCCAGCCCGCAGTAGTAGGCGAGCCACGCATCGTGATGGTAAGCGTGCGTGAGCGTGAACTGGTGGCGCAATTCAATGGCCCGCTTCACGGAATCGTGAGCCTGGGCCAGGGCCTGCTCAGGAAATCCGAGGTGCCACAGGGCGAGCGCCCAGTACGACTGGTTGATAATCCCGGAGTCGTGCCCGGTCCGGAGCGCAATCGGGGGGGACAAATCCGGCAGATAGGTTCGGACGCCGTAACTCGAATGCTCGAGGGCGGACGCGAACTCACCCCGATAATAGTGCGAAGTGCCAAGTGCGAAGCCGACCTCGAAATGGTATTCGGGGGCGCAGCGGGCGAGCACGAAGTCCCTAAACTCGCGAGCCTGTTGGATACACACGTCGAGTTCGCTCCGCAGAAGACGCCAGCCCCAGCGCCCGCGGAGGGTGTAGAACAGGTGCGCCGGGTCGCCCACCTGTTCGGCCAGGACCTTGACCCGCTCCAGGATCGGACCTACCTCGCCCGCGCCATAGCCCTTTTGCTGGATGAGCACCTCCGCGAGGCCTAACTGGAGCTCGAGTTCCGCGCGGTTCTTTTCGGGCGCGTCGGGAACGGCCGCGAGCGATTCCAGCCCGCGGGTCAGGTGCCGGAACGCTTCCGCGTTCGCGAACGCGGCCTGGGCGCGTTGCCCCGCTTTGAGCCAGTAGCCGACGGCGCGGGCCGTTTGGCCGGCCTCGGTGAGGTGGTGCGCGATCAGTTCCGGTTGCTTCTCCGCGGCCTCCGGAAACCGTTGTTCCAACTTCTCGGCAACTGTCTGGTGATACTGCTGTCGCCGCCTCTTCACCATCGACTGGTAGGCGGCGTCCTGAATCAAAGCATGTTTGAACGTGTAGGTCGAACGCGGCGGCGTGCCCTTCACGAACAGCAAGCCCGCCCCGACCAGCTTGTCGAGTTCCGCGTGCAATGCGGATTCGTCCAACTCGGACGCGGCCTGAATCACTTGATGTGCGAACGTCCGTCCGATCACCGCTCCCAGCTGAACGACTCGGTTGTCGCTGGCCATCCGGTCGAGGCGGGCCAGGAGCAAGTCGTGGAGGGTCGCCGGGATGTCGGCGGCGACCGCGCCCGCGTCGCCCCGCTCGGCCAGGAGTCGGGTGAACTCCTCGACAAACAGCGGGACGCCGTCCGTTCGCTCGGCGATCTGGTCCACGACGGATTGTAGGATCTCCCGGTCGCCGGCCTGCGCACGGACCATTTCGCCGACCTGCCCGCGTGTCAGCCGGTTCAACGCCACCTGGGTCTGAACCGCCTTTCCCCGCCACGGCGGGTCGTATTCCGGGCGGAAGGTGAACAGCGCAAGGACGCTCGACTCCCCGCCTCGCTCAACAAAATGTGTGAGCAGCGCCTCGGTCGACGGGTCCACCCAGTGCAGATCCTCGACCACGAAGAGGATCGGCACCCCGGTCGCGCGTGAGGTGAGCCAACTCAAGATGGCGTCGCGAATCTTGTCTCGCTGGCGCTCCGGCGTGAGGGACAGCGCGGGGAGCCGGTCGCCGGGCGGAATCGAGAGCATCGCCGCGAAAAGCGCGAGGTCCTCCGGCTCACGAACGCCGTCCGCGCCGAGTCGGTTGATGAGCAAGTCGAGCCGTCGGCCGGCGTCGGGCTCGCGGCCCAACTGGTAAGTCCGGTCGAAATAGTCGGTCACCGGGTAGAATGGGCTGGCCAAGTGGTACGGGGAACAGAACCACTCGATCACCTGGGGGCCGACCAATTCCGCACGCGAATCCACCGACGGCCCGCCCGGGCCGAGGACGTGGTCGCGCAGGACGCGCACGAGCCGCGACTTGCCGAGCCCCGGGTCGGCGACGAGCAGGATGACGTTTTGCACGCCCTCGGCGGTCAGCTCCCACCGCTCCTTGAGGAGCGCGACCTCGCGGTCTCGGCCCACGAGCGGCGACAGGCGGGCGGGATCGGTCGCGTCGAGCCGAGTTCGCACCGACCGCTCGGCCTGCACGGTGTGGGCCTGGACCGGCGAAAGCCCGCGCGGCCGGACCTCGCCGGCCGACTCACACTCGAAGTACCCGGCCACCAGGCGGAACGTGGTGTCTGCAATCGTCACGCCGGCAGAAGTCTCTCGGCCAAGCAACGCCGAGGTGACGGCGACCACGTCCCCGACGACGACCGGGGCCGCCAGTGGGTTCTCGGTGACGACTGCCGGACCGGTGCCGACTGCCACGGCGGGCACGGCCGTACTCCCGCGAGCGATGGCGAGGGCGGCGTGGACGGCCTGTCGGGGAGAATCCTCGCGCGCGACCGGGTAGCCAAAGCATGCGACGAACGCGGACCCTCCGGCCTGCATGGATTTCCCGCCGTGCGCTGTGACGACGTCGGCGCATAACGCCTGGAAGGCGGCCACTTGCTCCATCGGGTCGTCGTCGCCCGGGCGCGTCTGGCAAAAGCACTGGAGCAGGGTGATTTGCCGCCGCTCCGTGCGGGGGCCGGTCCGTGGAGTCGGCGGGGTCAGAGCCGCAGCCACTCCCCTCGCCGGCTGGGCGGTGGTGGAAGTCGGGGCGGCCGGAAGAAGACCGACGGCACGGCGCAGCGCTTCGGCGAAATCGGCCGCCGCCGTGTAGCGGTCGCCCGGAAGTTTCGCCATGCCCTTCAGGCACACGCGTTCCAACTCGGGCGGGAGTTCGGGACGAAGCTGGCGGAGCGGCTGAGGCTCGTCCTCCCGAATCTGCCGGAAGACCTCCACCCCACTGCGGCCCCGAAACGGCGGCCGGCCGCACAGGATCGAGTAGAGCGTAGCGGCCAGTCCATAAATATCGGTCCGGCCGTCGGCGCGGTGCGCCCGCCCGCCGGCTTGCTCGGGGGACATGTATGCGGGCGTGCCCGCCACGACGCCGAGCTCCTTGGCCGAGTCCAGGTCCGAAAGGGCCAGCCCGAAGTCCACCAGAACCGGCCGGCGGTCGTCGGCGAACATGATGTTCGCCGGCTTGATGTCCCGGTGCACGATGCTCTGCGAGTGCGCGTGTGCCAGGGCGTCGGCCACCGTCGCGACGATCTGGACCGCCTCCACGGGAGACGGCCGACGGTCCTTGAGCCACTCCAGCAGGCTCGGGCCCGGGAGGAGTTCGGACACCACGAAGCAGAAAGGCGCCGCGACCGCGACATCGTATACCGCGACAATTCCCGGGTGACGGAGCTGAGCCAGCGACCGGGCTTCGCGGAGGAGTTGTTCCTGGTCGGACGTGGCCGCGTGCGAGACCTTGATCGCCACCCGGCGGTTGAGTCGGCGGTCGAGGGCGCCAAAGACGGCGCCGAAGCCCCCTTCCCCCAGTTGCTCCCCGAGTTCATACCGCTCGCCGAACGCAACGAGCAGGCACTCCGGAATGCTGACTCCCGCGGCCAGGGTCGGATCCGGGACGCCCCCGGGGGTCGGAGGATTTGCCCCGGAATAGTCACAAGTCGGCTGATTTGGATCGCCCGCCGAGTCCTTGGCGTCCGACGTACCCGCTTGCGGAGTAGAAGGAGCCGGTTCGACCTTCGGGCGAGTGAGGTCGTCTCTGGCTGGCGGCACCGTGAATAGTCCTTGCTCAAGCCGAGTGCGAGGAGGGTCAAAAAGGCAACTATATAGTGTATGAGTATTCGACTTTGAATCGGACACGAATGGGCCCTGCATCGCTCACTTTTACAGACTCTTCCAGTGAGCTTCGGCGGAACGGATAGTTGAGAAAGTCTCTTGTTTGTTCGACTCCAAGACAGGCCAGCGGAACCACTTGTTGGTTGTCCCGGCAATGATTCCGGGTAAACTCGTCCCAGACCACTCGATCCCGTCGCGCGGCAACTGTGGCCCCGGACGCACGCTCGGTTCTTTCCACGAGGGATCCCCATGCCCCGCATCGCCGCGACCGACCGCCGTGTGGGTTACGACCTGATTTGCTTTGACAAGTCCGGTGATGAGCGGAGGGACGATCCGGACGGCCACATGTCCGACCTGATCCTCCGCACCCTGGCCGCGGCCGACTCCGGCATTACCGACGTCTTCCTAGTGAGCCACGGTTGGAAGGGGGACATCCCGGCGGCTCGGACGCAATTCGACGGCTGGGTCGAGGCAATGACGCAGTGCAAAGCCGACTTCGCCAGGGCCCGGCAGATTCGGCCCGGCTTCAAGCCGTATGTCATCGGCATGCACTGGCCGAGCCTGCCGTGGGGGGACGAATCGATCGGCGACGCCACGGCGTTTGACGTCCCTGCGGACTCCGGCGCGCCCGTCGACCCGGTCACGGCCCTGGTGGACGACTACGCTGACCGGATCGCCGACACCCCGGTCGCGCGCGACGCCCTGCGGCGGATCGCCCAGTCGGGCATGGACAACGTCGACCCGGACGCGTTGTCGCCCGAGGTGGTCGACGCCTACCGGCAGCTCAACCTGGAGACCGACCTGGGCATCGGCGGGGCCGGGGCCGGTCCGGGCGGCGACCGGTCCGGCTTCGACCCCCAGGCGGTCTACCAATCCCTGCGCGACGACGCGCCGAGCTTCGGCCTGTTCGGGCTCGGGGGCCTCTTCGGAGTCTTGCGGACGTTGTCGTTCTGGCGCATGAAGGACCGGGCCCGCAGGTTCGGCGAGAAGGGCGGCTCCAATTTCCTGGCCTGTATGATGCAGGCCGCACC
>Ga0066903_100003556_pt1 | contig 12786 bp, 11 predicted proteins | sample PanSoiMetaGPlot1_FD_67491 | JGI IMG/M metagenome (GOLD analysis project Ga0066903, IMG submission 67491) | Tropical forest soil microbial communities from Panama analyzed to predict greenhouse gas emissions - Panama Soil - Plot 1 (version 2) | ecosystem: Environmental > Terrestrial > Soil >... | reverse complement strand
CGCTTTTTACGTTCTCGATGTTGTTCAGCAAGGCTTCCAAACCGCCAAACTCGCGAATTAATTCCGCGGCGGTCTTGCGGCCCAGGCCAACTCCGGGGATGTTGTCGACCGAATCCCCAGTTAACGACAGCACGTCACCAATCAGTCTGGGCCCGATACCCCATTTCGCAGTGACTTGGTCTTCACCAAGCAACGCGAACGCATCCTTTGGCGATCCCAGGTCCGCCTTCGCTGTTGTATAAACTTTCACGCAAGAGCCAACCAGTTGAAACAGATCTTTGTCATTGGTTGCGAGTACGACTTCCATTCCGGGCCGTTTGCAGGCAGCAATGGCATAGCAGCCCATGAGGTCATCGGCCTCCGTATCCGGAAGGGAAATGTTTCGAAAACCCAGCAAGGGTGTGAGTTTCTGAATGAACTCGAGCTGCGGGATCATCGGCTTGGGCATCTCTTTCCGCGTCTCCTTGTAGGCGGGCTGCAGCTCCACTCGCCTCTGCGGCAGGCCCTCGTCCCACACCACTGCGCCCAGCTCAGGTTGCAAATGTTTCACCATCAGCCGCAGCGTTTTCGTAAAGCCGAAAATCGCGTTGGTCGGTTCACCGCGGGAATTCGACAGATTCGGGATAGCGAAAAACGAGCGGTAAACGTAGTAATGACCGTCGATTAGCAGCAGTCTCATTGCAAAAGCCCGATGCTGGATTCTGGATGCATGATGCTGGATGATCAAGGTATGACCGAAGAATGGATTGTGCGCGTGCAGGGCAGGGAATACGGCCCGGCGAACATCGAGACTCTCCGCGAGTGGAAAGCCGAGGGCCGATTGCTCCCGGCGAATGAAGCGCGCCGGGCAAATGTCGATCTTTGGACAACGGCGGCGAAAATTCCAGGGCTGTTCAGTGTGCCACCAGCAGTGCCATTCGCGGGTGCTTTCACGCAACCGCCCGTGCAACTCTCACGCCGTAGCTTTGGTGAAATTTTAACTGAGACATTGCAGATTTATCGAAAAGGTTTTTTCCAATTCCTCGGCCTCACGCTGCTGGTCTTATTGCCCTCGGTATTAAGCCAGTTAATGACTGCCTTCATGCAATTCCCGCTGCGTTCCAATGTCGATCCCCGCTCGGTCTTTGCTGGGGGCTTTGCCTTTCTCATGTTCATCTTATCGATTGTGATGTGGCCGGTTTATGTCGCTGGGATCCAAATTCTCACGGCTGAAATCGCCGGTGGACGCCGACCCCGTTTGGTCACCGTGCTAAATGAAGCCGTCAAATATTGGCCGCGTGTTGCGGCACTGTGCATCTTTGTCAATGTCGTCTTTGCCCTGTTAATTTTGTTTGGGCTTGGCATAGGAGTTATCGCTCTCGCCGGCGCCTCGTCAGTGTTGTTGATCCTCGTGGCAATGGGTTTGCTCATCCTACAGGTTTGGATGTTCGGGTTTGTTTTCATCACTGTTTTGTTTTGGCAGCAGTTTGCTGTCCTCGAGAACGCAGAGTTTATCGATTCATTGCGCGAGAGCAGAAATCTCGCGCGCAGCGGACAAGGCCTTGCATGGTTTCAACGCCCTTCGTGGCGGGGTGCGTTCATCGCGTCGATCTGGTTCGCGTTTGTGCTGGCGATCACCGTCGGCCCAGAGTGGGCGATGCTGCAGCACTACTTCAATGAATTGCTGAAGACGCAGGACCCTCAAGCGCTTCTGCAACAGATGACTGAGGCCCAGCAGGCGAGCGGTTTTGACATATCAGCTTTCGCCTTGGGTATTCTCGGAAAAATTCTCCGGCCGTTGCTGGGTATCGCCTTTGTAGTCCTTTATCTGGACAGCAAACTTGAGATGCCTTCACATGTGAAACCAATTGTAAGGGCTGGTGAAGGCGACGCGGTTCGCTAACAGTTCCGAGTGAATCCGGTTAGTTAAGCGGAGGTCCCGTTGGCACGGGTTTTTGCCCGCCATTCCGAGCGCGCTGGCACGATCAAGGGCGCGAGCTTGGCATAGAAGATCACGACGTATGACAAATATCCCCCGAAAGCGACCAGTTGCAGCGCGATTAGCCAGACATGTCCGCCTCGGGTGAGAAAAAACTCCCTCCGCAAATGAATTGCGACCGAGCAGGCAACATTTACGAGAAAGGAAGCAGGCAACAACAATCCGAGGTTGAGCCATTGATCGCGTGTCACCAGCGCGTACAAGCGGTTGCTTACATCTCCGGTGCGATCCCGCACTCGCATACGAATGAGGCGCAGATCATACGCAAACAGCAACCAACCGACAGCGAGAAATGCTGCCACGAACGCGAACCAGCGCGCAGGCTTGCCAAGCTGTGCGAACGAAAACGCCTCCACGAGGGCACAGGCAATATAGAGAAAATTGTGCCCGAACTCTAAAGGCCAGCGTATGACAGTAAGAATGTGCAATACAACTCGCGACCAGAAGACTAGAATGATGATCAGGCCCGCGAGCACGTACGGCCACATCATCCAGTCAAAGTTGGCAATCACCTCACGCGAGGTTTCGATCAGCACCGTAAGCGCGACACCTTGAATAATGCTCACGAGTGTGAGCTCGATGTCGGCGGTGATCGCGTCGAGTTCGGACCGGCTTTCGCTCAGCGAGGACACAATGCGAGTCGTAACCGCTTCACGATAAAATTGTCAAGCCGTCGGCAGCGTACGCCGGCAGGAACAGTGAAATTTTGTCGCCACTGCTAACGTGTTCGCGATTCATTTGTGCCAAATTAGACCAGCCTCAGTCTGTGAATACTTGCGAGCGGCTGGTGTAATCCGCTTATTGTAGGAGTCTTACAAACTCTCGTTGCATTGTGGTCCTGCTGGCACGCAGGACGCTACCTAATCAGCGAAACTCAAATTCGCTAATCTAAGAAAGGAGATTTCAAAAATTATGAATCTAATTCGTTATCACGCTCCGGATTTGGCGCCCTGGCCGGCGTTGGATCGCTGGAGCAATCTGCGGGACGAGTTGCACTCGTTCTTTGATATGCCGTTCTGGTCTAGTTTTGACCGCGCGGGCCAACTTTTTACCGGGTGGTCACCCCCACTCGATCTTTATGAGAGCGGCGACCATCTCGTCGCGATGGTCGAGTTGCCCGGAATGAGTAAGGAAGCCATCGACATTTCCTTGCATGACGGGACGTTGACCATCAGCGGCGAGCGCAAGCGCGAGAGCAACAACGGCGAAGCGGCTCAGCGCACTGAGCGCTACGTCGGCACATTCCGCCGCAGCATCACGCTGCCGGCCCGTGTCGATGCCAGCAAGGTGAATGCCACCTACGAGGGTGGAATTCTCAAGGTGACATTGCCCAAAGCTGAGGAAGCAAAGCCGAAACAAATTCAGGTAAACTAAAACAGGAAAACTGAAAGGAACTGACCATGAACACTCTAACCCGAGAAACTCGCGAATCTGATCGCAGCCAGGCGGAGCAGTTTATTACGCCGTCGGCCAGCGTCACGGAAATTGCTGATGGCTATATGCTCGAGATCGAGATGCCAGCCGTTAAAAAGGACGGCCTTGAGATTTCGGTCGAAAACAACGAGCTGACGATTATCGGACGGCGTTCGCTTCCTGCGGTGGAAGGCACGCTGATTCATCGCGAATCGCGTCCGGAAAATTTCCGGCGCTTGTTCGAGCTCGATCCATCGATCGACGCTGACAAAATCAGCGCGAAGATCGATCAGGGCCTCGTGACGTTGACTCTGCCCAAAGCCGAGCACGTCAAGCCCCGCAAGATCACTGTCTCGTAAGCAATCAAGATCGTCGAAGTTTGAGGCCGCGAGCGTGGAAGCTCGCGGTCTTTTCGTTGCTGTCGGTCGCCGGCCATCGCTTTTGTGCTTGGCGAACGCGCGCGTGCGTCGTAGTTAGATTCTTCCTGATATGGCGACAAAGACCGAAGAAAGAACAGCCGCTGATAAACTGGCTGCCGCGCGAAATAAAAACCTCGACTTGGCGATCCAGCAGATCGCGAAAGATTACGGCGAAGGTGCGATCATGCGTTTGGGCGGCGAAAGGATCGTTGATATCGATGTCATTCCGACTGGAAACATTTTGATCGACCGCGCGCTCGGAGTCGGCGGATTTCCACGTGGACGAGTAGTGGAGGTTTTCGGCCCCGAATCGTCCGGCAAAACAACGCTTGCACTGACCGTCATCGCTCAGGCGCAGAAGCGCGGGGGCCTCGCAGCGTTCATCGATGTCGAGCACGCCCTGGATCCTGGCTACGCGAAAAGACTCGGGGTCAATCTCGACGATTTACTGGTCTCCCAGCCCAGTTCCGGTGAGGAAGCGCTGCGGATTTGCGAGACCCTCATACGGTCGAATGCTCTCGACGTGATCGTCGTGGATTCTGTGGCGGCGCTCGTTACCAGAGCAGAACTTGAGGGTGAGATAGGGGACGCCACAGTCGGTGCGCAAGCGCGCTTGATGAGCGCGGCATTGCGGAAACTCACCTCGCTGATTTCAAAGGCGCGGACCTGCTGCATTTTCACAAATCAAATCCGCGAAAAAATCGGCGTGATGTTTGGAAACCCGGAGACGACTCCTGGCGGAAAGGCTCTAAAGTTTTACGCCAGTATGCGGGTCGATATCCGCCGAATCGGAGCAATTAAGCAGACCGACGGCGTCGTCACGGGTAACCGCACGCGCGTCAAAGTGGTGAAGAACAAAGTAGCGCCACCATTCGCCGAGGCCGAATTCGACATCATGTACAATGAGGGGATTTCGTCAGCTGGCGCTCTTCTCGATGTGGCACTGGAGAAGCAAATCATCGAGAAGCGTGGTTCCTGGCTAAATTACAAAGGGACGCAGCTTGCGCAGGGCCGGGACGCCGCGAAAGAGGTTTTGAAAAACGACAAGGCGCTTTACGATGAGATCGAAGCGGCCGTCAAGGTGAAGCTGGACGAAGAGAAGGGCTAGCTGCAATCATACTGGTAAAGAGACAGCGCATCTCGATCTTGAGCGCTTAAAACAGTCACATTCCGGCGCTCGATTTTGATTGCGTTCTAACCGTGTACAATGTCAGCTCTAATCCGCACAAAAAAAGCCGGAGCCCGTTTTGACTCCGGCTTTTCGTTAATTCGGACGACGTGATCAAATATGTCGCCGAGTGGAAGGCCAGAATTCCTTCAACTCGGCGCCTTTATCGCCGCTTTGATAACGCCGGTTAAGTTCAACCTCAACTGTCTTGATCTCATCCTGCTGTGGCAGTGGCATCCCGGAATAGATGTACACGGGCACCTCGTTAGGCGTCCGGCCAAACGGAACCGTTGCGTAGAGATCCCGGCGGCGCTTCTGCAGGTGCTCCGTGGCCCAATTTTTATAAATCGGGTTTGGGTATCCCCACGCTTCTGCGCTACGTGCGTACCGGTCATAGGTATAACCGCTCGCCACCGCCGGACCCGGCGGTGGTTCGGGCTGTTGCGCGCGTGCGAATGATGCATCACGCGCGCCGGCTTGCCCAACTGTTAGAGCGCTCGTGCACGACAGAATCACGAGCGCCGTTTTCACAACGGAGCGGGTGATCGACATTTTGATATAGTTGATATGGTTGATTTGTTTCATATGATTGGTTTTTTTGTTCGTCTTGATTTGTTCGTTTTGGTTGGTTAGTTGTCTGTCATCCTTCTATACCGTTTTGGTCAGCGAATATTCCCGCTTAATAAATGGGTGTCGGAACGCAGCTGTGACCCACACCGGCTAAAACGGAGCGCCGTGAGGCCTGCTAAACGCGCCTATTCAAGTAAGGAGCTGACGCTTAGACGCAATCTGCTCTTAGCGAAAACCGATGATCAGTCTTCGAAGTCGCCACTGGGTTAATGGGTGCGGAGTTGCCCCTCAAACTGCTCCTTGAACGCTTGCAAGTCGCTAGCGCTTACGTCGGAAACAGCCCAATAGTTGAAGTCGGAGTCAACCCAGTGAAGAAGGTGATAGCCCTGACGAGAGACGGCCTTTGTTGCTCTGGTTGTCCCAGATTCCACCGGCCAGACAAACAGGTTGATGAAATGCTTGCGCCTTTGGTAAACCAGAGCTGCTACTGAGTGATTGGCGAGGTAATCAAGGCGTCCGCCAATCAAAGGAAAACCCTGATTCGAAAGATCGACAACCGGGGCTGCGAAATCGAGCTTAACATCAAGCCATGGTTTTACCGTGTGCTGATCCGAGGAGGCTACGTCTGTAAGATGGTTCGCCATCAGTGATCGGACGTGACTAGCTATGAGCTGCATTGCCAGAAATTGATCGGAGGTAGGCGCGCTCATCCGAGGAAACAAACTTGAAGCTACGATTGCGGCTAATAGGATAGCTGCGGCTAGGGCTAGCCGGTTCCATGGCAGGTCAGAAAAAACGTTACGACGCTCTGGTGGCGTGCGGCTGGCCAGCAGCTGGTTCTCTCTTGCAGAGTCCGCGATCGTACTCGGGCCGATTGCGTCACGCAGAGCAGAGTGAATCCGCTCACGAAGTTCGGTTGGAGCCCTATAATATGGCGCGGCTTGACTAACAACATGAGCGACGGCGGTGTCGACTTCATATACCTGCTCACACTTGCTGCACTCCCGTAGGTGTCGTTCGACTTGCAGGCTGGTGATTGGATCCAGTTCGCCATCCACATAGGCGTCCATCAAATTTGTAGTCTCTTCGCAGTTCATCTACTTCTCCTGACTAACGCGATCGGTTAAATATTCCTTGAGCTTGCCGCGGGCACGGGCGAGTCGCGACATTACAGTGCCGGTCGGAATTTTTAGAATGTCACCTATTTCCTTGTAAGATAAATCTTCCTGGTGGCGCAGGACCAGGATCTCTCGGAACTCTGCCGGTAGTTCATCCATTGCATTCTTCATTAGGTCGGCGTCTTCAGCGTGCTCAAGAATTATTGCCGGGCTGACCGACTCGTGGCCCATTGCATGTATCTCTTCGTCAAAAGTCGTCGTAAGATCGACTGCACGATTCTTTTTTAACAGCGTGTAGGAAGTGTTTCGAACGATCGTGAGCAGCCAAGCCCGACCGTTTGAGCCACGGAATCCGGCGAAAGACCTGAATGCCCGAAGATACGCTTCTTGAACAACGTCCTGCGCATCCTGTTCACTGCGAACCAGCCATTTCGCTAAATTGTGCGCGGCATCGAGATGGGGCAACATCACCTCTTCAAACGATGCCAGCTCCGCTTTCTGAGCGTGCTCGTGTTCAGCTTTCTTGACTACGAAGAACTTCACAATCTTCCGAGGTGAGTCGAAATCCTCATTTCCGGAAGCATGCTCCGCTTCTACTGGCAAGGCCATAGTGATTTTCGAGGAGCCATATCGTGGCGCGGGACATTCAGGTGCCATTTATCTAACTAGACCGGCGTTGCGCCCTTTTATTCCATCGACACAAGACAAGAACAAGATTCCCACAGCGGGGCAGATCGTCCCAAAACGATTCCCAAATCAAACCAAATCACGCAGCACTGTTGGGGAATATAAATCCGCCAGATCGGTATGCATGGATTAAACGAATTATGCTAATTATATTCGTTAGCTTTTTGGAGCTTATCGCACCGGACACGCTACTAATCCTTCTGATTGTATTGCTGCTGTTTGGCGGGGAAAAAGCTGCCTGAGCTTGCCCGCGGGATGGCGCGGACAGTAAGAGAGTTTTATGTCGCTCGACGTGAAACAAATGCATTGGTCATTTGTGCGGCCGATCCCAGCGGCATTGCAGTAGTTCTCGCATCCGGCGAAATGTCGCGCTTAATTTCGGATCGATGACGTCGGCTGAGATACGGCAATCATTTCTCGATTTCTTCCGGGAGAAACAGCACGCGATTGTGCCGTCGTCGTCCCTTCTGCCAGACGCGCCGAATCTGCTGTTCACAAATGCCGGCATGAACCAGTTCGTGCCGATCTTCCTGGGACAACAGAAACCGCCATGGATTCCGCCGCGCGTAGCCGATACGCAGAAATGCATTCGTGCAGGCGGAAAGCATAACGACCTGGAAGACGTCGGGCTCGACACCTACCACCACACGTTTTTCGAGATGCTTGGCAACTGGAGTTTTGGTGATTATTTCAAAAAGGAAGCGATCGAGTGGGCGTGGGAACTGCTCGTCGACCGGTGGAATTTTCCGGCGCAACGGCTTTACGCGACGGTTTACGAGCCTGGCCCCGGCGAGCCGAGCGAGTTCGACCAGGAAGCATACGATCATTGGGCACATTTGTTCCGCGAAGCGGATCTTGATCCAAAGATTCACGTTCTTAGTAGTGGCAAGGCCGACAATTTCTGGATGATGGGCGATACCGGCCCATGCGGGCCGTGCTCGGAGGTGCACATGGATCTAACGCCAGACGGCGACACGCGCGGTGCCTTGGTTAATAAGGAAGATCCGCGCTGCATTGAGATTTGGAACCTGGTTTTCATCCAGTTCAATGCGAATCCGGACGGCACGTTCACGCCGCTGCCGCAACGCCACGTCGATACCGGCATGGGTTTCGAGCGCGCTGTAGCGATTATTCAAGGCACGAATAACCTCACGGATTTTTCCGGAATACTTTCTAACTACGAGACCGATGTTTTTCGCCCAATCTTCGACGAACTGGAAAAACTGAGCGGGAAAAAATATGGATCGACATTGCCGATTGTAGGGCAAGCGCATCGCTTGCCGGGACCAGAAGAAGGCAGCCGGAGCGGCCGCCCTACAAATGATCCCGAGCAGGAGAAAATCGATGTCGCGTTCCGAGTCATCGCCGATCACATCCGCGCGCTTTCGTTCGCGATCGCCGACGGAATCATTCCTTCAAACGAGGGCCGCGGTTACGTTTTGCGCCGAATCTTGCGGCGAGCGGTTCGGTATGGCCGCACGCTCGGTTTTCACGAGCCGTTCTTCTTCAAGCTCGTCGACGTCGTGGCGAGAACGATCGGCGACGTTTTCCCAGAAATCCGTACACAACAATCAAAAATCAAGGCGACAATTCAACGCGAAGAAGAAGCATTTAACGCAACGCTCGATAAGGGAATTGAGCAATTCTATGCCTCCCTCGTGCAGACCCTTGCCGAGCAGCTCATGTTTTATGTATCGTCGCAGCCGATTCGCTATGACGTAGTCTACAAGGATATTAGCTACGGGCGTATCGGCCCTGAATCGAATCCTTACCATAAAATTCACGCAGATGGCGATTTCGTGACGTTTTTTACAAAATTCAACGTTCCGATTCCGCAGTTCCCAGGAAGTGCAGCATTCAAGCTCTATGACACTTATGGCTTTCCCCTCGATCTCACGGAACTGATGGCGCGTGAACGCGGACTGACTGTGGATGTCGCAGGGTTCGAAACATTGATGGAGGAACAGCGCGATCGCGCACGCAAGGCACAGAAGAAGGAAGAAATCAGTGTTGAAGATGGCGAGCTCGGAGTCGAGCCAACGAAATTCCTTGGATACGATTTTCTCGAGACGGAATCAGTTGTCGAAACAGTCTTGTCGGGCAAACAACCCGGCGAAGTGAACATTGTTCTCGATCAGACGCCGTTCTATGCGGAGATGGGTGGGCAAGTCGGCGATCGAGGATTGCTTCACGTTCCGGGACATGACTGGACCGAAGTTGGTCAGTTGCGCGTGATCGATACCCAAAAGCGTGGCGACGTTTTTGTTCATCGCGCAGAGCTTATCCAGGGCCGGGCGCCGGAACCGGGCGAGGCGGTGCGCATTTCAGTGGATGCTGATCGACGCAGATTGATTCAGGGGCATCATACGGTGACACACTTGTTGCACTGGGCATTGCACGAAGTGGTCTCGCGCGATGCATCGCAAAAAGGAAGCTACGTCGGCCCCGACAAATTGACGTTCGACTTTTCCAGTGCGCCCCTTACGCCAGAGCAAAGGCGCCATGTGGAAAAATTGGTGAACGAAAAAATTGCCGAGAATGCACCGGTCTCGTGGGCTGAAATTCCATTTGCTGAAGCGAAGCAGCGAAAGGACATCATTCAGTTTTTCGGAGAAAAGTACGGGGACACTGTACGTGTGTTGCAAATCGGCGGAGCGCCGCACGCTCTTAATGGTTATTCGATGGAGCTTTGCGGTGGCACGCATGTAAGATCGACAGGCGAGATCGGACCGTTCCGGATCGTAAAGGAAGAGGCGATCGCGGCGGGAACGCGGCGCATTGAAGCCGTCGCCGGCGACGCGGCGCGAGCATGGGCGAAGCAGGAAGCTGCGCGACAGCAGGAGAAGTTTGAGACGCTCGCGCGCAAGAAACCAGACATTGCTGCGCTGCCAGCTTTCCAAGTTGATGCTGCGACAGCCGAAATGCTGAAACAAATCGACGCACGCGCGGCGCATCTTGAAAAACTAGAGGCCGATGTTCGCGAATGGGAAAAGAAAACGGCGAAATCTGCTGAGGCAGAACTGAAGGGCAAGGCTGTTCAAATCGCCAACGACCTGGCGCGATCGCATGCGGCAAAAAATTTCTGCGTCGCGGAAGTACCAGATGCGGACGGAAAACTCCTCCAGGCGATCGTGGATGCGTTGAAGTCCAGATTCAAAGGTCCGATTTTTCTTGCCGGCACCCGAGACGCATCAGTCGCTTTGGTCGCTTACGTCCCTGCAGCGCTGACGGCGACGTTTCAGGCGAACAAATTGATCCAACAGATCGCGCCGATTGTAGGCGGAAAAGGCGGAGGACGTCCGGAGAGCGCGCAAGGCGCTGGGAAGGACTCCAGGAACATCAACGAGGCACTCGCAAAGGCGCGCGGATTGCTCAGTTGATCGCAGACGAGAGCCTCAGAAACGATTGTCATTCTGAGCGAAGCGAAGAATCTCGGATCAAATTCTGCGTTCGTAATCCCCGGGGAATGATCAGAGATGTTTCGCTTCGCTCAACATGACAGCGCGATTAATGAATGAGCCTATGGCGCGCTGGCGCTCGGCGTTCGCGCGTGTTTCACGAGCAGCTTCGGGTTCTTGCCGTCCAGCGACATCCGGTAAATCGACGCCTGGTTTTCGTTTTCCTTTTGGATGATGCAAAGGAATTCGTTGGCGCTCAGCCAAAATGGTTCCCAAATAAAATCATCTTTGCCGGTGACGCGAACTGCCTTGTCGCCGCTGAGGTCGAGCTTTTCAATAGCCGGCTGTGGACCATCCCAGTTTTTTCGCTCATGCTCCGACCCAGTATCGACATCCATCAGCAGCGCCTTGCCGTCCGGCGAAACACTCAGGCGATCGCCGCTGTTCATGCTCGCGTCGGTCAAGATTTTCGCGAGCTCCCATTTCTTCAAAACGTTTCCATCGAGATCAATCTGGTAAATATTGTCGAGGTCGTGGCAGAAAATCGATTTGCCGTCTCGCGCCCATTCCGGCGCGCCAAACGCTTCAGGCCTTAGATCGGCGTTTTTCAAAAAACGAAAACCGGAACCGTCGGCGTTTACCAAACCGAGGTGCCACGCCTTGTCTGCCATAATTGAAAAGGCAAGCTGTTTTCCGTCCGGTGACCAAACAGGACCGAAACAGTTATCGCTCGGAATATTTGGTAGAACCGTGACTTTGCCGGTCGCAACGTCGGCGACCGCGATGTGGCGCTCAAGGCCGGGGCGATTCTTCGCGTCGCCTTCGGTGTTAAACGCGATGCGTGCGCCGTCTGGAGAAATCTCTGGTAACGCGCCACCTACAATTTTCTTCGCGTGCTTACCATCAACGTCGGCCACGAAAACATTCTCGCCCTGTGCATAGGCGATTTTGCGCGGGGCTGCATTGCTGATCGCGGAAAATGCTAGACAAACAAAGAGGTATGGAGCAAGCCGCTTCAAATGAGCTAAAGCGTGCTCACGCTTGGAAAGCGCGCATTCTTGATCAGGCGTTTCAAATTCTTGCCGTCAGCAGACATTCGATAAATTGAGTCGTTCTTTTCGCCGGCCGCCTTGCTGAGAAAGAGAACATTGTCGTTGTCGAGCCAAACGCCGTCCCAACCAAACAGTTTTTTCGGCGTGAGCCGCGTCGCCTTTTGCGATTGGAGATCGAACGCCCAGAGCGCAGGCAGCGGCCCGTCCCAATCTTTGCGCCCGGATTCTTCGCCCATGTCGATGCTCAGAAGCAATCGTTTCCCATCCGGCGAAACGTCAATTCGACCGTCGCCGCTCATGTCGCCCTTGGGGACGATCTTGTCGATCTTCCATTGCGCGCGGACAGCGCCGTCGAGCCCGAGTTGATAAATATTCGTCATGTCCTGACAAAATATGGATTGTCCATCGCGCGCCCAAATCGGTGAGTAGCGTGTCACCTCATTTTGAGTGCCGGCTTTCACGCCGTGAAAATTCGTGCCATCGGCATTGATAACGACGAGATCCCAGACTTCGTGCGGACGCGTGGTGAAAAGGATTTGTTTTCCGTCAGCCGTCCAGCTCGGATAGTAGGAATTGTCGCTCGGAACATCTTTGAAAAGGTCAACTTTTCCCGTAGCAACGTCGACAACTGCCATGTGACGCACGTAAGTTGTGTCGCTTGTTTTTTCGACGGTGTTGAACGCGACGCGAGTTCCATCAGGTGAGATCGCCGGGAAAATTCCATCGGCGATCTTCTTCTCGCCGGTGCCGTCGAGTTTTGCGATCCAGACCGCCTGATCGCGTTCAAACGCTATCTGCCGATCGCCGCAAAATCCTGATGCGGGAGAGAGGGCCAGAGCAAAGCCGAGAAGGATTATCTTTTTCATGGCATTAGGAGTGTAGCGAAGAAGGTCGCGACGAACGCGGCCACGAGCACCATGAAATACACAAATCCCCCAAAAAGGAATTTAAAACTGCTGACGAACCAGCCCTGGCGGTAAACG
>Ga0066903_100003555_pt1 | contig 12787 bp, 13 predicted proteins | sample PanSoiMetaGPlot1_FD_67491 | JGI IMG/M metagenome (GOLD analysis project Ga0066903, IMG submission 67491) | Tropical forest soil microbial communities from Panama analyzed to predict greenhouse gas emissions - Panama Soil - Plot 1 (version 2) | ecosystem: Environmental > Terrestrial > Soil >... | reverse complement strand
GCTGGCGACATGACGAACAGCCCCGGATTCTGATCCCACGCGGACGTCAGCCACTCGGTCGCGACGGTCGCGGGCAGCGCGCCGCCCGTGACGAACCCGAAATAACGCGGGCCCGTCGTGGACACGACGCCCGGCTCGGCGGCTCGCGCCAGCGCGTCGACGACGGAGGTCGGATCGACCGGGCCATCAGGAAGGGCCGTGCTCAGCGCCGCCCGCAGCTCGGCGAGCGTCGCCGTCGGCCAGACAGGACGGCTGTCGCGAGAGGAAAGATACGCGCGCGCGATGTCTAGCGCGCGGCCGAGAGCGTCTTGTGAAGCCACGTCGCGATGGCCTGCGTCACCGGAGCGCCGACGTGCTTGTCCGGCAGCGTGCCGTACTCCTCGGTCTCGCCGGTCTTGGCCGCGGCGAGCAGGTGATTGATGCCCGGCACCTTGATCACTTCGACCTGTCCCGCCTTCTTGCGCTGGCGCGCGAGCGACGCGAGCAGGTCGGCATTCTGTGGCTCCACCTGCGTGTCGAGCTCGCCCTGCACCACGAGCAGCGGCTGTCGCACGTCCTTCAGAAGTTTTGCCGGATCGCTGGCGAGCAGGCTCTGAAACTCCACATTGTCGACCGTCCGTCGGATGTCAGGAGGCAGCTGGTCGAGCCCTTTTCCGGTCATCACCGCCTGGTTGATTCGCCTCTGCGCGTCGATCTTGGCCTGCCGCTCCTCGGGCGACAACGTCATGCGGTCGAGCAGACGCTGCTGCTGCGCGAGGACGATCTCCGATCCGGTCATGCCCGGCGTGGCGACGAGAACGGCCGCCGCGATCTTCTTCTCTTTCGCGGCGGCCATCAGCGCAACGAGACCGCCCTCGCTGTGCCCGACAACGGCTATCTGTCTGGGATCGACGTCCTTCCGATCGGCGAGCGCCTTGACGGCGGCGCGCACGTCTTCGGCGAAGTCGGCAAGGCCAGCCGATTCGGCGCGGCCGCCGCTCTGGCCGAGGCCCCGCTTGTCGTAGCGAACGACGACGAAGCCGCCGTCGGCGAGCGCTCCGGCGATCTCGCCGAGGATCGGAATCCCGTACGAGACGGCGTCGCGGTCCGAGACACCGCTGCCACCGACGAGCACGACGGCCGGCAACCGGACGGTACTCGGCTGCGCGGGCCGTGACAGCGTACCGGCGAGGACGAAGCCGTTGGCTGGAATCTTGATCGACTCGTCGTTCGGCCGCGAGATCGTGATCGTACGTGAGGAGACGGCCGCGATGTCCTCGCGCACGACCTCGAGCGACTGCGCCGGCAGGCTGAGGCGGAGCATGCGCCCGGTTTCGTCGAGCCAGATGTCGCCGTCGACGGTCAGGTTGTTGGAGAAGTGCATGGCGAAGCGTGTCCGGCGCGCGGACACCATCCGGCTCGTCGTTTGAATCTGTTCGGCGAACGAATCGCCGAGCCGGATCCGGAACGCCGACAACGTCCCTTGACCATAGGCCGGAATCTCCGTTCCAGCGGCCGCGCCGCGCACGCGGGCGGCGAGCGCCTCGAACGTCCCGAAGAAGCTGTTCGTCAGAAGGAGGACCGCGTCCGGCTCGATCGTGTCGGTCTTCTGCTGCGGCGGCGATCCGCCGACGGAGACGTCGGTCTTCGCGGTCGTGCCCTCGACAACGGTCCGGAGCGACTGCACCTGGCCCCGCACGATGCCGTCGAAGACGAACTCGATCGGGCGCCAGTCGGCCGTGTATCGCACCTGCAGTCGCCGCGCGACCGCGTCGATCGGGGGACTCAGCCGTCCGGTGCTCGAGATTGTCCAGCCGTCGGCGATGCGTCTGAGGGTGACCTGCTCGGTTCCGATCGGCAGCGCGCGCAGGAAGATCGTGAAGTTCGTCGCATTCGCTTCCGGCAGCGCCGAGGTCGGCGGCACGATTTGCGCCGGCGCCGCCGCCGCGGTCGCCAGCGTCAGCGCCGCGATCGCCGCGCGGATAGAATGAGACGAGGGCATACTTCAGAATACCTCATGGCTTCTGCTGTTTCGGCCAGCGCGTACGACGCGGCACGCCGCCGCGCCGCGTTCGTCGATCGCTCCGAACGAGGCCGGATCGTCGTCTCGGGCTCGGACCGCGCATCGTACCTGCAGGGACTGCTCACCAACGACATCGTCGCGCTGAAGGCGGGGCACGGCTGCTACGCCGCATATCTTACGGCGCAGGGGCGGATGATTGCCGATCTTCACGTTTACGAGCTCGGCGATGTGGTGCTCCTCGCGATGCCCGGCGACGTGAAAGACACGGTGTTGGCGAAGCTCGATCAGTTCATCTTCACCGAAGACGTGCAGCTCGGTGACGTCACCGCCACATTCGCGCAAATTGCCGTCGTCGGTCCGGCGGCCGCTGAGGGGGTCGCGAGAGCGCTCGGGTCCGAAGGGCGCGAAGGCGGGCGGGCGAGCGATCTGCGCGCTCTTCCCGAGCACGGCAACCTGCGCGCGCAATGGTCCGGCGGCGCCGCGATCGTGACGCGCATCACCGACGCGGGAGAACCTGGCTACGACGTCTACGTCGAATCGCCGCATGCATCCGGGCTGAAGGCGGCGCTCGCCTCGGCCGACGTCGCCGAGCTCGACGCGGCGACCGCTGAAACGCTGCGAATCGAGGCGGGCATTCCGCTGTTCCATCGCGACATGGACGAGGAGACGATTCCGCTCGAGGCGGGCATCGAGTCGCGCGCGATCAGCTTCACGAAGGGCTGCTATGTCGGTCAGGAGGTCGTGATCCGGGTGCTGCATCGGGGCCACGGACGCGTCGCGCGGAAGCTCGTCGGGTTGGCGCTCGGCGGATTGCAGGCGCCGTCCGCTGGCGCGCCGATTCGCGGCGGCGAGCGCGAGATCGGCCAGGTCACGAGCAGCACCATGTCGCCGGCGCTCGAGAAGCCGATCGCCCTCGGCTACGTGCACCGCGACTTCGTCGCGCCGGGGACGAAAGTCACCGTCGGCGACGCCAGCGCGGAGGTCGTCGCGCTGCCGTTCGTGTAAGAGTCCACGTACGAGTTCTCAGCCTCCTACGAGTCTTTGGACGAGCTCCGCGTCCGCGGGTGGGAATTCGAGCGCGGCCAGCTGGGCGCGCGGCACCCAGCGCAGCTGCTGGCCGACGAGCGGCCGCGCCTCGCCGACGAGATCGCAACGAATGAAATGGAGCTCGACGCGTCGCTCCGGGTACGTGTGGGTCGTCGTCATCACTTCGTCGCCGATACGCGCGTCGACGTCCAGCTCCTCGCGCAGCTCGCGGCGCAGGCAGGCCGCGAGCGATTCGCCGGGCTCGCACTTGCCGCCTGGAAACTCCCAGAAGCCTTCGAGGTGAACGCCCTTCTGCCGACGCGTCACGAGGAATCGTCCGTCGCGTTCGACGACGGCGGCGGTCACGACGAGCGTTTGCGCCACGCGCACTCTTTCTTCATCGGGCACACGAGGCACCTGGGTGCGCGAGCGGTGCAGATCATCGCGCCGAGGTCCATCAGCGCCTGGTTGAAATCGAATGCCTGCCGCTCCGGAACGAGCGCGTCCGACAGCGTCCAGAGGTGGCGCTTCATCGCGTGACTCTTTGGATCGCCCGCGCCGACGTACATGCGGAACAGGACGCGCGAAACGTTCGTGTCGAGGATCGCGGCGCGCTGGCGGAACGCGAAGCTGCGGATCGCGCCCGCGGTGTACTGGCCGATGCCCTTGAACGACAGCAGCGTTTTCTCGTCCGACGGCAGTAGGCCTCCGTACGTCTCGACGGCCTCGCGCGCGATCGACTGCAGGCGCCGCGGCCGGATGTTGTAGCCGAGCGGCCGCCATGTCGCCGCCACCTCGTGCTCGGGCGCCGACGCGAGGGCGTGCATCGACGGATACTTGTCGAGCCATTCGGCGTACTTCGGCAGCACGCGATCGACTTGCGTCTGCTGCAGCATGATCTCGGACACGAGGATGTGGTACGGATCGTCGGTCTTGCGCCACGGCAGATCGCGGCCGTGGCGGCTGTACCACGTCAGGAGGCGCTGCCGGAACCGTCGGCGGGCGGCGTACGGGGGAAGGGGAAGCGTCCGCGTGCGCTTGGATGCCATAATTCGACTGTGAAACTGTACACGCGGACGGGCGACGCGGGCGAGACGTCGCTCTTCGACGGCACCCGGGCGCGCAAGGACGACCCGCGCGTGGACGCGTACGGCGAGGTCGACGAGCTCAACGCGTGGCTCGGGCTGGTCCGCGCGTCGGCGATCGAGCCGGTGATCGACGCGGAAATCGGCGCCATCCAGCGCGACCTGTTCGCGCTCGGGGCCCAGCTCGCCGATCCCGCCGACAAGCTGGCACCGCGCGTCACCAAGGCCGTCATCACCGACGACCACGTCGTTCGACTCGAGCAACTCATCGATCGCTTCGACGCCGAGGTGCCGCCGCTGCGCCGCTTCATCCTGGCAGGGGGCACGCCGGCCGGGGCCGCGCTGCACGTCGCACGCACGGTCTGTCGGCGCGCTGAACGCCGAATCGTCTCGCTGCAGCCGCCCGTCGATCCGGTGCTCGTGCGGTATGTGAACCGCCTCTCCGATCTGTTGTTCGCCCTCGCACGCGCGGTCAATCACCGAGCAGCGAAGCCAGAGACAGAATGGTAGAGGGGCCCAGGTATCCGCCCCTACCCGTTTCTTCTCTCGAGCTCTCGCCTCACGGCATCGAACACGGTCCGGGCGAGCTCCTGCGACACCCGCTCGCGGATGGCCCCGCACTGGACGAGCACCGAACCGGCGAGCGTCTCGATGGCCACGTCCCAACGATCTCGCGCGATGCCCTCGGGTCGATCGTCGAAGCTGGTCGGTCGGCGGGCCGCGTCGGCGGCGTGGCGCGTCGAGGCGTACGACGCGATTGGCGCGCCGTTGATCAGCACGCGGACGGCGACGATCAGATCCTTGTCGATGGGCCGATCGTCGTAATAAAAACGCGAGGCGTCTTCGCTGAACAGCGCGAGGTCGTCGCCGGAGGGAATTTCCGCGATGATGGTCCGCCCCAGGGCGCGCTCCGAATCGCGGGCCCTCGCCCGACGCCGTCGGTACATCTGCAGCGTCGTGGCGAGGCTGGCCGCGACGACGAGGAGCAGCGCAGCGACGAGCCCGGCGAGGATGTCACGCATACCGCGTCCGTCCAGCTTTAGCCGGACCATTGGCTCCGACTACAATGCCACGGTTGTCTGTCGGACCTGGAGCTCTTGCCCGCGCGTACGCGGCGTGCGAGGCGCTGGCGCGGTCGCATTACGAGAATTTTCCCGTGGCGTCGCGGCTGCTGCCGGCGCCGATGCGCCCGCACGTCGCCGCGGTCTATGCGTTCGCCCGCGTCGCCGACGACATCGTGGACGAAGGATCGGCGCCCGCCCAGGATCGTCTCGCGCGACTCGACGCGTGGCAGCGCCGGCTGCACGCGGCCGTCGCCGCCGAATCGAGCGGGAACGCGCCGCACGAGCACGACGATCTGATTCTCGTCGCGCTCGCGCATTCGATCCGCACGCTCGAACTGCCGATCGCCCTGTTCGACGATCTCGTGAGCGCGTTCGGTCAGGATACCATGACGTCCCGATACGCCTCGTGGGCCGACGTATTCGACTACTGCCGCCGCTCGGCAAATCCGGTGGGACGGCTCGTGCTGCGCATCGCGGGCTATCGCGACGAGGCGCTCGACCGATCGTCGGACGCGCTGTGCACGGCGCTCCAGCTCGCGAATTTCTGGCAGGACTTCGGCCGCGACTGGCGCAGCGGCCGCCTGTACGTGCCGCGCGACGAGCAGGCGCGGGCCGGCGCGAGCGAGCGCGAGCTGCGCGATGCGCCGGCCGGGCCGCTGTCGACGGCGTGGTCGACGGCCATCGCGCGGTGCATCGTGGTCACGCGCGAGCAGTTCGCCGCCGGCCGCGCGGTGTGCGACGGCGTCCGCGGCCGGCTGAAGTACGAGCTGCGCCTGACGTGGCTCGGCGGTCAGCGGATTCTCGAGCGCGTTGATCGTGCGCGGCGCGAGCTCTTGACGTATCGTCCCACTGTCGGCGGCGGCGATCTGCCGGTGCTGCTCTGGCGGGCGGCGCGCTGGCCGTCGCGTGCGTGATGGCGCGCAAGACCAGCTTTTACTATTCGTTCCTCGTCCTGCCGCCACCTCAGCGGCGCGCCATCATCGCCGTGTGGGACTTCTGCCGCGCGGTCGACGATGCGGTGGACGAGGACGGGATGGTGGAGTCGGGATCGCCGATGGGCCGGGCGGCGATTCCCTTCTGGAGGGACGAGCTGGCCTGCGCCTTCGACGGTCGCACGCCCGCGTCGCCGCAGGGCCGCGGGCTGCAGCCGCACGTCAGGCCGTTCGATCTGCCACGCCAGGCGTTCGAGGACGTGATCGACGGCGTCGCCATGGATCTCGACACGATGCGCTACGAGTCGTTCGACGACCTGTTCCAGTACTGCCGCCGCGTCGCGTCGGCCGTCGGACTGATCTGCATCCGCATCTTCGGCTGCACGAGCGAACGCGCCTGCGAGTACGCGCTGAACCTCGGCGTCGCGCTGCAGCTGACGAATATCCTGCGCGACGTGAAAGACGATCTGTCGAAAGGCCGCGTGTACCTTCCGCTCGCGGACTTGAAAGCCTGCGACTGCTCGATCGACGATCTCTCGTCGGACGCGGTGACCGTGCCGGTCCGGCGACTCGTCGAATTCGAGTGCCGTCGCGCGCGCGGATTCTATCGGCGCGCCGCCGATGCGCTGCCGCCGGGCGATCGCAGGAAGCTGGTGGCTGCCGAGATCATGCGCGCGGTGTACTTCGAGACGCTCACGCGCATCGAGCGCAGCGGCCACGACGTCTTTTCCGCGCGGGCGCGCGTGCCGAAGCCCCGGCAGGCGCTGATCGCGCTCAGGCAGTGGCTGCTCACATGACCGAATTCGACATCGTGGTCCTCGGCGCCGGCTTTGCCGGCTTGAGCGCGGCAGCCCGGCTCGCCGGCCGCGGGGCTCGCGTGCTCGTCCTCGAGGCGCGCGCGCGGCTCGGCGGGCGGGCGACGGCGTTTCCCGATCGCGAGACAGGCGAGCTCGTCGACAACGGCCAGCACGTCCTCCTCGGCTGCTACACGGCGACGTTCGAGTTCCTCCGCGCCATCGGCGCCGCCGACAACGTACGGCTCCAGCCGCAGCTGGCCGCGACGATGATCGATCGGGCGGGAGCGCGGACGCGGCTGTCGTGCCCGTCGCTGCCCGCGCCGTTTCATCTGATCGCGGGGATACTCGACTGGGACGCGCTCTCGTGGCGCGACCGCCTGCCGATCATCGGAATGGCGACGCCGTTGAGGAATGCGAGGCGCGAGCTCGCCGGCGACGGCGTGCGGGCCGCGTCGGTGGACGAGACGGCGGAGCAGTGGCTCGTGCGGAACGGGCAGACGCCGCGGCTGCGCGAAATGCTGTGGGATCCGCTGGCGCTCGCCGCGCTGAATCAGCCGCCGGCCCTCGCGGGGGCGACGCCGTTCGCGCGGGTGCTGGCCGAGATGTTCGGCTCGGATGCGCGCGCGGCGGCGATCGCGCTGCCGGTGAAGCCGCTGAGCGAAATGTACGCCGAGCCGGCGCGCGCGTACATCGAACGTCGCGGCGGCGTCGTGCGCACGGGGACGGCGGCCAAGATCCTCACCGATCCCGGCGGCACGGCGGTCACCGGCGTGGAGATCGGCAACGAGGTCATCCCGGCCGCACGCGCGATCTCCGCCGTCCCGTGGTTCGCGCTGCCCGAGCTCTTCCATCGCGACCTGCCGCCGCTGCAGGCGGCGCTCGACGGCGCGCGCCGCATGGTCTCGTCGCCGATCGTGACGGTCAATCTCTGGTTCGATCGGCCGATCGTCGACGAACCGTTCGTCGGCCTGCCGGGCCGCACGATGCAGTGGGTGTTCGACAAGCGCAGCATCTTCGGAGGAGGCGCGTCGCATCTGTCGCTCGTCTCGAGCGGCGCCGAGGTCGTCGCCAGGCGCACGAACGACGATTTGATCCGCATCGCGAACGACGAGTTGCTGGACGCGCTGCCTCGCGCCCGGTCCGCGAAGCGTCTCCGCGCGACGGTCCTCCGCGAGTTGAACGCGACGTTTTCGCTGGCGCCCGGCCAGCCGGCGCGTCCGCCCGCCGACACCGGCGTCAAGGGATTGATTCTCGCCGGCGATTGGACCGACACCGGTTTGCCGGCCACAATCGAGAGCGCCGTCCGCTCGGGCCACCGGGCGGCCGATCTCTGCATCGGCTGATTGAGTGGCTGGATAATCGTGTAATCGGCGAATGTGCCTCGATCAATCCAATGATGCCGTGTCCCGATAACCCAATGCCCCGATGAAGTCGGTTGTCGTTCACTACAAAGAGCTGGCGCTGAAGGGCAAAAACCGTCCCTGGTTCATTCAGCTCCTCGTCCGCAACCTGAAGATGGCGCTCGCGGGGCTGCACGTGGCGGCGGTGCGATCCCTCATGGGACGCATCGAGCTCGAGCTCGGCGACGACACGCCCTGGGACCAGGTGCGCGACAGGTTGAGCCGCGTCTTCGGCATCGCGAACTTCTCTTACGCGAACCGAGGACCGCACGACTTCGAGAAGCTCGCGGCGGCGATCCTCAGCGATCTCGACGCGGGCCTCGCCGAAGCTCGCGCAGACCTGCCGCGAGCGGGGACGGGAGCCGTTGGCGCGAGCGACCGCGAGCCGGTCTCATTTCGCGTGAAGGCGACGCGGGCTGACAAGCGGCTGCCGTTCACGTCGCCGCAGGTCGAGCGTGCGGTCGGCGGGCTGATCAAGGTCGCGAAAGGCTGGCGCGTTGATCTCGATCACCCCGCGTTCACGATTCACATCGAGATGTTGCCGGAGCACGCGTTCTACTTCTTCGGCAAGGAGCCGGGCGCCGGCGGCATGCCGACCGGGTCGGGCGGGCGCGTGGCCTGTCTGTTGTCGGGCGGCATCGACTCGCCGGTCGCGGCGTTCCGCATGCTGCGGCGCGGCTGCACGGTGCTGCTGATTCACTTCCACAGCTACCCGATTCTGTCGCGGGCGTCGCAGGAAAAGGTGCACGAGATCGCCGGGCTCTTGACGCGCCATCAGCTGCGGTCGCGGCTGCTGCTCGTTCCGTTCGGCGAGCTGCAGCAGCAGGTCGTTCTCTCCGTCCCTCCCGAGCTCCGCGTCGTCGTCTACCGTCGGCTGATGCTGCGGATCGCGGAGCGGCTCGCGCGGAAGGCGCACGCGCGCGCCCTCGTGACCGGCGAAGTGCTGGGCCAGGTGGCATCGCAGACGCTCGACAACATGACGGCGATCGCGCAAGCGACCGAGCTCGAGATCCTGCGGCCGCTGGTCGGCATGGACAAGGACGAGATTACGGCAGAGGCGGAGCGGATCGGCACGTACCCGATCTCGGTGATCCCAGACCAGGACTGCTGCACGCTGTTCACGCCGCGTCACCCGGCGACGCGCGTGCGGCTGCCGGAGGTGGAGCAGGCGGAGCAAGCGCTGCCGATCGACGAGATGGTGTCGTCGGCGCTGGCGGCGACTGCCGTCGCGGACTTCCGCTATCCGACGGCGGTGCTAGAATCTAAACCCTCACTTTCCTGAGAGGCGGACATGGCCATAGGAACAGTTGCTACGGCGTCGAAGCTCGAAGAGATTCTCGGCACCGATGCCTCGGCTCTGCTGCAGCACGAGTGCAAGACGATCCCCAGGGACCTGCTCCATGCGCCCGGCCCGGACTACGTCGAGCGCATCTACGCCGGATCCGATCGGCCCGCCCGAGTCCTCACGAGCTTGCAGGCGCTTCTCGATCACGGGCGGCTCGCCGGCACAGGCTATGTCTCGATTCTGCCGGTCGATCAGGGGATCGAGCACTCGGCGGGGGCCTCGTTCGCACCGAACCCGGCGTACTTCGATCCGGAGAACATCGTGAAGCTGGCGATCGAGGGCGGCTGCAACGCCGTCGCGTCGACGCTCGGCGTGCTCGGATCGGTCGCGCGCAAGTACGCGCACAAGATTCCGTTCCTGCTCAAGTTCAATCACAACGAGTTTCTGTCCTACCCGAACAGCTTCGATCAGATCCGCTTTGCGAGCGTGAAGCAGGCGTTCGACATGGGCGCGATGGCGGTCGGGGCGACGATCTATTTCGGCTCGGAGGAATCGAAGCGGCAGCTGCAGGAAGTGACCGAGATGTTCCAGCAGGCGCACGAGCTCGGCATGTGCACCGTGCTGTGGTGCTACCTGCGCAACGCGGCGTTCAAGACCAAGGAAGCCGACTATCACCTCGCCGCCGATCTCACCGGCCAGGCGAATCACCTCGGCGTAACGATCGAGGCCGACATCATCAAGCAGAAGCTGCCCGAGACCAACGGCGGCTTCACCGCGCTCAACTTCGGCAAGACGCACAAGAAGGTGTACTCGGACCTGACCACCACGCATCCGATCGACATGACGCGCTACCAGGTGGTGAACTGCTACATGGGCCGCGCGGGTCTCATCAACTCGGGCGGCGCGTCGGCGGGCGAGAGCGACCTCAAAGAAGCCGTGAAGACGGCGGTGATCAACAAACGCGCCGGCGGCATGGGTCTCATCTCGGGACGCAAGGCCTTCCAGCGGCCGGTCAAGGAAGGCATCGGCTTGCTGAACGCGATTCAGGATGTCTATCTGAACAAGGACATCACCATCGCCTGAGCACATTGCGGATTGCGGATTGCGGATTGCGGTTTGGATTGCGGGTTGTAGATTACGGATTGCGCCTGCCAGCGTGCGCGGCGCTTGCTGTGGTGGCAAGCACGGCGTGTGCCCGGCACTACGCCACCACCGGACTGGTTCTCGCAGCTGATCCTCGCGCCGCTGCGGTCACGATCTCTCACGACGCGTTTCCCGGATTCATGGACGCGATGGCGATGCCGTTCGATCTGAAGGGCGGCGCGCGCGCGGTCAAGCTCACCGCGGGCGATCGCGTGAAGTTTCGACTGTCGGTGAAGGGGGGGCGCTCGTGGGTCGATCGGGTCGAGATCGTCTCCGCGACGCCGGTCGATGCCGGCCTGCAGCGGACGCCGGCGGTGCCGGTGCTCGTGCAGGTCGGTGCGGTGATTCCCGACTTCGAGCTTACCGATCAGTCTTCCCGGCGCGTGGCCCTGTCGTCGCTGCGCGGCAAGGTTGTGGCGGTCACGTTCATCTACTCGCGCTGCCCGCTGCCCGACTACTGCCCGCGGATGGTCGACAACTTCCGCGTCGTCCGAGATCGCTTTGCGTCGCGTATGGACAAGGACCTGGCGCTCCTGACGATCAGCTTCGATCCGCAGTACGACACGCCGCAGATCCTGGCGCGCTACGCGACCTCGCACCGCGCGAACACGCCGGGCTGGCACTTCCTCACCGGCGAGCCGGCCAGCATCGAGCGCGTCTGCAACGCGTTCGGGATTCAGTACTGGGCGGAAGAAGGATTGATCACCCACTCCCTGCAGACGGCCGTCGTCGATCGCGATGGACGTCTGGCCGCGACGGTGGAAGGCAAGGATTTCACGCCCCAGCAGCTCGCGGATCTGGTTGGCGCCGTGCTCAATCGGTAGAGGTCGATTCAGCGTTCGAGCATCAGACCGGGTCGCGCGCAACGGCGCGGAGACCTGGTTTGCGAAGAAGCCAACGCGCCCGGCATGGGACTCCCGGGCTGCAGCTCGGTTTTCTAAAACAGCACGTTCGGGTGTACTCGCTGGCATGGGGCTGGAGTCACGTCCGCCGGCGCCAGTACTGCCGCTTCCGCACGATGACACCGATCACATCCGCGAGCGACGGGCTCCGGTAAGGCCGCGGCAGAGACGCCAGCCCCAGTTCGCCGGCGACAACCGCGAGCGTTTCCGGACAGAAGCAGTACACGCGTACGCGGGAAATCCGTCCGTCGGTCACCTCGAGCCTGTGGATCTCGTTGAGTCCTTCTACGCCGTCGAGCGTGCGGATTCCAAGAACGACCGGCTCGCCTTCATAGTCGGCAACGTTCCACCACGGGTGTTTCCCGAAGCCGAGCGACGGCATCACCATGTGCGCGTGCTCGAAGATGGTCTTTGCCTTGTCGAACGAGTGCAGCTCCACTCCGCCGACGAGCTCGGCCGACATGTGCTCGTCGCAGAGCGCTTTCATCGCGTGCGTGTCCCTACTGCTCAACGCCTGCATGAATCGATCGACGATGTCGCGCGGCGGTGCATCGAAGGCGGCGGGGGGTCTTCGGCCGTCGAGCCTGCCGCGCGCGCGCGAGAGCGCCGACTTCACCGCGGCCACGGTCGTGCCGAGCGTCGCGGCGGTCTCCTCGAGCGACAGGTCGAGCACCTCTTTCATCAGGATCGCCGCGCGCTCCTGCGGGTGCAGCGTCTGGAACAGCACGGCCGCCGCCTTCCGCCCGTCGGCTGACTCGTACGAAGGAGTCGACGCGGGCTCCGGCTGCTCGAGCGCGCGCATTGCCTGCTCGCGTACCGACCGCCGTACCCGGTCGATCCAGAGATTGGTGGCGGCGCGGATGAGGTACGCCTTCGGCTGCTCGAGCGTCCGATCACTCTTGCCGAGCAGACTGAAGACGCGGATCAACGCGTCCTGAGCCAGATCCTCACCGTCCCAGACGTTTCCGGTCAGCCGGCAGCAGTACGCATGCAAGGCGGGCCGATGCACGGCGATGTCGTCGATAAAGCGGCGCCAGAAGCGATTCATAGTCGGCGGTGCGCGCCTCCGATCTTCAAGACGAACGAGGAGGTCGGAAAGATACTTGCGCGCCGCTCGAAAAGAAAACCCGCGAGCACCTTTCGATGCTCGC